>OLLK01000155.1_pt1 | contig 15073 bp, 17 predicted proteins | sample 1604531 | NCBI WGS metagenome assembly OLLK01 (sample SAMEA104055722, study PRJEB20765) | soil metagenome | isolation source: soil | reverse complement strand
AAATGCGCCGTAATCGAAGCTAAAGTCTCCCCTACCGGGGGAGATTTAGAGGGGGCTAAATCTCAGAGTTACCTTAACTTAATGACATTGACCACGAGCCGGCCGGGTATTTTCAATTAAAAAAACCTCACGAAATATCCGGCAACAGACTGCCATAAAGCAGACTGCGGCAAAAAATAAAAGCTGTAGTGCGACACCGCTAAAATAATAAGGGCGATAACATAAGCCCGGCTGTTTTGACCTTTGATTTTATCGTACACAATAAGCCCGACAAGGAACAGGTCGGGCACGATAAAGCCATACAGTAAGGCATCGCTGCCGCCCATGCCCAGGTCGTGTCCTAAAAACCGCCGCAAACCGGCTCCCACAATGGCCAGCGAAGTGGCGATCATATAACGCATATGATAAGGGGTGCGGTGTGTGTTTAAGATCGCCAACAGGTACAACACGGCAAAATCAAATATCTGGTAAACCTGGAAATACGTATTGGCCAGGACGATATTCCTGGGCGTATGGGCCGCTACGGCGTTTAAATAGGCCTCGCGCGCAATAAAATGAATAGATATAACAATGCAGGGCACCAGCACATAAGTAAACCGGCCGATAATACGGTGCGCCCTTAATTTGCCGTAACGGATGAGCAGCGGCTGAACAAACAGCAGCACAAACCAGGCTGTAAACATCAGCCCATGGATATGCTGGATAAGCGTTACATTATTGAACGACGGGAACAGCCCGAAATAGGTCTTGAAAAATCCCAAAAAAACAATGCCGAAAATAACAATAAACAGCAGGCTGACATTTTTGTATCCAGTTTCCATTAAAGCGTAAATTGTGAAGGTTAATCCGGTACAAGATAGTTGTTATTTGAATATAAACAAGGCGCCCAAACACTGTCCCAGCGCGTCGCCGCTAACGCCTCATCAAAATAATCCCTGTCCATATTCTTACTTTCCTTATTTTAGCCCGATACCTGATACAGGCACAATTGAAAAAACTATCTCCCGGTATTTTAAAAACCAAACAGCATTTCAACGTGCTCGACGGATTGCGCGGCGTGGCGGCGCTGGCGGTGGTTTGCTTCCACTTTATGGAAATGGCCATTTCCGATTACAGTAAAAACTTTATCGGCCATGGCTTCCTCGCCGTCGATTTCTTTTTCTGCCTTTCGGGCTTTGTTATCGGTTATGCTTATGACGACCGCCTGCAGCAAATGGGCATGATGGAGTTCTTTAAGTCAAGGCTGATCCGCCTGCACCCCTTGGTAATTTTAGGCTCGGTACTGGGCCTGCTGGCCTTCCTGTTCGATCCGTTTGGCGGCCACCCCGAAATGTACACTGCGGGGCGTATTGCGCTCCTTTTTGTGGCCTCCCTGCTGCTGATCCCCGTCCCTGTTATGGGCGACAGGGCTTTTAACCTGTTTGGTTTCAACGCGCCGGCATGGTCGTTATTTTGGGAGTACGTGGCCAATATTGTTTATGCCCTGGTGCTTTGGCGGCTTGGCCGCCGCTGGCAGGTGATGCTGCTGATTGTGGCCGGCGTGGCGCTATGCGCGGTCGCTCACCGCGCAGGCAACGTGATGGGCGGCTGGGGCGGCTCAACCTTTTGGGATGGCGGCATCAGGGTAAGCTATTCCTTTTTGGCCGGGCTGCTGGTTTACCGCTGTAATTGGATCATCAAAAACCGGCTGGGTTTTATGGGCATAGCCGTGTTGCTGTTCCTGGCCTTTTTAATGCCCTTTTCCGGCTGGAACTGGCTCACCGAGCCACTGGTAGTACTATTTTATTTCCCCCTGGTGGTGGCGCTTGGCGCGGGCGCTCTGCCGGCGGCGAGGGCGCAAAAGCTGTGCATATTTTCGGGCAAAATATCGTACCCCATCTACATGACGCATTATGCCGCCATCTGGATGTTTGGCAACTACTACAGTAAATATAAACCTGATAGCCTGCATCTTTTTTACATCATTGCCTGCGGTATGGTGGTGTTAATTGGAATTGCCTGGATAGTGATGCAGGTTTACGACATCCCCGTTAGGAAATATCTTTCGAAAAAAAGAGCGGCCACAACGTAGTTTAAAACACTGTCTTTTCAGTCTTCCTCTGCTTGCTCATTTACTCATCCCCCTCCTCCAGCGGCCGGTAGTTTTTGTAGCGCACAAACTCATCCCGGTCGGCCTTCCTGGCCAAAATAACTTTAGCTGTGCCTTTCCGGTTATAAGTGCTCACAATCAGGCTATCGCACCGGTCAACACTTGCAAATTCCCTCAAGGTGTCTTTTTCAAGTTTCAGGAACACGGTACTCCAGCATCCCGATACCAACAGGGCGTCGATACAATGCAATTCCTTATTATAGCGCATGTTGGGATATGCTTCCGAATTCCTCACGTAAATAAGGCAATCATTTTGAGGATCGTACACAAAAAGAGTTCTCACATCATTTGCGCCCCTGGCTGCCCGTAACGACGCATAGGTTACATCGTTAAACCCGTCTCCGTTCAGGTCGGATACCTCGGGGTATGGATCAAGGTATTGGGCGGTATTCCGTTTAAATTCGTTTCTCAGGCGCCAGCCCTTTTGCTGCTTTGTATAAAACCTGGTCACCACATAGTCGCTGCCCGGGAGGCTATACCAGTAAATCTCAATTTTATTGTGCAATTTCCTGCCGACGTTGCTGCTGTCTGCGAAGAAGTCATTCAGCTTAGGCTTCGCCTGCACAGGGGTCTTTTTCCCGCTCGTAATTGCTTTGCTGCCTGCAGGCGAACTTGCCTTTTGTGGCTGGTTTTGCTAATGTTGGCAAGAAACGAGACTTAATATCGCGAACAGGAAATACTTTTGCATGAATGATTGTAAACAAACTTAGCTTTTGTAAAGGATTTAAAAGCTAAATATAATCAGTTCTTCCGCGGGCTCAAAGCATAAGTGCAGCCAATATTTCTGCCATTCGAACTTCGCTTAGAAGCTGCTTAAAAATGACTTGAATTGGTTTTTCATTGCCGTTGACTTCAGTCAACGGGTAACAAATTAGCTAAATCAATGGGCTTTAGCCCAATTATTTGACGTGTTTTGGCTAAAGCCACTGGTTTATTTGTCATTAGTCCCGTCCCGATCAAAGGTCGGGACGGCAATGAATATTGCGATTTTAAACAGCTTCTTAGGATGCACAAGCACCCAAAATTTTACCGCAGTGCTAAAAACACGCAACAATTCCGCTATTTTTGGATTGCCGGCCCATAACATTTTTGTACAGCGGGAAGGCGCATACAGCAAATTATCTCCACTTCAATTAAAAACCGTTCACACATGCGCTTTGTCAAATCGGCTGGTTTAGCTACCGCCCTGCTTTTTACCCTTGCCCTGAATGCAAATGCACAAAACTTACCCGACTCCCTGGTAAAGAAAATAAACGCCCTGTTTAAGCAATGGGATAAACCGGGCAGTCCCGGTTGCACAATAGGGATTGTGCGTAATGACTCGCTGATATTTGCCAAAGGCTACGGTATGGCCAACCTGGAGTATGGCATACCCAATGGACCTAAAACGCTGTTTCACATGGCTTCGGTTTCCAAACAGTTTACGGCTTACTCTATCGGGCTGCTGGCAAAACAGGGTAAACTAAGTCTGGACGATGATATCCGCAAATACCTGCCCTGGTTCCCCAACCTGGGGGCCACCATCACCATACGCAATTTACTGAACCACACCAGCGGTGTGAGGGACCAGTGGCAGTTGCTCGCTATTTCGGGTACGCGCCTTGATGATGTGATCACACAGGAGCAGATCATCAAAATATTGAGCAAACAGCAGGGGCTAAACTTTAAACCCGGCGAAAAATTTATGTATTGCAACAGCGGGTTTACGCTGCTGGCTGAAATTGTTAAAGCGGTGTCGGGCAAAACCCTGCGCAAATTCACCGATTCGGTGATCTTTAAACCCCTGGGCATGACGGCCACGCATATTCATGATGACTATACCGAAATAGAACCGGGTCGCTCCTACTCTTACGGTCGTAAGGACAGCGCACACTACACCAATAGCATCCTGAGTTATTCCGTTGCAGGCGCCACCAGCCTGTTCAGCAACGTGGAGGACCTGGCTAAATGGGAGATGAATTTTTATCAATACAAGGTGGGCAGCCGGCAGAATATAGAAACGCTAACGACAAAGGGCAGGTTGAATGATGGTACTGTGAACGACTATGCGATGGGCATCAGCAATGAGGTTTATAAAGGCAACAAACGGTACTTGCACGATGGGGCCGATGCAGGCTATCGTACTACGGTCAGCATTTTCCCCGACCTGAAAATGGGGTTTATTGTTTTAAGTAACCTGGGCGATATCAATGTAACCGGCAAGGCTAATGAATTGGCAGACCTGTTTGTCAAAGACAAAACTGTCACCGCTGCCAAAGCCCCGCAAAAGCCAAAGACCGGGAAGGCGCCGGCGGAAGACCTGCCGTTTTTGAAAAAAGAAGTGGGCGATTATATCAGTCCGGACGGCACTACTTTAAGTCTTGAACTAAAAAACGACAGCCTGTTTTACAAGGTAGGCGCCGATGCCTATTTGTTGGCCAGGGACTCCGCACGCAATTATAGCATGTTTTATGCACCCGAGGTAAAATTCAAATTCAGCACTATTAGCGGCGACGCCTTCATGGTGATCACCCCGGGTCAAATATTTCAATTTAGCCGCTACACCAAACTAGTGATCAGGGATGACCAGGTGCTGAACCCGTATACCGGCACCTATAACTGCCCGGAACTGGACTGCAATTACCGCATTGTTTTAAAGGATCACCAGTTGTACCTGACCAATGCGAAATACGAGGATCAAAAATTAACCCTTGTCGGGAAAAATGATCTGCTGGACGACAATTGGTGGATGAACCACCTGCTGGTTACCCGCAACAGCAAAAATGAGGTGACCGGCTTTGAAGTGAACAGCGGCAGGATCATGCATCTGAAGTTTGTGAAAACGAAATGATCCAATCTGTTATTCTCCGGGAAACGAAGAAATATATTTATTTTTGAATAAGCAGACGGACATAATTTTCAACTCCAAAATTCGACCAATGACCAATCTCACCAATATCTGGCCCTGTTTTATCGTTGAAAGCTTAAGGGCATCTGTTGATTTTTATGTAGACCAACTTGGGTTTGAAATGCAGTTTATTGCTCCGGATGATGATCCTTTTTTTGCGATTGTCGGTCGCGAAAATATTTCGATCATGCTGAAGGCAGTGGCTCTTGAGGTAAAGCCTGTCCCTAACAAACCCCGTCATCCCTGGGCTCCCTGGGACGCTTACATTTCTGCCGCCGACCCGCAAACCTTGTTTGAAGAATATCAGTCGCGCGGCACAACATTCCGGCAGCCGCTTAGGGTTAATAGTGATAAATTATTGGGCTTTGAAGTTGCCGATGCCGACGGATACGTTTTGTTTTTCGGACGACCGGAGTAAGGGGAGGTGAAAGCTGGAAGGTTAAAGGTAAAAGGTAAATCCGGTATTCCTTCTTCACTCCTCCAAAAACCTTTCGCCTTTAACCTTTATCCTTTCACCTCCTCCAAAAACCTTTCGCCTTTTACCTTTATCCTTTCACCTCAAACAGTATCTTTGCACCAAAAAGCCATCTAATGAAAGGAAAAACGCCCAAAGAATCGCATACCATAATGAATGAGCTGGTATTGCCCAACGATACCAACACGCTGCATAACTTAATGGGTGGGCGCCTTTTGCATTGGATGGATATTGCTGCCGCGATTTCGGCGCAAAAGCATTGTAATCGTATTGTGGTAACGGCATCAGTGGATAATGTTTCCTTTAAGCAGCCTATAAAGCTGGGCGATGTGATCACCATCGAGGCCAAAGTATCGCGCGCTTTCACCACCTCGCTGGAGGTAAGACTGGATGTTTGGGCCGAAAATATTCCTTCCGGCTCGCGCATTAAAAGCAACGAGGCTTATTACACGTTCGTTGCACTTGACCAGAACGGCCGTACCATTCCCGTTCCGGAACTAATCCCTGAAACCATCGAAGACATGGTTTTATATGAAGGCGCCCTGCGCCGCCGCCAACTGAGGCTAATATTGGCGGGTAAAATGAAGCCGGATGATGCTACCGAACTTAAGGCTTTGTTTTTTGATGAGGAAAAAAAATAAGGGGCCATTTTTTTAACAACCCTTTATTCTTATGCTAAACTGCGCTTATTACCCCTGTTTCATCACGTTAAACATCCAGCGGATGCCGAACTTATCTTTAGCGCAACCCCAGTAACCCCAGAATTCATTGCGCATCGGTGCAACTTCCGAGCCGCCTTCGGATAATCCTGCAAAAAGTTTGTCTGCTTCTTCGTTAGTATCCGGCTGCAGGCTGATGGTTACATTATTGCCTTCGATCAGTTTTTGGCCCATGCTTTCCAGCGCATCGGTGCCCATGATCACCGTGCCGGCCAGGATCGGCAGCGAAACATGCATTATAGCATTTTTGTCTTTGTCCGACAGCGGCGGCGCGCTTTCGTGAGGGGGCGCATCGCCCATGCGCATTGGTCCCATTAAAAATTCGGTACCGAATACCGTTTTGTAAAAATTAAATGCTTCTTCGGTGTTCCCCGCAAAGTTGAGGTAGATTGCCACGCTTGCCATGTTTTTTCGGTTTTATTGGTTAGTGAATAAAATGTATTGTTTGTCGTTTTTACTATGATTCAAATTTATCATCTTCATCCGGGATAAACGAGTGCACGACGTGACATTTTTGGGTGGTAATAATGACAAAAAAATTGGCAGCCTGTTTATGGAATTTACCGGCGAAGATCATCTTATCATAAAAAACCAACGATCATGAAAACCTTTATTTACCTTTTCGCTTTCAGTTTACTGGCAACATCCTGTGCAAGCCACAAAAATGTAACACAAGCCAATGTAGCGGCTGCCAGTGCTACCGCCGACGGCTCGTCGTTTGATAAAGCAATTTTTATTAAAGAGACGGGAGAAGGTGCCGGTGTAGACGCGGAGTACGCCTGGATACGCGACAAATACCCCGGATCGAAAGTAAACGGGCAGGCCATGAAGTATCACAACAAAAAACCATATGATGTGATCCACATAACCACCGCCGACGATACCAAAACGGATGTATATTTTGATATTTCCAATTTTTACGGGAAGTTTTAGAGGGGATAAGTTGTAAACATTCGATTTTAACCGCAGAGAACACAAAGAAGGCGCAGAGAACACAGAGAAAAACAAATTGACAAACTATTTAAGCTTTGTGCCCTCTGCGCCTTCTCAGTGCGCTCTGTGGTAAAACTTTAATTTCTTATTTAACAGAAAGCTTTATACTCCCGAAGTTCAATGGGGGATTTAAGCAGGTTATCAGGCCATTTCCCCCTTCAAAATATCCAAAACCTGCTGCGTTGGATTGCCAAAGAAGGATACCCCTGATGCGCCGTTTTTTAACGCGAATTGTATCCCAAGGCGCAGTTCATCATCGCTTTTAAAATCGGAAAGGTATAGCCCGGCATATAGCGGAAATTCTCCGGCGAGGAAATGCACGCCTTCGGCAACGGCATCACCTATCCAGCTTACTTTTTCGCGATAAAAACCATGGTAGATCATCGGGCAAACGCCATCCAGCTTAAAGTTTGTCCAGTCCTGCCTTACATTGCGGCGGGCAACTTCGGGCGTGGGGAAAACTGCTGCCGTGATCAGCTTTTTATGCTGGTGGGCTATAGCTGACAAGCTGTTTACCACCCTGGCGATGTTGCGATAGCGGAACAAGCGCCAGGACTGGCTTGCTTCAGGGTATTCAATGTCCGAAAGTTCAACGCCATATTGGACTTTAAAATTGGCCCTGCAAACTTCGCAGTAACAATAATCATACTGCGGCAGCTCGCTGGTTTGTACAATACTGTACTTAGCCCAAAGATTTACCGGTAATATCACGTCACAGTACCGCACATAATCCAGGTGGATGCCGTCGATATAGTCCTTATCTAAAATGTCGTTTACCTGCTGCTCCAGGTATTGCTGAACCTCGGGCCGGCTGGGGCACAGCCAGCGGTAATAGTTTACATAAGGCGGTTTGTCCGCACACGACTCCCCATTACGGTTTTTGCTGTACCATTCCGGGTGGGTACTTAGCAGTTCGGCGCGGTTAAAGGTCCATATCCAACGGTGCGCTTCCAGGCCCTGCGCCTTAGCCGCGCGGAAATGCATTTCGCTGTCGGCCTCAAAAAATACGCCGGTAATACCAGCCACCTTCCAGGCAGCGTAGCGGGTTTTTAGCTCATCGTCAGTGTCCTTTAAGTTGGGGCTAACCCATACCCAGTTTTTCCTTTTGTGCTTTTTATTATTCGCAACTTTTTCAGCAGCCTTGCTGCTCACCGGTAATTGCGAAGCAAGGCCGGCCAGCAAGCCAGCTTTTATAAATTCCCTTTTATTCATCTGTATTTTATTTCCGGCGCCTGTGGTCGCACGCCGGTAAATATAAGGGTTCGCACGCTTTTTAACATGTGTCGTATAGCTGTTTACCATCGCGAAAATGTAACATCTTGGTTAACATCTTATCCAAATACAAATCCAAACTTTATGAGAAATAAATACATGGTAGCAGCGCTTACCTGCCTGTTGATCATCCTTCAACAGGCAAGCTCATTCGCCCAAAATAAACCGTTATTTTCACTGCCATTTACGTTGGTAGATAACCGGCCTTTTATCGAGGTTAAGCTCAACGGCCATTCCTTTCATTTTATTTTGGATTGCGGCGCCGATTACGGCATGGACACCGAAACGGCAAAAACCCTCGGCTTAAAACTCGACCGCGAGGGTACTCAAACCGGCGCCGGCGCAAATGAAGCCAAAATATGGCATGCATCTGTCGAGACTATCGTAATCGGGGCAGCAGAAAAGAAAAACATTAACTTCCTGGTAACCGACGTATCCGAAATAAAAAACAACCTGCACCTGCCCTACCTCGATGGCTTTATCGGCTATACTTTTATGAAAGACTATGCCGTGCAATTTGATTATCCAAATAGCACTATCAATTTTTACGATAGCTACTCAGGCCCGTCACCCGTTCAGTTCACCTTATATTATGGCTCAATTCCGCGGGTAAATGCTAAAATTGACGGCCACGATGCTTCCGTCATCATGGACACCGGCGACCGTACTGCCTTTACATTATTTAGCCACTTTGCGAAGAAAACCGGCATTATCAAAAACTACTCCTTAACTGATACTATGGTAACCGGCTATGGCCTGGGCGGTCCAATCTATGCGCGCAGGCTCACCCTTAAGCAAATTCAAATCGGAAAAACAGTTGTAAACGACATCCCATCACGCATACCCACGCTTAAAACAGGCGCATTTGCCGACACCAATATCGACGGCAGCATCGGCGGCGGGATTTTAAAACAATACAAATTCACGATAGACTATAAAAAGAAGGTGCTGTATTTTGAATGAGATAAGGTTGCCGCCTACCTTAGCCGACCAACCAATCCTTCCTGGTTTATCGCCCAGGTAATTTTATCAGCACTATCGGTGATCAAGGCCATAAATTGGTGCCCGCTGGTTTCCAGTTGCAGGGTGTTGAGATGTCCTCCAATGGTAACCGTACTATCAAGCCCAAACGCCTTTAGCGACGACTCGCCGTAGCTACCATGCTTACTTAACCATTGCTCCTCGTTATAGTAGATCAGCCACAAATAGCGGCGCTGCTGTTCGGTATAAGGCAATACAAATTGTTTGCCGGTGGCAGCGGCCTTGTTAAATTGCAGGTATCCCCAGCGCTCCGGGTAGTGCATATTCACCACACCTTGCGGCGACCATACCCAGTTATGCTCGGGCAAATTCCTTCCGGCATTATCGGTCATCTTTACATATTTGCTGTTGATCACTTTGGTATCCCACTCCACGCGCGAAAAATTGATCCGCCAAAAGGAACCATCCGCCGGTACCTGCCTCCGGTTTCCGAAGCTGATGGCATAAAAAGGGATGGCGATCTCCACCGTCCAGCCTTTGTCTTTATCCAATGGGTCATTCAGCGTCCCCCACACCTTCACCGCCGACCGCAGCTTTTCGGCATTCCAGCTCTCGAGCGGAGTACCTTTATCGCGGTACGGTTTATTTAAAAACAAGTCGAAAATGGTGTTGAGCGCATTAAACTCCAGTTCAAAGTATTGGTGCGTGGTATTGTTTGGGTCGATAAAAACTTCGAAATCATTATCGTGAAACACGATATCGTCATGATGGGTCAGCGTTGCCCAAACGTCAGGATCGCTTATCTCAGCAGCGATGTACAGGCAACTATCGTCCCAAAGCATTTTGGCACGGGTCCGGAGCGGTGGGTTGGGCTTCAGGTCACCTTCTATGTCGCGAAAATCGTCTGTCCAATTGGCTTGCTGCCAAACCGCATCGTTAATATCGCCATCAATCACAGGCGCTGTTTTGGTATAATTCACCAAATACGACCGGGGCTCCATAAACAGATTTTTAAATCCGTCAAAGGCCGATTGCGCAATCGAATCAACAGGAATACAAAAAAGCAGTGCGATAAAGCTGCACCATAACAATGGCTGTCGTTTACATCCCATTAAAAATGTCCCCGTATTTTTGTGTATATCTCTTCATCATACAATTTTCGTAATTGCTGATGACTACCTGGCGACAATGGCACAAGGCCAGATGCAGAAACATTGGAATCAACCTGCGAAACCTTTGTTGCTCCGGGAATAACTGTGGTTACTTCCGGGTGATCCAATATCCAGCGGATAGATTCTGCAGCCATATTGTCGCCGGGCAGGATGGTTTTAATTTCACCAGCCAGTTTCACGCCATCATGGAAGTCAACTCCTGAGAACGTCTCGCCGGCATTAAACAGCTCGCCGTTCGCGTTATAGTTGCGATGATCATTTTGCTTAAAATGGGTTTGCGCACTGAATTTCCCCGAAAGCAAACCACTGGCCAGCGGCACGCGAATGATCAGCGCCACGTCCCTCTCTTTTGCCTTCGCAAAAACCTCATCAGCCACATGCTGCCTGAACAGGTTAAAAATGATCTGCAGCGAAGCCAACCCCTCCTGCTCCAGGCAGATCATCGCTTCTTCGCTGGTCTCCACGCTGGCGCCAAAATGTTTGATCAAACCCTCCTGCTGCAGTTTGCGCAAATGGTCAAATACCTTGCCCGACCGCATTTCTTCAGTCGGGATACAATGCAGTTGCTCCAAAAATAATTGGGAAATATCCAGGTGCTCCAGGGAATCCGCGGCCTGGCGCTTCATCGCATCATAAGTAAAATTCTGCGGCCACCCGTTAGTGCCGTCATGCCGGCGACCCAGCTTGGTTGCAACAAACACTTCCCACGAAACTGTTTTTAAAAACTTTCCGATAACGGTCTCGCTCACCCCCATGCCGTACACATCGGCAGTATCGATAAAGTTCCCGCCGGCATCCACATAAGCCTGCAAAATAGCCATCGCCGCCGCTTCATCCACATCACCCCAATCGGCACTGCCAAGCTGCCAGGTACCTAATCCAACTTCGGCGATAGATGTTCCTTTAAAATCCCTGTATTTCATTTAGATAGATTTGAGATATGAGACGTGAGACCGGCGACTAAAGACTTTTGACTAAAGACTTTTGACTAAAGACTTTCGACTTAAACCTACCGGCTCATCTCCAGTATCTTATCAAATTCCGCCGGTTTTACAGCACTCACCGATAAACGGCCAAGGCGTACCAGCTCCAAATCTTTCAAAAAGGGCTCTGCCTTCACTTGTGCCAGCGTAACCGGGTTTTTCAACGGCTCAACCGGCGAAAGTTCAACTACCACCCAATTGGTATCATCGGTAGTAGGGTCCTGGTAGGCTTCCTTTACCACTTTGGCAATGCCGACGATCTCTTTACCCTCGTTACTGTGATAAAAAAATACCAGGTCGCCTTCCTTCATAGCGCGCATGTTGTTGCGGGCGGCATAATTGCGCACACCGTCCCAAAAGGTGCGGCCATCTTTATTAAATTTTTCCCAGCTATATTTTTCGGGTTCTGATTTTACGAGCCAATAGTTCATGATGATGTTTGATGATTGCGGTAAAATTGATAAAAAGGAAGGAGAATAGGAAATGGGAAAGTTTCAGGTAAAAGGAATTTTAGAGATTACGCAAAGACGCGACGCATCGCGTCTCTACCAACCGTTATAGCCGGACAGTCGTCAGAATCGGGCGTGGGAGGGAATTATCACATTATTATCCTAATTTTATTACGCTGCAAGAATATGGATGATCTATTCAAAAACCGGTACAGAATACCCTCAACACGGCTGCAAACCTGGAACTACGCAGATAATGCCATGTACTTCGTTACGATTTGCACCGAAAACCGGGAATGCTTTTTCGGAGACGTCGTAGAGACGCGATGCATCGCGTCTCTGTCCGATGAGCCTGAATATAAAATGCAATTAAATGATTTGGGCAAGATCATTGAAATGGAATGGCTGAAATCCCCTGAATTAAGGCCTGATATGAATTTGGAATTATTTGATATGTTGTGATGCCTAATCATTTTCATGCGATTATCTATATCGATGATAATCAATATAATACAGCGGCCTTTGGTAATAAACGGGAAGGAGACGCGATGCATCGCGTCTCTACGTCGGGTAATACAATAGATGATTCTATGTTCCATCAAAAAAATAAATTCGGACCGCAGGCCAAAAATCTGGCATCTATCATACGGGGTTTCAAATCAGCGGTGACCACCTATGCCAGGAAAAACGATATTCCATTTGGTTGGCAGGCACGGTATCATGATCACATTATCGGCTCAAACAAAGAATACATGAGAATTGCGGGTTATATCGAAACTAATCCACAAAATTGGCGGGAGGATAAATTCTACATTAAATAATCCTTTTTTATACAACGGATAAAGACGCGATGCATCGCGTCTCTACATCGTTACAACAAGGCCGTTATTTTAATTCTTCGCAAATCAATCCTTTTCGCCTATCCGGCACACGCGTTAAAAGAGATTTTTTTAGATTTAACGGAAATAATCAGTTTATAACACCACCGCTTGCGCATGACAACCCGGGGCAACAATACCATCAAAATTCTACGCTGGATTTTCGCCATTCCGCTCGCCTTTGCAATTTCAATGGCAGCCTTAACCTTGTTGGTCTTTCAACGCGACATTTTTATGAGGTTTGGCGCGGCCGGGTTGTTTCCGATCATATTCCATTTAGAAACCGTAGTCTTTTTTGTATTGCCTGTTCTTTTGAGCAGCTTATTTGCGCCGCGGCCCAAAAAGTATGCTGCGATGATCTCATTGGCAATTGTGATGGCATTCCTGGTTATCACATTTTATTTCCAAGTAAAGCGCTTCGCGGAAGGAAGGTTTATGTCGGTTTCTTTAGAGATTGCTGCCAGCTACCTGGCCATGCTGGCGGGGTGTTCCATCGGGTTCGCTGTGAGCTATATTATTTTCAAAAAGCGGGGATGGAAATCGAAACCGGAGGATTTGGAAATGCCGGATATACCGTGAACCACGACCGAATTTTTTGTTAGATTTAACCCTATAAACTATAACAAAGGCCTCCTAACAAGCTAAATGACCAAACAGCCCGAAACCACCTTCAAGCAAATAGTTAAAATTCTGCGCTGGATGTTCGGAATTCCCCTTGCATTCCTTATCGCCATCGAGACCATGTTGATTATCGGCGACCTGGTCAATTTTCGGAAATACTTTCCCAATTACTATGTTGATTTTGCTGTGCATGAATTCGAAGTTACGGTTATTTTTATCCTGCCTGTATTTTTAAGCTGCTTGTTTGTACCAAGGCCAAAAAAGTATGCGGCGCTGATCGCGATGATCATAACCACAGTTTTGCTGGCCGCGGTGCTCTATGATCAATACATCGCCTCGCCCCGGGAGGGATCCGGATCATCATCATCTTTTTTCGTTATAGGGAGCGAGATCGCCTTACTTGCCGGCTCATCAGCTGGTTTTGCTATCAGCTATTTTGTATTTAAAAAGAGAGGTTGGAACAGGGAAGTAAAAGGATTAGAAACGCCGGAAACGTATTAACATGTGCAAATCAGGTATTAGCACAAACTGAGCTGGCTAATCAGAACCAGGGATAAGAACATTGTCATTTTACCAGGCCGATCACCAGTTTTAATGTTTTCGTTTTTTTCGATGAATTAACCGCCCTATGTTCATCAGGTCATTGCAAAACATGCGCGGTGCCCTTAGTTAAACAGCCCAATCATAATGTTTATGGTTTTTTTGATCCTATCTTCGGTAAAAGTGCCTACTTTTACATCGGTCACCATCATGTTGTACACCTCTACGTTATCGGTTGATAAGGCCAAATCCCGCTTTGCTTCCAGGGGCAGGTTGTTTTTTTTGCCATAAATGGCGACGCCTTGTGTAAAAGCGACATAAAACTCCTTGAGCTTGGCTTCGTTGCCGGTAATATAACCCCAATAAAACGTAGCCCCGTCAGGCTTCACCATGATATATTCATTGTCCACGCCGATCGGCTCGAGGTCATTTACCTTATAAGCCGAGATACCGCTGTTAAGCTTTTCAATAAGGTCGCCTTTATAATGCGAAAAATGGTTGGCGTTGCCGCCGATCAACCTGAAAAAGTTCCAGGCAATCTGTTCCGACTTCTCTGCCATTTTATTGATGCTGTCCGGAAATGTCGTTTGGGCGTACACGACTGTGCTGGCACAGGTCAGCAAAATTGCTGTACCCACAAGGCAAAGCACACTGCGTTGAATAAAGTTCATAAAGTTTACCGGTGTTATTGTTTTATAACGCTGATAAATTTAGGCGGGATGTAGCTATCAAAAGGTAGTAAAAAAGTAGTATTCGAAAACCAGCAATGCCGCATAGGACGAAGCCGGCCTGATTACACAATCAATAAAAACGTCTTACGGCTCTCTTCTATATAACCTAAGAAGCTGTTTAAAAATAGCTTGAATTGATTTTTCATTGCCGTTGACTTCAGTCAACGGGTAAAAATCAGCTATATTAATGGGCTTTAGCCCAAATTATCTGGCGTGTTTTGGC
>OLLK01000270.1_pt1 | contig 15467 bp, 15 predicted proteins | sample 1604531 | NCBI WGS metagenome assembly OLLK01 (sample SAMEA104055722, study PRJEB20765) | soil metagenome | isolation source: soil | reverse complement strand
GTCCACCTCTTCCCTCCCGATAGCTATCGGGACCGAACAGAGAAGTTAAGCCCGCCAGAGCCGATGGTACTGCAGTAAAATGTGGGAGAGCAGGTCGGTGCCAAATCTTAAAGAAGCCCGTTAACGAAAGTTGACGGGCTTTCTTGTTTTATATCGGCGTTGTCCACCTCTTCCCTCCCGATAGCTTTTACCAACAATATTAAAAAGGATAAGTGCGAAATGATTTAATTTAAGTACCAGCCAGCGACTCCATTATAGTAAGCCAATTATTAAAATGTGAACATTCACGCCGCATAATATCTAAATTAATTGCTTCGGCTATCAAAATTCCATCTGCAATTTTTTCATATGATGGAACAATTGCTTTTATTCTTTTAGATGGAGCTGTTTTCGGACTGTCATTTATATGTTCAGGCGATTCGAATGCATTCCTGATATTTTGCAATGATCCGGTGGCAAATTTGTAATCCAATGATAGATATTCTTCAAGGATGTTGCAGTCAGAAAATAAAATTGCTTCAAATTCATGCAGTTGAAAATGTGGAATAAACTTTCTTGTACTTAATCCACTATTTTCAATATCTTCCTTAAAGGCCTTTTCGATATTTTCGACCTTTTGAAATGGATTTAGCATTTTATTTTTTTCATATCCAGGAAATTTACTACCTATGCCATAAAGGTCTATTAAAGTAGTAAGCCAGGCATCCCTTTCTTCTTTTAACCATTGTATAACATTAAATTTTAGTTTACCATAGTTGGATCCTGTTCCAATGTTTCGCGGCGTAACCGATATGTTTTTGAGTATTAAATATGGGTATAAGACCTTTGAAACGAAATTCTCTTCAGTGGCGCCTTCACATATAATATTTATTCTGATCACGGCCTGCCTCCTAAAACATTTTGCTCCCACAATTCCCCGAGCGTATATTTTTCTAGCCAGGAATCTAAATTAATTTTATCAAGGCGTATAAAAGTGGAATTGCCATCCTTATGCTCAACAACAATAACATCGCCGGGGTTAAATTCGTTGACTAAATTGACTGACTGTGTTGAAATGATCACTTGCGACTTATCCGAAACTTTTCTGATCAGCGAACCCAACAGCGATATGGCGGCTGGATGTAGCCCCAACTCGGGCTCATCCAGCAATATCAGTCCGGGTAAATAAGGCTGAAGAAGCAATGTTGCCAAACAGATAAATCGAAGCGAACCATCGGAAAGATCATTGCCGTTAAATATCATATCTGAGTTCTTATCCTGCCATTCTAACATTATGGTCGATCCTTTATCCCGGCTTGATCTTAAAACAAAATCTTTAAAATAAGGAACCACAAGTTGAATTGTCTTAACTATCCGGTCATAATGTTTTTCGTTAAACAATTTCATGTTTGCGAGGAAAGCTGCAAGGTTTGAAGCATCGCCACGCAAATAATATGTATCAGAAGTATTGCCGCTCTTTTTTACAGCAGCTTCGGCGCTTGTATCGTGAAAATGGTATAAACGCCAGTCTCTTAGTGTATTATAAACGTATTTTGGAACGTTATTGTGTTTGGAGTTTTTACCGACTTGTTCAAGTTTGGATTCAAACCCTCCGTTGTTGATATTTTCCCGGTACAATGTGTCCGCCGAAGTATTAAAATAGCAATATTCATATTCAAATACAAATGAATCGTTTGAAGTTGGCAAAAGGCTAAATTCATAGTAATTTGGCTCGAAATCTAAGTCTACATGCAATTTAGATGTGGTTTTGTTGCCATAGTAAAGCAACTTATTGGAACCTCCGTTTATCGCCGTATACACCTGTAGGTGAGATTGAATAATCTCTCTTAAAAACTTAAATAAGCCAATAAAATTTGATTTGCCTGCGCCATTTGGGCCTATCAGGATATTTAAATCTCTGATTTCGATATCAAGCCTTTTTATCGATTTAAACCCTTCAATAAGTATTCTATTTAATTTGTGCGCCATACCTAAAATGTTTGAACGTACATAAAATTAGTCATTTTCAAACATTTTATCTTTTAAAATATTTTTGAGCAATGTCAAGTTCGGTGTTAGTTTGTTTCCTTACCATCCTCGGTTAAATTAGGTATAGCGGCATTTATCCAATCGGGCAAGGGCTGCCTGGGCTTCACCACCACTGCGTGGCGGTTTACAACATTATAATGATAGGGAATCGGTTCCCTTAGCATTCAGAAGGTTCAGCCATGAACCATCAACTGATCTCAGGAATTTTTCTTCATAAACTCGTCGGCAAACTGGGCGATATACCGGTCGACATTAGCGCGGATCTCCTCCAGGTCGCGGCCTTCAACTTTGGCCAGCACCTGCATCAGCAGCAGGTTATTGATCTTGTTATAAGCATAGTTCGAGGCGGCGCTGCTCATCAGTTTAGCGTTCAGGTCAACTACGCGGGTCAATTGGTCGTTTTCAGGTTCGTTCATATCGCACGAAAATAGTTTAAATAAAGTACATCAGCTGCGGAAAATGGTTTCGCCACAGTCACAATTTCTTACAAAGTTGCTGCAAATAAAAACAATTATGGCGGCTATTTTAAATTAAATATTTAATTTGAGGTGAAAGGCGAAAGGTAAAAGGCAAGAGGTTGCAAGGGGTATATACATTCTTTCCCCTTTAAAACCTTTCACCTTTTGCCGTTAGCCTTTTACCTCTCAGGGCCTTGCACCTACGGTATCTTTTTTAGCCATTTTGCGCTCTTTTACGCTATTTTCCCACTCGGTATATCGCAGTTTTTGGGTATCGTTCAAAATAGCCATCATGCGTTCATGGGTGATCATCAGTATCGTTCTGGCGGTTAAACGATTAAGCTTTTTATCAGGCGACTGGTTACTTCTCAGGCTATCCATTTTAGTAGCCTGGGCCAGGTAAATGGTGTTAACCTGTGTAGCCTGTTCTGCAGTTAAGTTAAGGCGTTTTTGTAATTGTTTGGTGATGTGCGCCGAGAGTTGATCGGGTGCTTTTTTTGGCTGTTGGGCATGCACCATCGCTACCATCGCCAGCAAGGCCGCCAGGATTGTCAATTTTTTCATAAAGTTTGGTTTTGCCCGTTTGACTAAATTTATACTAAATGGTTTAAACCGCATGTATACCGCGTAAAACTTTTGGATAAAGTGCACAGTAGCCAGGGAAATCGCTTTTAACATTGCTCCAGGTGCCCAATTGTAAACAGGTGCTTTACCCTCTTTCCCGCGAAGCGGAAGGAGGGTCGAGCAGCGCAGCGCACTCGGGGTGAGTCGACCCCGGCGGACATTGGCGCTAATGCATTGACGTTATGTCCTCCGGGGTCGACTCACCCGGTCATCGCTGCGCTCGACCACCCTCTTCGCCTGCGGCGGAAAGAGGGTAGCTTCAATTTAATTCTAAAAGCGATTTCCCTGGCACAGTAGCCCAGCCCCAACGTTTCAAATCAATATTTTACTATCTTGCTGAAATGAAAAAACTACTGCTGCTGGCGGCTTTGTGTGGTATAATAGGCATAGCCCGGGCGCAAACGATCGATACGGCTAAACACCTACCGTTGCCCGCCAACGGCGCCGACCCTGACAATGGTGCCCCGCGTACATTTGCAAGTGTTACCCAGCCGCCGCATATTGCCGGGGGGATGGATAGTGTGCACCGCTACATTAGCAAAAGGATGGTTTACCCGCCGCAATTGTTAAAAGCACATAAAGGCGGAAAAGTGGAATTGAGCTTTACGGTGGAAACGGACGGCAGTATCAGCGGGGTGCGGGCGGTGCAGTCGCCGGACGCTCGTTTGAGTGCCGCAGCGATCAAGGCTGTGCAAGGCCTGCATTTTTTAAATGCCATAAAAGATGGGCGTGCGGTGAGCGCAGCTTATAATTTGACATTGAGGTTTGATCCGGATTATCCTGGGGTGTTTTAGCAAAGGTTCGCACTTACCCGGGCTTGGTTAAATTAGGAGCGTTGCTCTTGGTTAACTTATTAAATGATACCTGCCGGCTGACTGATCGGTCGAAGCCATCATGTCAACAAAACGCCCCATGCCGTATTAACGGCAAATCCCTCAACAGGGAAATTAACCTAACCTTACTCATTCAACTGGACCAAAAAAACACTTCACCCCTAAAAATATCAGTTTTACCTCACTCCGATTAATCCTTTGCACAGCAGTTTAGTCAAAATTGTGTATTTGCTGATAAGGCATTTTGATTTGATAAACACTAAAGATTACTAAAATGAAAAAGTTAAACGCATTTTTACCGTACATATTTATGGCAGGCGCCGCTTTGTTTTTAGCTGCCATGTGCATCACCATCCTAAGGACATATTAATGATGGTTGACCCGATAGCTATCGGATGGGTTGATCAAATTGGGTCAGGTTGTCGCGGTAGCTATCGGGAGGTTCGATAGCGTTGTTAAAGGAAAAGCAACAGGTTTCGGGCCAGTCAGCGACAATGGTTGATGGAGCTGAATAAATTGTTAAAGGAAAAGCAACTTGTTGCAGCACATTAACTAAGTACCTAAGGCCTGGCGGATCTCAGCGGAAAGCAGCCCGCTGCCGCCGCCATAATGCTGCACAATAATAATATCCGGGTTATGCGCCCTGAAAGCGGCGCAAAGTTTTTCTTCACTATCCGGCGTGATACCGTTACACAACAAGACGAGGCGGCAAGGTTTGGCCACAAAAGCCTCCAGCGCATCCTCGTCGGTGGTCACGCCCGTACATTCCCAGTCGGGATTGTTATTCACCAACCGTACCACAGTTTGTAAGATATCCGGGTGGCGGCCAATGGTTAGGATTTGGATTTTACTCATACTTTTCGTTTTAGGTGAAAGGCGAAAGGCTGAAAAGAAGGTGAAAGCTGAAAGGTAAAAGGCGAAAGGTTGATGAGGGTTTATTCTTTTCACTTTTCAAAACCTTTTACCTTTCGCCTTTAATCTTTCACCTCGATGCCTCGCCTTCGGGTTCACACAATCATAGGAACTTCCATTAACAAAAATTCCGCATTGCTTTCGGCGGTGATGGTAAAACTGTCGGTATCCCAGATGCCATAACCGTCGCGGGTGTTGAGTATTTGGTCGTTTACCTTTATATCTCCGCTCAGAACAAACACGTATACTCCATTGCCTTTGCCCTTTAGGTTATACGTGGTGCTAACGCCCTTATCAAACTGCCCTAGGTGGAACCAGGCATTTTGATAGATCCAAACACCTTCATCATCAGCATTTGGCGACAGGATCTGCTGCAGTTTGTTATGCCGGTCCTCGGCTTTTAGGGTGATTTGGTCATAGCGCGGCTCCACGTTCTTTTTGTCGGGATAAACCCATATCTGTAAAAATTTTACACGGTGAGCTCGATCCTTGTTGTACTCGCTGTGGTAAATACCGGTGCCGGCGCTCATTACCTGTATGTCGCCATTTTTGATGACAGCTACATTATTCATGCTGTCCTTGTGCTCCAGGTCGCCTTCCAATGGTATGGAGACGATCTCCATGTTATCATGCGGGTGTGTGCCGAAGCCCATGCCTGCGTCAACGGTATCATCGTTCAATACCCTCAGCGCGCCAAAGTGCATACGCTCCGGGTTATAATAATTAGCAAAACTAAAAGTATGGTAACTATTAAGCCAGCCGTGGTTGGCATGCCCGCGGGTACCGGCTTTATGTAATGTGGTTTGTGCCATTGTGTTCGTTTCTCCTTTTTTAATATACAAAGATACGGTTGAGCTATATGCCGATTTATTGATGTAGGTTAAGAAAATATTAGACACGAATTTTCACGAATAAGATCGAATTAACGCTAATCAAATTAATACTAATGAAGCTGATTTGTGTCCATTCGATCTTATTCTTGGAAATTTGTGCTTATTTTTTATTTCTCATCCGGCTGAAAAACTCCGGTGTTACCCCAATATACGAAGCAACTTGTTTCAACGGCAAATGATCAATTAGCGTAGGGTACCGTTTACAAAAGAGATTATACCTTTCTTCGGCTGAAAGGCTCAGGTTATCCACTATCCGCTGCTGGGTAGCAACCAGCGAATTTTCGGTAAGGATGCGGAAAAAGCGCTCGAATTTTGGCACTTCAAGGTAAAGTTTTTCCTGTGCCGATTTCGTCAGCAGGATGGTTTCGGTGTCTTCCAGCGCTTCGATGTTGAGTGTCCCCGGTTTTTGTGCAAACAAGCTGTAAAGATCAGCCATCCACCAATCCCGCGGGGCAAAACTGAGCACGTGTTCTATCCCATTTTTGTCTATGGTATATCCGCGCAAACAACCCGACGTTACAAATGCCGAATACCGGCAAATCTCCCCCTCACGCAGCAGGAATTGTTTGCGCTTAAAGCTCTTTTGCTGCAGGTGGCCGACGAAAATCTTTTGCTCTTCATCAGTCAAATGAATATGCCTTGAAATATTATTTAGCAAAAGATCGATGGGCATAATTAACACGAAAATATTAGCACGAATTTTCACAAATAAAATCGAATTTTCACTAATCTGCTTTATTAGTGTTTTTTCGGGTAAGTCAGTTAAAATTGGCTTTTATTCGTGAAATTCGAACTTATTCGTGAAAATTCGTGTCAATTATTCTATAAACTAAACGCTTTTAAAGAGGCGTTAGCCCAGGTCCCCCAGCCCTTCATAGCATTGTGCAGGGTTTCCTGCAGTTGTTTATAATTAACCGGTTTGCCCTTTTTCGGCGGCGCAAGCGCTTTCGCATCGGGGTAGGTTTCCGTTACTTTCGTTGCAAACCAGGTGATGTTTTCGTGCGGCATCGCCAATCCTAAAATCATTCCCGGTAAACCAGTATAAGCCTCCGGTCCGCCCGATACGGGGATCTGGTCGGTATAAAATGCTACCAGGTAAACCGAGTCCAACACCAGGGCGTTGGCCCTACGGCAGGTGTAGCCTGCAATCTCGCGGGTTTCGTCGGTTATTTTCCAGTGGATCTTGCGGACAGTATCTTTCAGCAAAAAGGTCTCCTCAAAAACTTCTTTGTGGCTGATCATGGTGCCGGCCAGCAGGTCGATAAAGGTGGTATTGTTTTGCTTTACCATAGCATCGTCGCCCCAAAACGAACCGTTGTTGGTGGCATCGTCTTCAATAGGTGTAAACAAGGTTTTATTGTCGGCAAAAGCTAATGTGCTTTTCAGTTTTTTAAACTGGGGCTGGTTTTTTTTGTACTGTTCGTAAGCCGGCTGCAAAAAGCTCTCGTTATCCTTGTTGATATCCTTCCTGAACATGGCGTACATGTTAATGGTCTTTTCGTACTCAATCACACCCGCTGAGGCGAAGTGCGCATTTTGGGCGAATGAAAAACTGCTGCTTAAGGCAAGTAAAGCGATGGTGTAAATGGTGAACTTTTTCATGGTGTTATTTGCCTGGGGCTCCTCCCATTTTGTTAAAATCATAAGTGATAGAAAACATAAAGTAGCGGCGAATGGTACTATAAGTATTTTGGGTAATAAAGTTAGCGCTTGAACTGCGGGTAAAGCCCACATTTTGGTTCAGCAGGTCGTTTACGGTGAAAGCCAGCTTCAAATTATCCTCTTTAAGGAACGTTTTGGCAAGCGATGCGTTTACCAGGGTACGATTAAAGTCCGTGTTAAAAGTTTCGGTCTTACCGCGCCATTGGTAATTGCCGTCGGTGCCGATCTGGAATTTGCCCGGCAGGTAAACGTTGCCGCTCCACCGGAGGTCAAACCCCCGCCCGTTGTTGTTGATCTGCGACTGCAGTGATGATCCGCCAAAAGTATAGTTAGGGCCAAGGCCTACCCTGAAATCATATTTCTTTTCAACGTATTTTGAGAAGTGGAACTCCGTGGTATAGGTAATTGATTTGTTGAGGTTGATTTCGCCGTTCGAAAGATTAAATGATTGGTTACCGTTAAATCCCAGGCTTAGGCCGATATTCATGTCCAGTTTTTCCAGCTTCTTGTCCAGGTCCATATTAAACTCGTAGTCTGATTGCGTCTTGCTACGCAGGTTTATGTATTGGTTTATCGTTTTGCCGGTTGAATCGGTTACCAGGTTACTTACAATGGGGTTGGTGGTGGATGAATAGTTTCCGTAAAAGAAGATAGATTGCCCGGTGATAATTTTATAGGAATTATAAAAAACGCTAATCCTGTTATTGAACGAGGGGGTTAAGTTGGGGTTACCCAATGTAATATTAAGTGGGTCGGTGTTTACCACTATAGGCTGTATCTGGCTGATAGTTGGCTGTACCGTGCTGCCATTATAATAGAGATTTATGCTTTGTTGTTGCCCCATGCGGTATACTAAATTAGCCTGCGGAAACCAGTCTACAAAGTTTCTTTTCAATTGCTGGCCGTTTACCTCGTTGGTTTGGTCAAAATTGACGGTGGATACCTTTGTGCCCGCGTTTAGCGTCAGTTTCTTGCTCCTCCAGTTAAAAATGGCCCCGGTTTGGTTCGAGAGTTCATTCAATTTATAATTATTGCTAAGTGAATCAACTTTTTGGTTATAAATGCCCGGCGATGTGGGGTTGAACGATGCCAGGTTGGACGTGCCGGTGTTTAAGCCGAAGCCATAATTTAGCACTACCGAAAAGTCTTTGGATAGTGGCTCGGTATAGGTAAGGTTGGTTTTAAATGCTGAGCTTTTGATATCAGCAGTTTTATATTGGTCGATGAGCTGCGTACTGTCGAGTAGGTTAGGGTGTTGAGGATCGTAAAAATCTGTTTTTGATTTAAGGTAACCGTAGGAGTTGGTCTGCTTCTCGTTCATGCTGGCCAAAAACGATATCGTGCGGCCTTTTTTGTGAAATTTCTTGGTATAAAAAGCGCTGGCATCAAATATTTTGGTGTCGTCATGGTTGTCAATGTTTCGGTTGTTTATATTCAACAAGGTGTCGGCAGCGCCCTTTGTATTGGTGGTAAAATAATTGCTTTTGGTATGGGCATTGCGCAGTGTGCCATCGACAGATAGTTTAAGGTCTGCCGTAGTATCTAATTTTATTTTATACGTCAGGTCGAGTTTTTGCCTGAACATGAAGTTATCCTGTGTTTGATTGGCATTGGTGTTGAAAATACCCTGGTCGTTGTCGTTTTGAGTGAGGGTGTTGCTGGTGCCGGTCACCTCCAGCGAACCTACTTTGTAGTTGGCATTGATGGACTGTTTGTCACCATCCCACTTACCGCCGTAATGCATGCCGCCATTTCTGGCTAATGGCACACCCTGTCCGTCGTACTGACCGTTAAACGAGTCGAGGCCGTCGCCGTCAGAGTTGCCCATGATATAGATCTCGCCATTGTCGCCGAACTCCATATTATCGCTCGATCCGTATTTCTGGTTATCCTGCCAACCCAGGCCTATTTTACCGTTGTTGCCCACCGTGGCATAGGCCGAAAATTTTTGCTTGCCTTTAAATTTGTTGTAGAGCAACTGCCCTTCGTAATACCCGTCGGTACCCGCGCCTGCCTCTACTTTACCGAAGGAACCGTTCTTTTTATCTTCCTTCAATTTAATGTTCAGCGTTTTGGTTTTTTGTCCATCGTCGATCCCTGTAAAGGTTGCCTGGTCACTTTTTTTGTCGTAAAGCTGCACCTTGTCAACCATATCTGCCCTGATATTTTTGGTGACCAGCGTCGGGTCGTCGCCAAAAAATTCTTCACCGTCAACCAAAACCTTTTTTACTTCCTGTCCTTCAGCGGTAATTTTTCCGTCTTTATCAACCTGAATACCGGGCAGTTGCTTTAACAAGTCCTCCACTTTTGCATTTGGCTGTACCGTAAAAGCCGCGGCATTAAATTCAGTAGTATCGCCCTTTATTTTAATAGCAGCCCTGGTTCCCTTAATAATTACATCATGAAGCAGCCGGCTTTTCAGGATCATTCCAACATCGCCAAAATCATGCGAGGTTTTTACAGAATCCAAGGTAAACTGTTCCACATAATCGGCATAGCCCGGGTAGGTCATCAGCAGGATAAAACTTCCCTTATGTAAATTACCAACGCTGAACGAGCCATCTTTCGCGGCCCGCGTATAGGTTACAAGTGTCGAATCCTTTGAGTTTAATACACTTACAGAAGTATTTAAAAGTTTGGTTTTTGCAGCAGTATCAGCCACAACGCCCTTGACGGAGTAGGTGTTTTGCGCTGATAAGCGAAGCGTAAATAGTAAAAAAAGTGATAAAAGTAGAATTGTGAATTTCATATAAGCGGTTATAGCAACCAAAGTATAACTAAAAAATTAGTTTTACAAACAGTTTAACAATTATTAACAAAATTGCCTGAGGGTAAAAGATTTAAAGTTTAGCATAGTCCGGTTCAAGTGACGGCATATTAACGGTAGGGGGGTGGATTTATTTCACTACTCAAAATAAGTAAATCGAGCTGCATTGTTTTGCACTGGCAAAACGGGTGCGCTTTGTTATAGGCGGGCGGAATACTCCGGGCGTCCGCGCTTTTCGTAAATGCGAGAAAAGTATGCAGAAGCAGGAATCGATTTTTCATTTTCATTCTTTTCCCCAAATATGCACCCAGTCAAATTCATATTTTTCATTGTTGTGAATCTGGTGGATTCCGGTGTGAATCAGGAACGGCTAAAGCGCCGGCCAACGAACTCCAGATGACAGGGCTGGGTAAACCAGTGCACAAAGCTGCCAAATAAGGTCGCATTCAGATTGTTCCAGGCTAAAACTCAAACAACGACAATTGATCGGTCGGTTTTTCCTCTTTCAGCTTTGCCTGCGGCTCGTTAAAATTAGAGAGCGAAATACCCAGCAGCCGTATCGTTTTATCCTCTATGCCGGTTGCGATCAGTAATTTTTTGGCGGTGGTGCTGATGGTTTCCAGGTCGCTCAGCCCGGTGGGGAAGGATTGGTTGCGGGTGATCTGTTTAAAATCGCTGTATTTTATTTTAAGGGTGATGGTGCGGCCTCTTAGCTGGTAGTTTTGCAGGCGGTTACATACCGTTTGGGCAATTTTGTCCAGTTCGGCTTCCATTTCTTCAACGGTTGTTAAATCGTAAGCAAAGGTGTCCTCGGCTGCTAATGATTTCGTTTCGCGATGAGGTTGCACCTCGCGGTTATCAATGCCGCGAACGATCTGGTAGTAAAACCTGCCCGCCTTGCCAAAATGTTTAGTCAGCTCGTCTTCGGTAAGTTTTTTCAGGTCCTCGCCGGTGTGCAGGCCCATGTTTTTCATTTTTTGGGCGGTAACTTTTCCCACGCCGAAAAACCGCTCCACAGCCAGCTTCTCCATAAAAGCTTCGATGGATGAGGGGCCGATAAAAGTTAGCCCATCCGGTTTTTTTATATCCGAAGCTGTTTTGGCTACAAATTTATTGATAGACACCCCCGCCGAGGCCGTTAGCTGCAATTCGTCCTTAATGGCCTGTTTTATTTGTGTGGCGATCTCGATAGCCGAGCCGATGCCCAGTTTGTCGGTAGTTACATCCAGGTAAGCCTCATCCAGCGACAGCGGTTCGATCAGGTCGGTATAGCGGCTGAAGATCTCGCGTATTTTTTGCGACGCTTCTTTATAGGCCGCAAACCTGGGCTTTACAAAAACAGCATGCGGGCAAAGCTGCACAGCCTGCCTCGATGACATGGCCGACCGGATGCCAAACTTCCGCGCCTCGTAACTTGCCGTAGCCACCACCCCGCGCCCGGTTGGCGGCCCGCCCACCACCAGCGGTTTCCCCCGGTATTCAGGATTATCGCGCTGCTCAACGGACGCATAGAAGGCATCCATATCGATATGGATGATCTTGCGGAGGGTTTGAGGAACTGGGTTTTCCATTTAAGATGCGTGATGGAATACAAATATAACGTGCGGGCGGTTAATTTCGAGATAAGGTAAGATCACGCGGGAAGCGCTGTTATTTTGATTTTTTGGGCGTTACCCCGCTGAAAGAAGCGGGGTCGCGTGTAGAAGCCTGCCCCGATGAAGATCGGGGTCATACTGCACAGGGCTTTAGTTGCGGCCATTTGCGCAAGGCCCTGTCCCCGGCGGTATCCATTTCGCCCGCTAACGCTAAGCGCCGTAAAATTCTTAGCCCCTGTTCGTTTATAAAAAAGCCCGGCGCTTGGCCAGGCATTGACTTTGTCTTATATTATGGTTCGGAACGCACGAGTAGTTCCGACGCCCCGCCCCGTCCGGATACTCGCTCGAGGTCAATGTCACTAAGTTAGGGTATAAATGATTGATTATCAATTATTTACATTGATATATTGAATGATTTTTTGTATATTTAGTTCATAATCAATTAGTTAATATGCAAAAAAAACCTCATTTTTAATCATAGAAAAATTGAGGGAGACAATTTTCAGTAAGGAACTTGCTCTGAAGTTTAAAATGGAAGACCAAGACTTTACCAGGAACAGAAAGCAGCCATTTAGCGCTACTTTGCTTTTTATGTTCAATTTATTAAGGAAGAGCCTCGCTATTGAAATCGATGGCTTTGTACGCCATCTAAATGAGCGTTTATTTTCGGGGAGTGCCCGGCACTTTACTCCAAGCGCATTTATTCAAAACAGGAAAAAGATTAACCCCGAGGTCTTTAATCATTTGTCTGGAGTAATCATTGATAATTTTTATACTGGTGAAAATGATTCATTAGCCTATTTGAATGGGTTTAGAATACTTGCCGTGGATGGCTCCAGGATTACACTGCCGAACACATTGGAACTAAAAAAGCACTATGGGATTACTGAAAACCAATATGAAGGATCGGGCATTGTACAAGCCAGGGCGTCTGTTTTATATGATGTGTTAAACGAAGTCGCATTAGACGCTGTTTTGGATAAGCTAAGTGAGGGGGAACCAAAGCTCGCCTTAAAGCATGCTCATAGATGGAAAGAAAATGATTTGATAATTTATGATCGCGGCTATGCTTCCTACGACTTTGTAAACGAACATGTTAAATTGAAAACTGATTGTTTAATACGCGTAAAAACAACCTGCAATTCAGTTGTAATAGCTTTTGTTGCCGGAGGCAAAAAATCAATAGTTACAGAAATAAGCCCTACACAAAATCGATCTTTTAAAGATAAAGATTATACTAAAGACAGCACCTTAAAAGTGCGTCTTTTGCGAATTGAGCTACCTGGTGGAGAAGTTGAGGTGTTAATGACTACATTACTAGATAGTAAGAAACACCCGACGAAGATGTTTAAAGAACTATATTTCTTAAGATGGGGCATTGAAACGTTTTACGACGAATTGAAAAACAAACTTAAGGTAGAGCATTTTACAGGGTATTCACAACGAAGTATCCAACAAGACTTCTTCTGCGCTATCTTCATAAGCAACCTTCAATCGGTCATGGTCTATGATTTGGAAGAAGAACTATCTACGCAAAATCAAGGCAAAAAATATGATTATAAAGTAAATACTAATTTATCTTATGGCTTTTTGAAAAACAGAATCATAGACCTTTTATGGCAAGATGCCCCCTTAGATAAAATATTTCAAGAACTGGAAACATTGTTTCTTAAAAATACAATCCCTATAAGAAATAATCGAACCAACATAAGAGAAGTCGGTAAATACAGGAACAAAATGAAACCTATAATCACTAAGAATCAAAAAGATGCGATATGAAATTTGCTTAACTTAGTGACATTGCGCTCGAGGTTCGGGGGGTTGCATAGATGATAGAAATCGGACATATGGAAGGCATTTATTAAAAGTCAGGTACTTTGACTAAACCCACAAATACATACTTGGCATTTTTAGGCATCCTGAATTCTTTGGAAACAAATACTGTAACTTGCTTGGGGGTGACTTTAAGCATATCACTAACATAAAAGCCAACTTCAACGTGTACACTTGTATCAATTGCAAAGTCAGGGGCTTTGCTACACTCATCAAAAACATACAATGTGTCTTGCCTCGGAATATTCTTTTTACAAATGTACAAATTAGCATAGCGCACATTCTGCCCACAATCCATCTGTATTGGATAGCTTCTTAATATTTGCACACTTATATATCGTAGATTACTATCTATGGTAGCCTTTCTTAATTCACCCAATGTTAATAGCCGCTGTACAACAGGTGACTTTTTATTTTCACAGTTCGACAGAAGCAGAAGTGATAATAATAGGATGCTATTATAGACTAACTCTTTTATTGATGATTTCATTGGTCAACAGGATTTATATCTTTTTTATTTAATTTATCTGACTTATATAGTCGATATACGTGATAGAGTTGGCTTTTAGTCGGACCGGTCGGATTTAGGTGTTGTGGGTCCCCGCTAACGCAACGCGCCGTAAAATTTTTAGCATTTGTCTGTTAACCAAAAAAAAGCGCGGCGCACGGGCGGGCTAATTCTCTTTTCTTTCCTTTCGTTACTGTAGTTATAAACTACAGACATAGCTAATCCGAAGACAAAATCTTCGGACAGCGATCCGCGCAAACTACAGACAGCAGGTGCAGCGGTCTGTTATAAACTACGCACAGCATGGGGATACACTACTCCTATTCAATGTACTTTAACTGTGTCTAATGGATATTTTATTTGATTCAATTGAATATTAAATTTCTTAATTAATGATTTTTTTACTATTCCTTCATATCTTGGTCGGTTCTTGTATTTAACTAACGAATCATCAGCGAATACGTAGATAAATACTTTTTCATTATTTGTAGCCTGCTGGAAACCGGCACCGGGAATAGAAACTGTTACTGACTCCTTAGGGCCAATTTCCATTCGAGTCAGATAGTCATAATATAAACTACTGTCTGTTAGAATTTCATCTGGTTGGTCGATAATTAAGATATTTGTTCTCAAATTGTTTTCAATAATTGCAACATCCGTTCGCTTATCTAGCGTACATGAATTAATTTGAATCACGAAAATCGCGATACTCACTGTATAAATGTTCTTTTTCATAGCTTTAATAACCATATGGTTTAGGAATGTCTCTATGATATTTAATTGGCCCCAATTCAGGCGCGAGTGTCGGCGCCCGGCCGTGCGGCTGCGGCACTCGTGCCCCGCATGCAAGGTAATAAACTGTGCCGGTCATGGTATCTAATGGGGTCAGTCAAAATTATTTCTGTTAACCATATAAATGTACGACGCTAAACTACATTAAGCAAAAACATATGCACAGTGGCTACCTGGCAGCGGGGCACGAGTGCTGCAGCGCTTTTGGCCTACGCCGGCACTCGCGCCTGAATCCGGGGCGTTTGAGGCCCTTAGCGCGTATTATCGGGCCGCATGATCGTACACACTTTTTCAGATGTAATGCCCTGACTGTCAATTGATAGCGCACCATTAACAGCGCGCAATAACCAATGCGCAGTTTGCTAATTACCTGATAATCAATATAAATCGATTAAAGTGTTCAAAAAAAGTCTCAAAACTGTCCGGATTTGGGGTATTGCTAATTTCTAAATGCCTAAAAATCAGTGCTTTTCGTTGCTGTTTGAAGGGTGATCGTGTGTAAATATTGAACACTTTGGAGGGGTTGTTTTATTAAAAAACATCAACTTTCATTAATGGGTTT
>OLLK01000244.1_pt1 | contig 16059 bp, 2 predicted proteins | sample 1604531 | NCBI WGS metagenome assembly OLLK01 (sample SAMEA104055722, study PRJEB20765) | soil metagenome | isolation source: soil | reverse complement strand
GAGCCGTCCTGCGCGGTTACCGCGATGATGACTGTATTTGTGCCGACCGCTAAGTTATTCAATGTAAACGCTGTGCCTGAAGTTGCGGGCGATCCGTTTACCATGATCGTTGCATTGGCATCTTCTGCTGTCGGGGTTATGGTTGTACTGGTGGTTATATTTGAAACCGCATCGGTATAACTGATGGTTGGCGGCACAAAGGCTGGTTTTAATGTGCCTGTTCCTATCAGCATAGATGTCAGATTAGCATCGGGTGATGGCCCCCGGGTAACAGTCAGGGTATAGGTCCTTGTACTGCCGTTTGCTGCGGTGACCACGATGGTTATAGCGGTTTGTGTTCCTTCTGCAAGTGTGATCGGGTCAGAAACCATCCCGGATGTCAGCGGCGACCCGTTTACTTTTAGAGTTGCGTTGAGGTCGGTGCTTATCGGTTTTACGGTAATAGATGCGGTAGTATTGCTTACGCTTAAGGTATAGGCCGTATTTGTTTGTGTAAAAGTTGGTGATACGTGGCCCACGCTTGGGTTAATAGCTCCCAGGTAGGAGTTGACCGACTGCCCGCGGGTCACTGTTACGGTATAAGTTTTAATGGTTCCGTCCGCCGCAGTTACTGCTACACTTATGGTATTCGACCCAACATTCAATGGCGCTGAGCCGCTGGCAGGGCTTCCGTTTACGGTTGTTGCTTCCGTAGCACCCGGGTCATTTGGTGTTGCGGTTACGGTGATGCTGCTTGCCGAATTAGGTACAGCGGCGGTATAGCTGGTGCCACCCGGGCTAAAGGTTGGGCTCAGCGTGCCGCTGCTTAAGCTAAGGCTGGCCAGGCTTGCATCGCTGCTTACCACATTAAATGTTGCCGAGGCGCCTGCACCGGCATCGGTATTACCGGCAAGGTCGCTGGCGTAACCTGCGCCGAGAGAAATGCCTAAGGTGCCCAAACCTGTAATGTTTGATATGGTTACCGTATAAGTAGTGCCTGTGCCGGTAACGCCGATTGTTCCGGTTGCTGTGCCGGTGGGGTTGTTCAGCGTAATACCCGCAGTGGTTAAATTGCTGGTATTAAAGTTAGCATCGGCATAAGTTATGGTATAAGTTACCGTGCCGGCGGTTCCGGTAGTTATCTGCGCTATGGATGGGGCGCTGATGGTGGCCGTTGGCGGCGTCATATCGAACTCAACATCATCCCCTGCGACTATGTCAGTGTAAGGGCTGCCTGGCTGCGGGTTGCCCGCCAGGTCGGCAAACGAAAGTGTAAATGGCACCCTTCCTTCTGTATCGCTATTGGTCATGGTATAAGTGCCCAGCCATTCGTTGCCACTAACATTAGTGGCAGTGATTGAATGCCCGGCTACGGATAATGACGGTGCATTTATCGCTTCACTTGTGGAAAAGTCAAGTGAGATAACGTCGCCCACCGCAGCTACCTGTGAATTTCCTGGATGATTGGAGGCGTAAGTAAGCGTAACCGCCGTTGGCGCTGTTTGATCAATAGTATAAGCGCTGCCCGTAAACGGCACATTGCTTATGGTCGGCACTGCATCGCTTCCGCCGGTCATATCCAGCTCCAGATTACCGTTGCCGCTTACATTGGTTACGTTTACATCGTAGTTAATATTATCAGTAGTGGTTATTGAATTGATAGTGCCGGTTGCAGTCCCTGTTAAAGTAAAATCACCTGTTGAAGGCTGGGTGGTCAAAGCGGTGGCAAAAGTTACCTTGAAATCCACTGTTGTGGCATTTGTTGGGCTTGCCGATGTTGTAGTGATGGCCGTTACCGTTGTGGGCACCGGCGAAACGGGGCTTGCCGGTATGGCCACATCCACTTCTGTTGCGCCTGCGCTGGTGAGCGCAATATTGCCTGAATAATTTCCGGCTGCATCCTCTGCCGCCAAACGTATATACACCGGCGTTGCGGCAATTGTACCTGCCGCGCCTATGGTAACGGTTGGTGTAAAGTTGATATTATCTGCGCTTACCTCAAACCCGGCTGGAGGGGTTACTACAATGCCGGCCTGCATATTGACACCCGATACATTAAATGTGGCTGAAGCCGATGCCGTGCCGGATACCACGCTTAACGAGCTTAATGTGCCGCTGGATGAAATAACAGCCGGCGATGTTGTATTGATAGTGGCGCTAACCGTATTGCTGCTTAAACTGCCGTCATTTGAGACAAACGTAACTGTTTTAGTAGTGCTGGTGGTTAGCGCGTTATTATAGCTAACAGACTGCAATACCTGCTGGTAATGCGCTATAGTTGCGGAGCCGGACAAAGTGAGAACGCCTGTACTATAGCTTGCGGTGATAGTTGTGCCGGTAGTTGTGGCCGCCAATATATCGCCTGTTTCAAACCCGCTTGAAATAGTTACGGTCGCCGAAGCCATGTTAAGATTATCAACATCAGTTACGGTAACGCCAGGGTTGATGGCCGCCGCCGCGCTGCCATCGGTATAAGCCAGTATATTTGTTCCGGCCAATACCGGTGCATCATCCACCGCGGTAACATTTATGGTACTGGTAATCATGTTGCTGCCTAAAGAGCCCTCATATACCTGAAAGAAAACCGTATGGGCCGCAGTTGAAGGATTGTCAGAACTATTGGAATAGGTAACTGCCCGCAAGGCTGCCTGCCATTGCGCAAGGGTGGCCGTGCTGCCTGGTGAGAGAAGGGAAAGTAGACCTGCTTGAGGTGTGCTGAGGGCTATATTACCCATTGTACTGCCATCGTTGGTAAACGAAAGCACATCCTGCCCGCCAACAAAATTTGTTATGAAAACCGTTGCGGCTTGCAGCGTGGAATTATCCACATCGCTAACCGTAATAGCTGTATTTATAGCTGCGGGAACCCCGTTTTCTGTATAAATTAAGGTACTGCCGCCCGCCAGTAAGGGTGCATCATCTACTGCGGTAACATTTATGGTACTGGTAATAGTGTTGCTGGTTAAAGCGCCATCATTAATAGTAAAAGTAACCAAACGGGCGGTGGTTGAAGGATTATCGGAACTATTGGAATATTTAACCGCCTGCAAAGCCGCCTGCCATTGCGCAAGGGTGGCTGTAGCGCCTGTCGAGGTAAGGGTGAGTACACCTGCTGTATTGGTGACGATGGCTATATTACCCATTGTGCTGCCGTTGTTTGTAAATGAAAGCACATCCTGCCCGGCAACAAAATTTGTTATAGTAACCGTTGCCGATGCCTGGGTGGTATTGTCCGCATCACTTACCGTAATGGCTGTATTTATGGCAGCTGCTGCACCATTTTCCGTATAATTTAAAGTGCTGCCGGTAGCCAGCACGGGTGCATCATCTACTGTGGTAACGTTTATGGTACTGATCACAGTGTTGCTGTTCAGAGTGCCGTCGTTTACGGTAAAAGTAACCGTACGAGCCGTGGTTGATGGATTATCCGAACTGTTGAAATAGGTAACTGACCGCAAAGCTGCCTGCCATTGCGCAACGGTCGCTATATTGCCTGCTGAAGTAAGGGTGAGTACGCCCGAGGTATTGCTTCCGATGGCTATATTACCCATAGTGGCAGGCACATTGGTGAACGAAAGCACATCCTGCCCGGCGACAAAATTTGATATGGTAACCGTTGCCGATGCTTGGGTGGTATTGTCCGCATCACTTACTGTAATGCCTGTATTTACGGCAGTACCCGTATCATTTTCTGTATAGCTTAAGGTACTGCCGCCCGCCAGTACCGGGGCATTTTCTGTCACCGTGCTGCTTACCGTGGCTACATTAACGCTGGTTTGGTTTGTGCTGCTCAATACAATATTGCCCGAGTAGGCGCCCGGGGCATCTGCCGCTGCAAGGCGTATATAAACCGGGGTTGAGGCAATGGCGCCTGCCGCGCCAATGGTTACAGTTGGCGTAAATGTGGTATTATTGGCGCTTACCTCGAACCCGGCAGGCGGCGTAACTAAAATGCCAGCCTGCATATTTATGCCCGATACATTAAATGTGGTTGAGGCTGACGCAGTACCGGCATTGGTGTTTAGTGCTGATGGCGCCCCGGTTGTTGCAATGGTAGATAAGGTTAACCCGTAATAAACCGCCTGGTTATTTTCAATGGCATTTCTGTTAGCCTGGGATAGTACAGAATTGAATACCACCACTTCGGGGGTATAAAAGGTACTCGCATCATTATTGTCATTCCTGTTGCCTATGCGCATGGGGTTGCCCCCGTCCTGGAAGCTGAGAACAGTTGTTGATGTTGCCTGCACGCCGTTCAAATACCCGAAAAACGTGCCTGTAAGCGGCACAACGTATGAATATACCGATTCGGGCACGCTGCTGGTGATGTCTGACCGGGGTGTGCTTGTTGACGTTGCTGCAGACATTGGGCTACTGCCATTGCCGATATAATAGGCGCCGGCAGTATTTGTAATATCGAATGGCGCAGGCTGGTTACTGTTTGTTTTGCTGATAAACCCGCTGGGCGTTGTACCCGTTCCTTTGGCTACGCCAACTGCCGAGAAGCCTGCCGTAAATACAGTTGCCGATCCGCTCCCTAAATTGGATGAGTTAAAAAGCGCCTGGGCTTTACCATTAAGCGTTACCAGCGCGCCCGCGTTTATAACAGATGGCTGTGTGCCTGTTGTTGGCTGCGTTAAGTTGAAATTAGCTCCGCTTTGATCATACCAGGTGGCAATAGTTGCTGAATTTGTGCCGATGACACTGCTTAACAAAGTAGCCGTAACGCCCGTTGCCGCAGCAGCAGGCGAAGGGTAAGGTGCAGAAACAGGGGAACTTAGTGAAAAAGCTTTATTTGAAGTAGCATCGGGGTAAACATCGTAATAACTGCTGCCGATAGTTATCCGAGCGAGCGGGCCGGAATAGGCGCTGCTCAATAAACGCAGCGAATAAACGCCTGCCGCAGGGGTAGCGCTTGTGAGCGATAATACATCTAAAGTATAGGGGCCGGTAGTTATAACAGCCGGGTTGGCGGTGCTGCCCGCAGTTACGTACATTTGATTACCGGCAGTACCATTATAATCGGTTACCATTACGCTATAAGTAGTCCCTGTTGTTAGGCCGGTAATATTAACAGTTGTACCGGTGCTATTGTAAACACAGTACCAACCTGTTGAGCCAATTTGCGTACCCGAACTAAAAGCGGTATTTGCGGTATAAGTTGTATTATTTGCGGGCGCCTGGTAAGTTGCTGTACCTGCTTTAACAAAAACCGCCCTTGAAGTACCGCTTCCGCTTGTCCAGTTGACGGTTAGCGAAGTTGTTGCAACGTTACTGAAAAATACATTTTGCGCCTGGGTGGAGGGCGTTGAAAATGGTGTGAGTTGGGTAGCTGTGGCTGAGTTTACACTTGTTCCCCCTGCATCAACAGCGCGTACCCTGTAATAATAAGTGGTACCGGCTGTTAAACCGGTAACTGCTTGCGAAGTACCGCTTACCGAAAGGTTATTAAATCCTGAAACAAAGGTTGTGAAGTTATCAGCAGATACATCAAGCTGATAGGAGGTTGCACCTGTAGTTGCTGCCCAGTTGGTTGTAAAGCCGGTTGCAGATATTGCTGCGGACGTAGGCGTTGCAGGGGTTCCGGGAATTGTTGTGAAACTGACATCACTACCGTAGGCCGTGCCCACGCTATTAATTGCATAAGCGCTAAAATGGTAAGTGGTACCCGGGCTTAACACCGTAGCATTTACAGATATTGCCCCGGTACCTGTTCCATTAGTTAATTTTGTATCCGATGTTGTAGGAGTGGTATGCGTACTATAAACAACTCCCTTTTCGGTCACGCTGGCGCCGCCGTCAGATGATACATTGCCTGCCAGCGTAGCCGTTGTAATTGTAATACCGGTTGCCGGGCTGGTGGTAGTGACGGTTGGCGGTGCTTGCGGCGTTGTAAAACTTAATATATTCCCCATTGTTGTTCCCACGGAGTTCACACTTTTGGCGCGATAATAATAAATGGTATTTGCCGATAGTGAGGGAATTGTAACGGCTGTGGATGTTATAGATGCCGATGTTGATGTGGAAATACTCGAGCCAGGCGTTGCTGCGGGCGCGTTGACGAACGTTGCCAGGGTGGAACTTGTTCCATAATCAAAACTTATAATAGTGTTAGCTGATCCCGGATTAGCCACCCCATTTAATACAGCCGAGTTAGACGTAACGGTGCCTGGAGAAAGGGTTGCCGCCATAGGTGGCGGTGTTGTACCGATATTTATAGATATTGCATTAGCCAATCCACCGGGATTGGCGCCCAATCCATTACTCGTCACAGTAAACGGCCCGTTTGTTGACGGGACATTAACAGGAGTGGTGAAAGAGCCTTGCGTTTCAGAATAAATAAAATTTTCGGTATTTTCGAAATGGTTAAGACCTCCAACATTAAATTTTGCTCCGGTATAAAAATAAATATTATTATTAGTGATGCCGAACTCACCGGTATAACTGTTATCTGTAAATTGGCCGCCCGAAAACACATATATATTGGCAGCGTTGTCAAACAGAAATTCAGTAACCGTTGCGTCGCCGTCAAATTCAAGTACGCCATAAATTAATATAACCGGGTTATTGATGTGATCTGGCGCCGAATTAACCCCGCCAACGGGAGTGGCAGTCATGGTAATCGGTGCCGGTATCAGCGCCACATCGCCAGTAGTGGGCACTACTCCACCATTCCAGTTCGATCCGGTAAAAAAATCCCCGCTTTGTTTAGCAACAATTAAACTCCCTGCATAAGCATTGCCAATAGCCGCAGCTAATAAAAGGGTAAATAATATCTTAAGTAAAATTCTTTTCATACAGGCCGGTAAAATGTTTTAATAATCCAGTAACAATAATATGAGGGTTTACTTTATTATTTGATATAACTTAAGTTAAACTTTATCTTTTCTATTAGCTCTTTGCATCGCAATATTTACATTTAAAGATTGCGCAAATATTTTGCGAATGTTGAAGAAGTATGTAAAAAGGGCACCCAGCATTTAAATGGTGGGATTTTGTGTGCGGACGAAAGTGCAATGTACTTACTTATATCCCGGAGCGGCAAATTACTTTATACGGCTGCGCTTTCTTTTTTGTTGTTCTTTTAATAACAGAGTCCCCGAAGCAGCAAATTGTGAAAGCCTGTTAAAAACGCATGGATTGATCAATGTAAAGTTTTTGTCACAGCTTTTTTGTTTAACACACACGGCTTTAAAACCTCTCAAACATACGTTTATATTACTGCAGTAACGGGGGACAAATCGAAGACAAATAATTACCCGATAGGAAGCTGGGAGGAAACACCCAAGACAAACAAACTGATAGGGGTTTATCGATATCTCCTTGATTTTTCAGGAACCGGCAGGTACCCGGCCTTTTTACCCCATGGCGCGACTATATGGGAGTGCGAACTCAAAAAATTTCCATTTTTGGGGTTCACAGGGGTTCAAAAATGGACGCGTTTTGAGCGTGGAAATTAGAGATTACAGATTAGTCAATACCCAACTAATCTCTAACCTCCAGTCTCTAATCACTATCTTAGTACTTCAGTACGATATACCCTGTTTTATGCCCGGTAATGCCTTTTACGGTATACTCCAGCTGGTAAAAATACGTCCGTGGTAACTGCATTTGCCCGTTTTTATTGGAGTGGCCGTCGAATGTCTTTGAGCTGTTGTCATACCCTTTTGCCTCGTATACCAATTGCCCGTTACGGTTCATGATTGACAACTTGTTATTTGGATATTGACCGATGTTGTCGATCTGGAGGAAGTCGTTTACGCCGTCGCCATTGGGAGACATCCCCTGGTGTATTACAATGCCATCTTCTGCTAAATGAACGTTTTTATAAAACAAAAAGATTTTTATAGAATTTGTCAAGCGTTTCGCCGACATTTTCGGAATGAGCATTTGAGGTTATTATCGCGTATTTTCGGATCGCGTGATCGTACACGCTTTTTTCGATGTAATGCACTGATTATCAATTGATAGCTCATCGTCAACAATGTGCAATATCGAATGCGCAGTTTGCTAATTGCCTGATAATCAATGTAAATCAATAAAAGTGTTCAAAAAAACCCACAAAAATGGACAGATTTTGAGATTTTTAATTTTTAAATTGCTTAAAATCAGTGCTTTTCGTTGCTGTTTGAGGGCTGATCGTGCGCGAAAATTGAACACTTTGTTATAGAGACTAGAGATTAGAGACTAGTTAAAATTTCAACTAATCTCTAATCTCCAGCCTCTCCCCGATAGCTATCGGGGCACTAAACCTCAATACTTCAGCACTATAAACCCTGTTTTATGTTTGGTGATCCCGCCAACGGTATAATCCAACTGATAAAAATAAGTCCCCGGCAATTGCAGCTGCCCGTTCTTATTGCTGTGCCCATCAAAAGTTTTTGAACTGTTATCGTAGCCCTTTGCCTCATAGATCATTTGCCCGTTGCGGTTCATGATCGTTAGTTTATTATCGGGATACCGGCTGATGTTTTCGATCTGCAGGAAATCGTTTACGCCGTCGCCGTTTGGAGACAGTCCCTGGTGAACCATGATGCCGTCAAATTCAGCGGTCGGGCTGGTAACCGGCGCTTCCACCATTAAAGGCTGGTAAACGTTATTGTTACCGGTCGGTGCGGCCCTGCTCACTGTGAGGGTATACGTTTTGGTAGTTTTGCCATCCTGGGCGGTCACTTTTACAGTTATCGTGTTTGATCCTACCGATAGCCCAATCGGCCCAAAGATCACTCCCGATATAGCCGGCGCACCATTTACGGTCAGCGTTGCATTAGGCTCAATGGTAACCGGTTTTATGGTCATCGTTGAAATCGAATTGCCGACATTTAGGGTATACGCGAAAGTTCCGGTGGTAAAAGCGGGGCTCAGTGGCGTTTTACCCGGGTTAAGGCTGGCCAGGCTGGCATTGGCTGATGGCGCCCTGGTTACGGTCAGCGTATATGCTTTGGTTGAAGATCCATCCTGGGCTGTCACAAGTGTGGTGATGGTATTGGGCCCCAAACTCAGGGATATCGGACCGGAAACTGTTCCGGATAATACTGCCGACTGATTAACGGTTATGGCAGAATTAGCCTGAGAAGCAAATGGCGTTATATTTATTGCCGTGGTGGTATTAGGCACGGTGATAGCATATTTTACGGTGCCTGCATCAAATACCGGGCTCAATGTACCTGTGCTTAGTTGGATGTTCGAAAGGCCGGCAACGGTCGACGAAGCGCGATTTACCGTGAGCGTGTAGGTTTTGGTGGTTTTACCATCCTGGGCCGTTACCGTTATACTAATAATGGTTGATGCGCCGTCCGCCAGCGCAATGGGCCCGGAAACCGTTCCGGATAGCTGCGGCGTTCCGTTCACTTTTATCGTTGCATTCGGGTCGGTACTCACCGGTTTTACCGTTATCGAAGCGATGGTGTTGCCGACATTTAAAGTATAACTGGTGGTACCCGGCACAAAGGCCGGTGTTAACGGCCCGATACTTGAACCAATACTGCTGAGATTTGCATTAGCCGGGAGTGATCTGGTAATAATCAGCTGGTAGGTTTGCACCGTAACGCTGTCCTGGGCGGTAACCAGTAGATTAATGGTGTTGGCTCCTACATTCAGCGCCAGGGGGCCGAATGGCGTTCCTGATGCCACTGCGATGCCGTTAATTTTAATGGTTGCATTTATATCGGTGGCCACCGGTGTAAGTGTGATAGTTGCTGTGTTGTTGGGCACATTGGCGGTATAACTGGTTATTCCGCTTGCAAATGCCGGGCTCAGTGTACCACTGCTAATGCCAATAGCGGACAGCTTTGCAATGGTTGATATGCCGCGCGGTACCGTAATCGTATACGTTTTGGTTGTAGTACCGTCTTTCGCTGTTACTACGGTTGTGATCACCGTTGTTGTGTTTAGGTTAAGTGTGATCGGGCCCGACGCTGTGCCCGAAACTACCGGCGTACCGTTTACTTTAACCGTCGCGGTGGTATCGTCGACCGTGGGTGTTACTGTCATCGTTGAAGCAGTGTCGGGAACCCTAACGGTATAATCGGTTATCCCGGAACTAAATACAGGGTTCAGCGCTCCGCTGCCCGGCTGAAAATTTGAAAGGTTGGCATCAGCCGATAGCGGCCGCGTTACGATTATGGAATAGTTTTTTTTGGTAATGCCGTCCTGCGCAGTTACCAGCACATTAATAGGCATTGTCGTTCCGGCAGGCAATACGATGGGCCCGGAGGCTGAACCCGATATAACCGCCGTGCCGTTAACGGTTATGGTTGAAGTGGGGTCGCTGGCGACTGGCTTTATCGTCACTGAGGCCGTAGCGCTGCTGACATTTAAAGCGTAGCTGGTGGTACCCGTCGCAAACACCGGTGTCAGCGAGCCTGTACTTGGACCTATGCTGGCCAGGTTGGCATTTGATGAAGCGCCCCTGTTTACGGTTAACGTATAGGTCCGGGTGGTAGTGCCGTCCTGGGCGATTACTGTCGTAGTAATGGTATTAGGACCAACATTCAATGCCATGACGCCCGACGCTGTTCCGGACGCAACGGGCGTACCGTTTACTGTTACGGTTGCTCTAGGGTTGGTAGTAGTGGGGGTTATTGCGAATGTTGAAATGTTGCTGGGTACGGTGGTGGTATAGCTACTGGTACCGCTCGAAAATACCGGGGCCAGTGTGCCGCTGCTTAAGTTTAAGCTGGAGAGCGTGGCATCGGACGACGCTGCCCTGGTTACAGTCAGCGTATAGGTCCTGATGGTTACACCGTCCTGTGCTGTTACGACCGTAGAGATCACCGTCTGCGCCCCTGCAGTCAATGAGATCGGACCGTATGTAATGCCCGATGCGATAGGCGTACCATTTATCGTTATCGTCGCGGTGGGATCGCTCACCACGGGTCTTAACGTAATAGACTGGGTTACATTGCTGACATTTAAGGTATAAACAGTGGTCGACGGGGCAAACGCGGGCGTTAGCGGGGTAATGCTTGGGTTGATGCTCGACAGGCTGGCGTTTGTTGACAGTGCCCTGTTTACTGTAATACTATAGGTTTTGCTTGTGGATCCGTCCTGAGCGGTAACTACTATCGTAATGATATTCGGCCCGGTATTTAAATTTATGGCGGCCGATGTTGCTCCCGAACTTAGCGGGCTGCCATTTACCGTTATGGTTGCGGTCGCATCACTGGCCGTTGGGGTGACGGCGATTGTAGTGTTCGTCGCGTTCAAATTTACACTATAACTTGTTGTTGCCGATGCGAAAACGGGCGTTAATGCGCCTGCACTCAACGCTAAACGGCTAAGACCGGCATTCACAGATGGTGGGCGGGTGACTGTAATGGTATAGGTTTGCGTAGTTACGCTGTCACTGCCCATAATTGCGACTGTAATTACATTAGACCCCACACCTAAAGATATCGGCGAAGATGCCGAACCTGAGGCAACGATTGAATTGTTGACTGTTATTGTCGATGTTGAGTCGGCAGCGGTAGGCGTAATTGATGTCGACTTTGTTGTATTGGCGACGTTTGCAGTATAAGCGGTTGTTGAAATATTAAATGTTGGCGATATGCTGGCGCCGGTCATCTTCAAACTGCTCAGGGATGCCTTGTTTATTGTTCCAAATATGGTGAGTGTATAGGTTTCTGTCTTTGCACCGTTTGCCGAGGTAATAATTATCGTAACCACATTCTGGGGCAAAGTCAAAAGAATAACCTGTGACACTGAGTCAGACGCTACTGCCTGTCCGTTTACTGTAATAGTTGCCCCGGGAACAGTGGTTACCGGCCTTATCTGGACCGAACTGACCGAACCTGCGGCCTGGGCCGTATACTTAAGCGTGCCTGTGTTAAACGCGGGACTTAAAACCAATCCGTTTGACAATTGAATGTCTGAAAGCAGCGGGCCTGTGGACGGCAGCCGGGTGAGAGATAGGGTATATGTTTTGGTGGTTATGCCATCCTGCGCAGTAACAACGATGATAAATGTATTTACCCCAACATTCAGGCTGATCGGATTTGTGAGCGTACCCGATGCAATCGGCACTCCATTTACGGTACATCTGCCTGTTGCATCCCATAAGGTCGGCCGTACTTTTACTGATACCGTATCAAACGGTACAGAGGCTGTATAGCTGGTGGAATCCGGCGAAAAAACAGGTATAAAAGATAAGGACCCGTTGGTTAGGTAAATATCCGCCAGCTTTGCAATGTTTGATGGCGCCCCTGTTATATTCAGGTTATACGTTTTTGATGTTACCCCATCTTGTGCGGTAACCTGGGTGGTAAAAGTATTCAGGCCAGGCGACAAAAGAACAGAGCCGGATGATCCGGCGGGCACCGCCTGCCCGTTAACCATCACCGAGGCATATGCACTGTTTGCAACCGGCGTGAGCGTAACTGATGCATTTGCTGCATTGGCCTGGTCGACAAGCGGATTAGGCGTAAGCACCGCTGTAGCATAAATTAAACTGGCTATTTCATCTTCGCCGGCCTTGCTCGGATGCAAATGATCGCCGCCGTCATATACCGGCAATAACTGGTGGGAGTTTGAGGGGTCGACGAGCGCGCTGTACGTGTCGATTACAAAATCTACATTGCTGGCCGTAGGTATCCATGAATTCACGGAATCCTGCACGGCCACCATACCTGGCACGAATTTCACACTTCCTTTAAATGGCGTGATGGTGAGTGCTATTACTTTTATTCCGGCGTTGTGGGCGGCGGTATACATTGCCTGCAGATTATTTTCAACCGTTACAGCACTTACATTATTCCTGATATCGTCAACTCCGCCCATAATAATAACATAGTCGGGCGTTGCATTTATAGTAGCCTGAAATCCGGCTAGCATGCCTGTTGTCTGTTCTCCGCTTATGCCAAAATTTACAAAGCGAAAGGCATTATTTAACAACGAGCCGAGCTTAATTTGGTATTCTCCGTTTGCGGTTATACTTTCCCCAACGGTATAGATCAAATGATCCTTTTTCACAAGGGTGACCGATGCGGCATAGTCCGTAATGTCACCTTCAAATGGGGGATTGAACGCGCCCACACTCGATGAAAAACTGACCAGCCCGGCATCCGAAGACGGCAGGCGCGTTATAATGAAGGTATATGTTTTGTTAGTCGTTCCATCCTGGGCGGTCACTGATATGGTAACCACGTTTGTCCCAACCGTTAATGCAAACGTTGCCGAACCAGTGGCTTCCGCAATGCCGTTGATGGTTAAGGAAGCAGTGGGGTCAGCAAGTATCGGGGTAACGGTCAGCGAATCAACGGCATTGCCAACCGTATCAATATAGTTGAATGTTGCGGGGTCAAATACAGGCGACAAAGTACCATTACTGAGGTTGACGTTGGCGAGGCTGGCATTACTTGATGGGGCTCGGTTTATTGATACAGTATATGTCTCTGTCGTGATACCATCTCCCGCAATTACGGAAATATTGATACTATTTGAACCCACGACCAGCGGAACCGGGCCTGATGCCGATCCTGAATTCACGATCACTCCGTTAATGCTTACAGCAGCCGTTGCTTCCGTAACAAACGGCGTTACTGTAATAGCGCTTATGTCATTCGTTACATTCGCTATATAGCTGTTTGTGCCCGGGTCAAAGGCCGGCGACAAGCTGCCGTTACTGAGGCTAATGTTTGCCAGGCTCGCATCGCTTGAAGGAGCCCGTGTTGCTGTTATGGTGTAGGTTTGGGTTGTGACGCCGTTTTGAGCAGTGACGGTAACATTAATCATGTTTAGCCCTACCGCCAGGGCTACCGGCGCAGCAATCCCCGAAGCGACAGGGGCGCCATTGATAACCACCGTTGCATTTGCATCTGTAACCGTTGGTGTTATATTTAGGGAGGAAACAATATTGGGTAAACTGACCGCGTAGCTGAATGAACCCGCACCAAATGTTGGGCTCAATGTGCCGCTGCTCAGGTTAATGGCCGCCAGGCTTGCATCGCCTGAAGGAGCCCTTGTTACCGCTACTGTGTACGTTTTTTTCGTTACACCATCCTGCGCCGTTACAACTATACTGATCAGCGTGGTTGCGCCCTCGATCAATACGATTGGGGAAGAACTGGTTCCCGGGGTTACCGAAGCGCCATTTACTTTTATGGTGGCATTGGCATCAATAGTAACCGGCCTTACAGTCATTGATGCTGTGACATTACTCACATTTAAAGTATAGCTGAAAGTTCCCGACAGGAAAGTGGGTGTCAGCGGGCCAATACTTGGGTTTATACTGGCCAGGCTGGCATTGATCGACGGCCCCCTGGTTACTTTAACGGTGTAGGTTTTACTGGTGACCCCATCCTGCGCAGTTACTATGACCGTTATAATATTGACGCCGGTATTTAGATTTATAGCAGGCGATGGTGCCCCCGATGCCAGGACATTTCCATTGACCGTTAATGTGGCCGTTGGGTCGCTGGTTGTTGGGGTTAAAATTATCGACGGGGAGGTAGCAGGTAAGTTTACCGTATAACTTGTTGTCGCCGTTGTAAATCCCGGGGTTAATGCGCCTGTGCTCAATATTAAGCTGCCCAGGCCAGCATTACTTGAGGCTGCACGGATTACGTTTATAGTGTAGGTGTTGGTTGTGACACCATCCCCTGCGGTTACCATCACGTTGATCAAATTTGAACCAACTGCCAGCGAAACTGTACCGGATGCCGATCCGGATTTGACGGTTATTCCATTAACAACAACAGAGGCAGTAGTATCTGAAACAACCGGCGTAACAGTAACAGCGCTGATATCATTTGTTACACCCGCTGAATAGCTGTTTGTGCCCGGGTCAAATAAGGGAGAGAGGCTGCCGCTGCTGATAGAAAGATTACTTAAGGTAGCAACGGATGAAAAAACAGCATCGGCGTTACGCGTTTGTCCACTATGGACAGAAGTGGCTTTTGTTCGACTTTCCGAAGTGGTGCTGGTCGTGCTTATTTCGACACCGGCTATAGCAGCGTGGCCTGCTTTCGCTCTATCCAACGGGCGCCTCGTTGCAGCTGCCGGATAATTGCAACAAAATATCGCCCCAAATAACACAGCAAAAATGCCGGCCATTAAGTTTGGTCGCATCAATAACAAGTGCTTTTTATGGTTAGGGGGGGCCTTAAAATGCATTGCCGGATGGTATGTATCTATCATTTCTTCACCCTCCAACTTTAACATATTTGGCTGTAGCCAGGCTTTACCTGTTCAAATATTTCATTCAACAAATTGCACGCAACATATTATTAATAAGGTTGTCTCCGTAAATTTTTACCATCATTTAGTTTGCCTGCTCTAAGTTAATTAAGCAAAATATTTTTTTTATAAAATTAGTATTCAAAAATCAACCTGCAATAAAGATTTTACAAGTTGTTAAAAGTTAAACCATTATTACCCCTATTCTTTTAAGATGCTGTTATAAGTTTGAGATTTGAAACAAAAGTGCCGTCCCGAAAAGCGTTTACCGGGCATCTCTTTTTAGAACAAAATCGTCCCGCAGTTGGCGGATGGAAAGTGTCGGTGTAAACCATTTCGATTAGAGATTAGGCCGTTCCTCCTAATCTCTAATCTCCAACCTCTAATCACTGACACTAATACTTCAGCACAATAAACCCGGTTTTGTGTTTGGTGATGCCGTTTGCGGTGTACTCCAACTGGTAAAAGTAAGTGCCCGGCAATTGCATCTGGCCGTTTTTGTTGGAGTGGCCATCGAAGGTTTTTGAACTGTTGTCATAGCCTTTGGCTTCATAGATCAATTGCCCGTTCCGGTTCATGATCATCAGCTTGTTTTCCGGGTACTGACCGATGTTGTCGATCTGCAGATAATCATTAACGCCGTCCCCATTGGGTGATATTCCCTGGTGGATGATGATGCCGTCTTCCGCCATCGTTGTTGTTTCGGCTGGCTTAGTTACACTGATGCCTTGTTCGTAGCTGTTTGCTCCGCCAGATGCCCGGGTTACGGTCAGGGTATAGGTTTTAGTGGTCGTGCCATCCTGGGCAGTCACTACTATGCTGATGTTATTGGCACCTACTGTCAGTGCGATCGGGGCGGAAACTGTTCCTGATGCTAATGTTGTTCCATTAACTTTCATCGTGGCA
>OLLK01000150.1_pt1 | contig 16729 bp, 17 predicted proteins | sample 1604531 | NCBI WGS metagenome assembly OLLK01 (sample SAMEA104055722, study PRJEB20765) | soil metagenome | isolation source: soil | reverse complement strand
CAGACGGTGATCAGCACGGTAGTAACGGCACAGGATGGAACGACCACTAAAACGTATACGCTAACGGTAACCCGGGCGCCATCCACCAATGCCAATCTGTCCAAACTGGGACCAAGCGTTAGCGGGTTAAGCCCATCTTTTTCAAGCAGCATCACAAGCTACACCATAAGTACCGGTAATGCCACCGCATCGATGACGCTGGAGCCGGTTAGCGGCGATGCCCATGCCACCATAAAAGTAAACGGCACAGCTGTAACATCCGGCGCGGTCACCGCTCCGATTGCGCTGACTGAAGGCGGCCAGACGGTTATCAGCACGGTAGTAACGGCACAGGATGGAACGACCACCAAAACGTATACGCTAACGGTGACCCGGGCGCCATCAACCAATGCCAACCTGAGCAGCATAGGCAGCAGCGTAGCCCCTTTAACGCCGTCCTTTTCAAGCAGCACTACCGGCTATACCCTAAGTGTGCCAAATACCACCGCGTCGATGACGCTGAAGCCGGTTAGCAGCGATGCCCATGCCACCATAAAAGTAAACGGAACAGCTGTAACATCCGGCGCGGTCACCGCTCCAATTGCGCTGACTGAAGGCGGTCAGACGGTGATCAGCACGGTAGTAACGGCACAGGATGGAACGACCGCCAAAACCTATACGCTAACTGTTACCCGGGCGCCATCAACCAATGCCAACCTGTCCAAACTGGGGCCAAGCGTTAGCGGACTAACCCCATCTTTTTCAGTCGGCACCACCAGCTACACCATAAGTACCGGCAATGCCATCGCATCGATGACCTTAACCCCCGTAAGCAACGATGCCAATGCCACCATAAAAGTAAACGGCGCATCAGTAGCGCCAGGAACGACGACTGCACCGATAGCGCTCGCAGTAGGTCCCAATACAATCACCACAATAGTAACCGCACAGAATGGAACTACCACAAAAGCCTATACCCTGACCGTAACAAGGGCATCTGGCGGCGCCGACAGTTATGATCCGGGTATCAGCCTAACTAAACCAACCGGAACGCCACAATTGGCTGACGACGGCATACAGGTACACCAGGGCGTGTCACCCAATGGGGATGGGATCAACGACTTTTTACAGATCGACAACATCAGTCAATACCCCGACAATAAACTATCCATCATGAACCGAAACGGGCAGTTGGTATTTGAAACCCATGGGTATGATAACAGTTCAAAAGTATTCGATGGCCACTCAAACAAAAACGGGCAGATGCAGTTACCGGGGACTTATTTTTACCAATTAGATTATACCGTAAACGGCATCATCAAACATAAGACAGGGTTTTTGGTGCTGAAGTATTAACTTAATATTATTCTTATTATAAATATTTATTCATGAAAATAACGGTCAAATCCGTTTTTAACGATCCTTGCTGCGTGTTTGAGCCTAACAGTACTACAAGGTCAGCATGTCATTTTTCATCATTCATAAGTATTAGCGGAAAAAGCTTATTGATCAAAAATGGAAATTTAAGTACATAGTAGCTAACGGGCGCCGCAAAAGTGTGCAACTCATATCTAAGGGTCTGTAATAATCATGTGATAATCAACCCGTGTTTTAACGGTATTTGTTTTCAGTTGAAAGCATAGTTTATCAATATTATTCATATTAAATGAAAGGATTATTTCGTCCAACCAAAAGCCTCAAGTCTTGTAAAAAGCGGTTCGATATCGTTCCCCCATTGGGCTTGGGAAAACTCGTTTTGTGAATATTTAGAAAATACAATCATCAGCTACTGCCCGAATTGATTAACGAGCCCCCCTGTGCACTCACTCACCTTGTCTCAAAACTTTAATGGCTAATACTGGAAAGATGTGATCCTTGGCTCGCTGAAACAGTTTTCAGGTGATCGTTCCTGACCAACTTGCCTTGGATAAAAGTGACTATTAAAGACCAATTAGCCTCGCCGATAAAATCGTTATGAAAAACAGTGTTCGCAGTGCCTTTTAGGTCATTCTTCTAAAATCACTGCTAGGTCAACTGATAATGAACCAGCAAATAGAGATCATTAATGGTGTTTTCGGTCAACGGCAAATTATTCGGCAGGCTGCCCGCCTGCGGATATTTGACTGTCCAGGGCGAATTCGGTATCGATACTGTTTTGTTGACCGATGAAATTGTACCATGCATCAAACTTCCATAAATATTGTCGCTGGTCAGATTTAATATGCCTGTCACCGCAGCTGCGATATCCAGTTCGATATTATTGACAGGATTGGGTGTGTCCGCCACTAAGTCGATCGAAAGTACTTTTATATTGGCAAACTGCGCGAAAAATGGGAAGCGGTCAGTTGTTACCGGAAGCTTAAGTACCTGCTGATCGGTAGGATTAACGGGATTCAGGAACTGGTACCAGGCAGTGGGAAATTCATGACGAACGCTGAATATCCGCATCAGGCCCTTGTCTTTTTGCGAAACCAGCATCGCATTGATGGCAGTCGATACATTAGTGGCCGCTGCCTGCCTGAGGCTGTTCCCCCCATCTTTGGCCGTGTAATTCAGATGGATAATCACATCGGTGATGGTATTTAATCAAAGCCAGGTATCGCCGCAGGCAGCTGTATGCGCCATAGGTTAGTGGTCATTGACTTCGACAAGCCTAACGCCAGGGTGTATACCGGTTCCTACAATTTTTCAAGTCCCGCCGATATCAAAAACGGTGAAAATCTTTGGATGTTCCAGGATCGCCGCATAGCAGTCGCATATACTATTGAGGCGCTGGCCATCTTCGATCACTACAAGTGGCGGGACTCGGTTGCTAAAGCCCAGGAAAAAGATATCCAGATCTATCTCGCCGGTCCTCCCGCCACCGGGCAAAAAGCCTGGTGGGCGGAAGATTATATGGTGCCGCTGAAGGTCCGCGATAGAATTTTATTTTCCCAGTAAGTTAATATTTATTTATTTATTTCTGCTATGAGTTACCCCGAAATACCCTCCGGTATCTTTTTTTATCGAATCATTACTGGAACAGGAAACTGCCTGCCCAGCCGGACATAGACCCGCGCAGCGCTGCTATTATACAGCATTATAACGGCGCTGGCCAAATCGTGTACGGAGAATGTACCATGCCTTACAATGTGGTGGACAGTCGTGTCCAACCTTTACCGTTAGTTACAGTAACGCCTAAGGGTATTTACGTGTTATTAGGTGTAAATAAGCGACGTCATTGCGCCCGAAATTTACTGAGCTTAAAAAATCATTTTAGAGTTACAGAATAGTAATAAATTTAAGAAAAACAGGGCAGATTTACCCTAATTTACGATAACTGATAAGTAGGTAAGTTACTAACAATGAGTAGTTTATTGGTATTTGCAGGCGTTGTTGGGCGTTATTTGAGAGGCCTATTTCCCGATACAAAACTTACTAAAGATATTCTTCAGCAGGTCGTCCGTAGTAACCGCTCCTGTAATTTCACCAAGGTAATGCAGTGCTTGTTTTATATCCATTGCCAGGAAGTCGGACGTAACGGTATCCATACCGTTCAACACCCGGCTCAGGGCTTCTTCAGTTTTTTGCAAAGCCTCCAGGTGGCGGATATTGGTCACCAACATTTCTTCGCCGGTTAGCTTTTCTTTTATAGCAGCGTTATAAATGTGTTGTTTAAGCTCTTCTATGTTTGTTTTTTCTTTGGCACTGATTTGGAAGAAGCCCCGAGGTCCCGGAATCCGAAAGTCGGGAAGTTGAGCATCGGCACCTTTTAGAAGATCCATTTTATTGGCGACCAATAAGATTTTTACTCCGGGCGTTTGCAAGCTGTGAACGTCTTGTCGCAAATCTTCCGGAGAAATCACCGTTGCATCAAAAATATAAACCAGCAGGGCTGATTTGCTGATCTTCTCCATTGTACGCTCCACTCCTATTTTCTCAATAGCATCAGTAGCTTCGCGGATGCCTGCAGTATCGATCAGCCTGAAGCTGATCCCGTTTATATTCAGCACTTCTTCAATAGTGTCGCGGGTGGTACCAGGGATATGGCTTACAATGGCCCTTTCTTCGTTCAGGAGCGCATTTAATAAAGTAGACTTACCTGCGTTGGGTCGACCAGCGATTACCGTATTAACGCCCTGTTTAATGGCATTTCCAAGCTCGAATGAGCGAATGAGGCCACCAATAACGCCGTTGATCTGTAGGATCAATATTTTCAATTGATCGCGATTAGCAAATTCTACATCTTCTTCGGCAAAATCCAGTTCCAGTTCAATTAGCGAGGCAAATTGGACAAGTTGATCCCTGAGTACTTGCAACTGGCTGCTAAACCCGCCGCGTAGTTGCTGTATGGCCACCTGTTGAGATGCTTTGGAGTTAGATGCAATCAAGTCGGCCACCGCTTCGGCTTGTGAAAGATCTAGCTGCCCGTTTAAAAAGGCCCGAAGCGTAAACTCCCCCGGTTTGGCTGCGCGGGCGCTTTTCTTCATCAGTAATTTGATCACCGATTCCAGGATATACGCCGAGCCATGGCAGGATATTTCGACAATATTTTCACCCGTATAGGACCGTGGTGCGATGAATATCGATGCCAGTACCTCGTCCAAAACTGCATCACCGTCAACCATATGCCCGAAATGGATGGTGTGCGAAGCCTGTTTGGTTAAGTCCTTACCTTTGAATGCACTATTGGCAATAGTTATCGCATCCGGCCCCGAAAGGCGAATAATACCAATTGCGCCGATACCGGCCGGGGTAGCTAATGCGACGATCGTCTCCGTTGAGTTCATAGTTCATAGTTCATAGTTCATAGTAGCTGCATTCCATCGCTGTCAATATGAACCAGAGGCTGCAAAGGTCGTTATTTGCTACCAATAATTCCCATCCGGCTATGAACCATGAACTAAAACAAGCATGAACTATGAACCAAAACAACTAACTTCGAATAATTTATGGCTCAACCCCCACCATTTGATTTTGTATTTGATTACCTACCGGCCAGCATTACTGTAAAACGAATGTTCGGCATGCACTACATTTATTTAGGTAAAAGAATACTGATGATCCTGCGCAAGAGTGTTAAAGAGCCCGAATGGAACGGCGTATGGATAGCCACCAGCCGGCAGCATCATGAAAGCCTAAAAATTGAAGCACCGGCGCTTGGCGCTTTTTTCCTGGATGATAACGACCGGCACAGCAATTGGCTGCTGCTAAAGGATGATGCGGAAGATTTTGAGGGCGATGCCATAAAAGTTTGCGATCTGATATCCCAAGGCGACGCTCGCATTGGAAAAGTAACGGAAAAACCGCCGCTCTGACAGTTTTTTGTTACATTGTGATCATCTTCTCAAAACTCTATGAAAAACCTTTTTCTCGCCTTGCTAACATTTACGGCTGCAAATACATTTGCGCAAAAGCCCGACACGCTTTCCTACACCCAACTGAAAGATTATGAGGGTATTTACCAATACTCCAACCACGCCACGATAAAAATGGCGGCCCCGGCAGGCGGCAAGGTGCTGATTGCTATACTTAACCAAAGCCATTATACCCTGAAACCCGGCGATAAGGATGTTTTTTATGACGGCGGCCATCGGCGGATTGGTTTTTTGCGCGACAGCAAGGGGATGGTGAGCGGTTACACTTTGGAGAAAGATACCTTCAAACTGATTACCAGAAACGTAGTACTGCCAAAAGAAATGTGGTACCCGCGGATAGTGGCCGACCCCCGAAATTATCAATATCACTATAAAATGCCTGCCGACCGCCACGATGGCTTGCCGGTGGAAGATATAAATAAAACGATTTTGGATACCGGCTTGTTAGCAACCATGATGCACAAAATTGTGGCCGGAGATTACCCTAATGTGCATAGTGTGCTAATCCTGGATAAAGGCAAACTCGTTTTTGAAGAATACTTTTATGAATTTAATGTTGACAGTGTACAGGAAGAACGGTCGGCGACAAAAAGCATCATATCCGCGTTGACCGGCATAGCCTTACACCAGGGCTATATAAAAAGCGTGAACGAAAAGGTGCTGCCGTATTTTCCTGAGATTCACCCTGAGAATGATTCCCCCCTAAAGTACCAGATCACCATCGGGGATATGCTGAGCAACCAAAGCGGGCTCAATTACGACGAAGCTTATGATAAGGCCGTGGGCAACGAAACCGCTATGGGTTATACCAGCGATTGGGTAAAATATACATTCGACCAACCCATGCTCGACACGCCCGGCACAAAGGGCAGGTATGCGTCCGGCAACCCGATAACCATAGGCAGGGTCATCGAAAAAACTTCCGGTGTGCCGCTGCGCGATTTTGCTGTCAAAAATCTTTTCGGCCCAATGGGTATTACCAATTTCAGGTGGCATTTTAAAACGGACCAGACCGAAGCCGAGGATTTTTGCCAGGTTTACCTCCGTCCACGGGATATGGCTAAATTCGGTAAGCTGATACTCGACAACGGGCTATGGCAAAACAAGCAACTGGTACCTACTGAATGGGTTACAACGTCGACCAGCAAGCATTCCGTGGTGCAGGGTGTAGATTACGGTTACCTGTGGTGGCTAAAATACCTGGATGCAGATGGAACACGATACTATGGCGCCGCCGCACAGGGTAACGGCGGGCAAAAAATATACGTTTTCAGGCAGCAGCAGTTGGTAATCGTGACCACTGGCGGCAACTATAACTCACATTCGCCGGCGGACGAGCTGATCAAAAAATATATTTTGCCGGCTTTTAATAAAAAATAACTGGTTAAAATTATCGGTTGTTTCCTGTGATCAGGGGCTTGAAAACAGCTTCAAAAGTGTTCAATATTCACACACGATCAGCCTATGAACGACTAATGAAAACGTTGATTTTTAGCTTGTTAATTTTTTAAATTTTCAAAATATGTCCAGTTTTGAAGAATTTTTTGAACACTTGAGTTCAAGTAACGCCAATTTGCTGTCACGTCACCAACCCGGAAAGATTTTAACGGCGATCGCGTTTTAATATCCTAGCCCAAAGCGGTCAAAATTTGCGTTATTTGCGGCTAATTATGGTAACTTTTTTTGAAGCCTCGCTCGATAAAATCTCTGTGCATCATGTGGGCAACCAGGCCCTGAACGAAATGTATGCACTGTCCGATCATCCCCTCGAACTGAAAGACGAGATCATCCCAAACCTGCTGCTACAGTATTTTTTGCGCCCGTTCGAAAAAGCCAACGAGGTTTATCACCTCACCCACAGCAGCGGTAATCTCAACTTGAACGAAGTTTATCATTTTGCCTCGGCCATATTTGAAGATCAGCAACAATTCCATGCCGTATCCGAACTGATCGCCAAACACCTATACAATAAAGCCAATCATCCCAATATCAAGGGCGGCGAACTGTATGTGGTTTATTTCAACAATGTGCAGATAGAAGGCGAGTCGCTGGATGCGATAGGTATTTTTAAATCGGAGAACAAGGAAACCTATCTGAAGGTTTACCCCGATAAGGGCGGTTTCCAGATGGATTACGAGGAAAACGCCATCAACATCAACAAACTGGACAAAGGCGTACTACTGTTCAACACCAACAAGGAGAATGGCTACAAAGTAGTGGTGGTTGACAAAACAAACGGCAGCCAGGAGGCTGCGCTATATTGGAAAGATTACTTTTTACAATTAAAGATCCGCAACGACAGCTTTAACCAAACCAGCAACACCCTGGGCATTTACAAAAATTTTGTCACCCAAAAACTGGACGATGAATTTGACATGAGCAAAGCCGATAAGATCGACCTGCTGAACCGCAGCATGAAGTATTTTAAAGAAAAGGACACTTTTGATATGGACGAGTTTGCCGGCGAAGTGATCGGCAACCCAAAAGCCATCGAATCCTTCAAAACCTTTAAAAGCCAGTACGAACAGGAATTTGACAGCCCCATTGCCGATACCTTTGAAATATCTGATAATGCCGTTAAAAAGCAAAGCCGCGTTTACAAAAGCGTTTTAAAGTTGGATAAGAATTTCCATATTTATATCCATGGCAATAAGGAATTGATTGAAAAAGGCTTTGATGAAGGCAAGCACATGAATTATTATAAGGTTTATTTTAAGGAGGAGGCGTAGTCCTTTCCTATTTTATTTTTTGGGATTTCACCGATTTTTTAAAAGTGATTTCACCGATTTTAAGACTATAATTATGTTGATTTTTAAACTGCCATGAAATTATTCTTTTCAATCGTGCTTTTGCTATTTTCTTTACAGTGTTTTAGCCAAACAAAATCGCCAAATGATACTATTATCACTACTTCGCTTACACCGGAGGTTTGCAACAAAATAATCAGCGATTCGAAGAACGGGCGTAGCCTGGACTTTTGGACACCAATTAAAGGGCACGAATATGACGGAAGTTTGCTGTTTGGCAGTGCCGGCGGAAAAGACAATGTATATGCTTCAAATAAAGAATTGGCCGTGATAAAATGGTCGTTTGCTTTGGCTAAACGCGGGATTGGAAAAGATGATATAATCGCTTTGTTCGGGTTGTTAAAGAGTCGAAAAGTTACTGCTGACGATATCACGTTAATTGGTCTCGGAATAAAAAAAGCAGCCGGTTAAGTTCAGGCTAAATATAGCCGCGATTTCGATCGGAAGCAGGGGACAGTTACGCCGTATCCTCCTTAATCGGTGAAATCAATCCTCAAATCGGTGTAAATCAAAAAAATTAAAATTTCTCTTCTATCCCCAACGCAAACAAAGCAAAATCATACTTCACCGGGTCAACCGCATCAAATTCCCTTAACCGTTCAGTAAGTTCAACCGCCGTTTGCCAATCAGTTTGTTTGCGGGTAATGAGGTTAAGCTTGCGGCTTACTCTATCCACGTGAAGGTCACAGGGAATAATCAGGTCAGCGGGTTTGATTTCTTTCCAGATCCCAAAATCAACGCCACAATCGTCTTTGCGTACCATCCAGCGCAGGAACATGTTCATCCTTTTGCAGGTTGATTTTTGGAAGGGCGAGGAAATGTGCTTTTTGGTGCGGAGCGGATAATCGGGGAAGGAAAAGAAATAGTTACGGAAATAATTTAGGGCATTTTCAACGGGCTCAGACGGATTTGTATTGGCGGTAATGTCGCGTGGTGAAGATCTTTCGCTGTCACTGTCCGCACGGAGTCCTTTGGACAGTACGACAAACCTGTTTGGTGTAAATGCAGATTCTAGTGAGTCGTATTTGCTGTAATGATTTCTGAAAAACGAGATAAAATACAAGGTATCCACATCATTAAAAGTGCGGTGTTTAAAGCTCAGCAACTTTTTAAGGTCACTTTCCTCATGGTTCATGATAAAATCATAAGGCGCACCGTCCATCAGCTTAATTAACTCGCGGCATTTATTGATGATGGTGACCCGCTGCCCCCAGGCCAGTACTGCAGCCCACAGGCCCATGATCTCGATGTCCTGCTTTTTGGTGAACAGGTGAGGGATAGATACAGGATCGTTTGGGATAAATTCGGGGCGGTTGTATTGAATAACTTTTGCCTCAAGAAAGGCATATAAGCTGGTTGAACCCTGAAAGACAGCTGCCTGGTGATTATCCTTAAGCATAGGTAGTGTTTCTTTCAGGTAAAAAATCTAATAAATCAATTGGTCACTGGAATTGATCATGGTCACTATTTCTTCAAAAGTGTCCGCGATTTGCTCTCCTTCCTTAACTTTACTGATCGAATACAGCTTAAATATCCCTGGCCTATCTTTTCCAAAACCTATATAACTGCTCGCCAGCAAAAAGTCACAAAAACCAACAAAGTTTTCGTCAGTGGAATCATTATACTCTTCAAGTATACGTTCAAGGGGCCAAAAATAAAACATGTGTTCTTGCCAGTCTAAATCCCTGAAGCCATTAATTTGTAAATAAAATGCTTTAAAATCTTCAGGGAATTTGAAACCCACAGCGAGTTCTACAGATTCAATTGCTTCGATAGAGGCAGGGGCGTTAATTTTAACTCCTTCGCTCTCCCATTTCGCCACAACTTTGTCAACCCAGGTATCCATTTACGATAGCGCGTGTGAAAGGTCATCCAGCAAATCATCCACATCCTCCACTCCGACGCTCAGTCTCAATAAATTATCCACCACTCCAGCCTTTTCACGTAGTTCCTTTGGGATAGACCCGTGCGTCATGGTAACAGGATGGTTAATCAGCGACTCCACCCCTCCCAATGATTCCGCCAGTGTGAATACTTTAAAAGAAGAAGCTATTTTAAATGTTTCCGCCAGGTCAGCGCCTTTTAACGTGATGGAGATCATCCCTCCAAAGTCGCGCATTTGTTTTTTGGCAATAGCGTGGTTGGGGTGATCAGTAAAACCAGGCCAGTATATTTTGTCGACTTTTGGGTGCGTTTTCAGGTATTCAGCTATTTTACGTCCATTTTCGCAATGGGCTTTCATACGCAGGTGCAGGGTTTTTATACCGCGAAGCGCTAAAAAGCTGTCCATCGGGCCGGGTGTGGCACCGCAGGCATTGTAAATGAACCACAGCCTTTTATAAAGGTCTTCATCATTCAGCATTAAAGCACCCATCACCACATCGCTGTGGCCGCCAATGTATTTGGTTACGGAGTGCATCACAATGTCAGCACCCAGGTCGATCGGGTTTTGCAGGTAAGGCGATGCGAAGGTATTATCCACCGCCAGCAACAGGTTTTTTTCCTTAGTGATCTTGCCGATGGCCTCAATATCCACGATCTGCATCGTGGGATTGGTAGGCGTTTCTATCCAAACCAGTTTGGTATTTTCATTGGCATACTCAGCAACGATCTGAGGATCGGACAGATCAAGAAAATGAAATTTGATGCCGTAGCTAGCAAAAATCTTTGTAAAAATGCGGTACGACCCCCCGTAAAGATCATTGCCGGTAATTACCTCATCACCCGGCTGCAGCAGTTTCATCACCGCATCGGTTGCCCCCATGCCGCTGCTGAAAGCAAGGCCAAATTTGGCATTCTCCAGCGCTGCGAGGCAGGCCTCCAGCGCTTTGCGGGTTGGGTTGGTGCCGCGGGAATATTCAAATCCCTGGTTATCTCCCGGCGCTTTTTGCCAGTAGGTAGATGTTTGATAAATGGGCGTCATCACGGCACCTGTGGATGGGTCGGGTTCCTGCCCGGCGTGTATCGCCTTGGTCGCAAATTTCATGGTCTGTTGTAATGTTGTAAAGTTGAAATGTTGTGAGGTTGTTTTAATGTTTTAATGATGAAAATTGTGACGGCTTCCCGCCTTAACATTTCAACTTTGCAACATTCCAACCTTTCAACAATTAGTATGCCCGTGCGAAGATCACCCTTTGGCTCGACGGCTTCCCAGTTCGTATACATACCCCTTCCTCCTGTTTATTATCCAAAGGTATGCACCGTATCGTCGCCTTTGTCTCGTCCTTTATCAACTGCTCCGTTTCAGAAGTCCCATCCCAATGCGCCGAAAGAAAACCCGGCTCGTCATCCAGCAGGCGTTTAAATTCGTCGTAGCTGTCTACTTCTTTGGTATTTTCGGCTTTAAAGTTTAATGCTTTTTGATATATATTTTGCTGAATATCAACTAATAACGCTTCAATCTTTGTAGTTAATCCTGCCTGTTCAACAGTTTCCTTGGTTTTGGTGTCGCGACGGGCCAACTCGACAGTCCCATTTTGCATATCGCGGCTGCCAATGGCTACGCGCAGCGGAATGCCCTTTAACTCCCACTCGGCGAATTTTGAGCCAGGGCGGTGGGTATCGCGATTATCGAACTTAACGCTGATGCCTTTTGCCTTTAATTCAGCTGTCAATGTTTTAACATAGGCCGATATATTGGCCAGCTCTTCCTCATGTTTAAAGATCGGCACTACCACAACCTGTACAGGCGCCAATTTCGGCGGCAGTACCAGCCCGGCATCATCCGAATGCGCCATGATCAGCGCGCCGATCAGGCGGGTGGATACACCCCAGGAAGTCGCCCAAACATAGTCCAGCTTGTTTTCGCGGTTAGTAAACTTTACATCGAATGCTTTGGCAAAATTTTGTCCTAAAAAGTGCGATGTACCTGCCTGCAGGGCTTTACCGTCCTGCATTAAGGCTTCGATGCAATAGGTGTCTAAAGCACCCGCAAAACGCTCATTGGCGGTCTTTTTGCCGCGGATAACCGGCAGCGCCAGCCAGTTTTCCACAAAATCGGCATACACATTCAGCATTTGCTCGGTTTCGGCAATTGCTTCGTCCGCGGTTGCATGCGCGGTGTGGCCCTCCTGCCATAAAAACTCGGTGGTGCGTAAAAACAGGCGCGTGCGCATTTCCCATCGTACTACGTTGGCCCATTGGTTAACCAGGATGGGCAGGTCGCGGTAGGATTGTATCCAGCCACGATAAGTATTCCAGATGATGGTTTCGGAGGTCGGCCTGACGATCAGTTCTTCTTCCAGCTTGGCATCAGGGTCTACAATGATATTGCCATTACCATCGTTTTTTAAACGGTAATGAGTTACCACGGCGCACTCCTTGGCAAAACCTTCAACATGTGCCGCTTCTTTTGACAGGAAAGATTTGGGGATAAATAAGGGGAAATAGGCGTTGCTATGCCCGGTCTCTTTAAACATACCATCCAGCACGGCCTGCATCTTTTCCCAAATGGAATAACCGTACGGCTTAATGATCATGCAGCCTTTAACCGGCGAATACTCGGCCATATCAGCCTTGATCACCAGGTCGGTATACCATTGCGAATAATCTTCTTCTTTACTTACAACCCCTTTACTCATAAAAATATAATAATGTAAATGCTAATAGCGGCCAAATTTATACATTTAGGCTGTAAGCCGTGATAAGTATGTGGGGTAAATTTAAATTAATGTGGTTGGTGGTTTTGTGTTTAGGGGCGTCAATAGCGAACGCTCAAAATAATAAACCTAACGACCGACTGCCAAAGTTGCTAGTCAATGGTAGTTTTTTTCAATTTGACTCCGGGAACAATTACTGGGTTTTGAAAACTTTCATTATCAATAATTCTGATGATACTTTGAAATATTGGGGCAATGATGCAGATGATGCCCTAAGCGAGTGGATAAGAATCTGCCAGCCGAACGGACTCTTTTCAATGTCAGTTAACAAATTCGTGCATCTAGCCGATGCCGGGTGTAACAATTCTAAGCTTGGACAATTGATTATACCGCCACATCGTTCGCAACTCATCCCGTTGAAAGCATTGGTTGAAGATACGACTCCGGGTATCCTTGCATTAGGTGTACACTTTAAGCTTTACCGCTGGTTTAAATCAGATGATTTTGTGACAAATGAAAAGATTCATGCTCCCGAAATCTTGTCAGACAGCATAGCGTTAAAGATTGAACGGGGAAATGTTAATTACGATTGGAAAAAAGAGGTACAAAAATATAAATCAATTCCGCCGGTTACAGATCTTCACATATTGACAGATGAAGAGAGAAAGGTTTATACCTTGACAGTTGACCAAAGAAAAATTAAAAAAGAAAAAAAAGGACAATATCGTTACATCAAGGAAGCAGTTTTCCTGGTGCCGGCCATCATTCACAATAACAGCAGTAAAGAATTGAAATATCTTTCGTGGAGTTGTTCAGCCGAGGAGTATTATCGTATTGACAATAAGGATTTTAAAACGCCTGATCCCATTTGTGAAAATAATTCTCCGTCTATAGTATCAATCCCGCCAAATGGAACCCGTACAGAAATAATTCCGGTGATATCGAAGGAAAAGAAGCTCAAAAAATTGGAGAGATTTAAAGTAGGGCTAAATATAAATAAAGATGTGCCCGGTTATTTGACCTTTCTTTATTTGGATGGACTAAAACAATATAATATCGTTTGGAGCAACGAAGTACAAATCAACACTAAATAAATCCGGTCTCTACACATTTTCGCACCTTATCGCCAAGAATTGCCACCTTTGCAAACTATGCATCTGAATCTTCTAACCGACGAGAAATTTAACGGCGACATCTGGCGGATGGAGATCGATGAACTAACTGACACGCTTTTTCTGGAAACACGCGACCATACCAACAAAAAAGTGCTCTTCCACGCTATCGATTTAGCTACCGGCGATATTTTATTTAAAGACTTACCCACACCCGAGCGATGGCTCACCGGTATCGAAGCGGCTTACGATGGCGTTTTGCTACTACATTTCTATCAAAACGAAACCGGTCCGACACACAAAGGGCTAATGGCTATTGAGGGAAAAACCGGAACAACGCTTTGGAGTAATTATTCAACTACTTTTGATTATTTGTCCGTAAACGGGCCTATCGTTTATGATTCGCGGGTACATCCCCGCAAATTATTTTTAGTGGATATCCAAACCGGTGCAACAACCCGAGCCTATGAACCGTCTGTTCATAAAGAAGTGAACAAAAGCATAAAGCACCCAGAGTTATTGGCAACAGCTGATATGCCACAGCAGTTAAGTTATCAACACCCTTTTGGAAATAGCGTGCATTATCTTGAGCACAATAATTTCAGAATTGTATCTTTGCACGCGTTAAAAGGTGGCGGGTTAATCCAATTACTGCGTGTTTTTAATGAGGAGGCAGGCCTTGTTTATGAAGATATAATGAATTCCGGTATACAAAAAATGCAGCCGGAGGCGTTCATTATCTATAAAAACTGTCTCATTTACATCAAAAACCGTATGGAGCTTAAAATTTTGTCCCTTAAAATATTGATTTATAATTTACTATGAAGTTTAAAATTCTGTTAGCCTCAGCCTTTTTTCTTTTTCTCTCCGCCTCGGTTTTTGCAAAACCTGTTATTGATTCGGTTGGCGTAAGGAACGACGACGGCAAGAAAGTTGTGAAATACAAGGTAAAAGAGGGTGATACTTACTACTCACTCGGCAAACGCTACCATATAAAACCCGAGGCAATAATGAAATATAATGGCGCTAAGAAAGCGACATTGAGCATCGGAAAAGTGATTGAGATACCCACAAATATCCCTTTTAAAGGTTCATCAAAATCAAAGGAAACGGCCGACGCCCCTAAAAAAGAAAAGACAGAGTCCCCCAAAAAAGAAACAGCGGACGCCCCTAAAAAGGAAAGCGCTAAACAAAAAAAGGAAAGATTAGCCGAAGAAGCCAAAGCGGAGCGCGAAAAGAAAAAGCACAAACATCACGACGCCGATAATTCGGACGAAGCAGCAACAAACACTGACCAGCAAACAGCAACCGAACCAGCAGTGCAACAGCCGGTTGAGCAACCCGTACAACAGCCTGTACAGCCAACTGTGCAACAACCCGTTCAAAACACCACCCCGCCGTTTCAATATAAAGTTTCGGCAGGCGAAACCTTGTACGGCATCAGCAAGCGTTTTAATACTACTGTCGACGTGCTCACCAAACTCAACAATTTAACGTCGACCAATCTTCAGCCGGGCCAGATATTGATGATCCAGTCAGGCGGCGCACCTGCACAAACGCAGGCCCCAAGCCAGCCATCGGTTAACCCCAGCACACCAAACCCTATTGCCAAACGCGATTCAATATCCGTTGCTATTGTTAATCGGGACAGCCTGGAACACCATTTGAATGTTAACCGTTTCGGCCTGTTCGAAAAAAATGAAAAAGGCGTGGCTACCTGGATGGATGATCCGGGACTGGATGCCAATAAAAAACTGGTATTGCACCGCACCGCCCCCATCGGCACGGTTATCAAGATCACTAACCCGCTGACCAACCGCACCACATTTGCAAAAGTGGTGGGCCGGTTTACCGACAATGCGTCGACTAAGGACGTGATCATTGTGATGACCAAAAACGTTGCCGATGCACTGGGCGCGCTGGATAAGCGCTTTCATGTGGACATCAGCTACGGCAGCGCGAATGAATAAACCGTTTATCATCGGCATAGCCGGGGGAAGCGGCTCGGGGAAAACTTTTTTTTTGAAGTGTTTCCTGGAGCATTTTTCACCGGATGAGGTGTGTTCGGTGTCACAGGATGATTACTACATCTCTGTGGCCCATCACATGACCAAAGAGGAGATTGCGCTGTATAACTTTGACCTGCCTGCCACCATCGACCATCAGCATTTTGAAGACGACATTGCAAGCCTGCTAAACGGCCAAACTGTTTTAAAAAAGGAATACACGTTCAATAATCTTGACCTGGTGCCCAAAATGCTGGAGATAAAACCGGCGCCCATCATGCTGGTAGAAGGTTTGTTTATTCTTCATTTCAGAAAAATTGCAGACTCGCTTGATTTTAAAATTTTTATCGAGGCTGACAATGGCATTGCCCTTGGCCGCAGGCTAAAACGCGACCTGGTTGAGCGCGGTTATTCGCATGAAGATGTAATGTACAGGTGGGAAAATCACGTGATGCCGGCTTATAATAAATACCTGTTGCCTTATCGTGATGAATGTGACCAGATCATCACCAACAATACGCACGAGGCTGAGGATATTATTTGTGTGACGGAGGCGATATCGAAAGAATTACGGGATAAACTGAATTTGAAGATTTGAGGATGTCCTGATTTGAATAATGGTATTTTCCCTTTTTCTCAGTACAAAGTTCCATATGCAACCGGCTCCATTTAACTTCACTATAATGTCGATATTTCTTAGTAGCTGTTTAAAAATCGCAATATTTCATTGCCGTCCCGACCTTTAATCGGGACGGGACTTATGACAAATAAACCATTGGCTTTAGCCAAAACACGCCAGATAATTTGGGCTAAAGCCCATTAATATAGCTGATTTTTACCCGTTGACTGAAGTCAACGGCAATGAAAAAT
>OLLK01000174.1_pt1 | contig 17163 bp, 15 predicted proteins | sample 1604531 | NCBI WGS metagenome assembly OLLK01 (sample SAMEA104055722, study PRJEB20765) | soil metagenome | isolation source: soil | reverse complement strand
TTAAAAATGCGCCGTAATCGAAGCTAAAGTCTCCCCTACCGGGGGAGATTTAGAGGGGGCTAAATCTCAGAGTTTCCTTAACTTAATGACATTGACGTACGGGACCACGCGTCGACTCACCCTCCCGTACGTACGGGACTGCGCTGGTCGACCCTCTCTTCGCCTGCGGCGGAAAGAGGGTAGCTGCAATTAAATTTAAAAAACTTTGTGCCCTTTGTGGTTAAATTTAATCATCAGGTAAATAAGAATACTTTAGCATGCCTGTCCTGAGCCCGGATTTGTCTGTTGATTTGGGTTTATATTCTACCCCGAATGTTACTTTGTGGAAAATTAGTTCGGAGGCGGTTTGGGATTCCTGACTACCTTTAACGCACACCGGCAATTTCAAACTATGGGCTGGAAGTGTTATTTGACTGGAATATTTTTAGTTTTTAGGCCGTTTTTTTTGCAACTATTTCAACAAATTATCGTATAAGTGAAAACAATTTATCATAATTGTAAACGTTTTGTTACCAGTGATAAAGTATTAAATAACATCCATTTGACGATTTTATCCGTTTAAATAACCGTAAAATGGACATTTTGTAATGTTTTTTTTATTTGATCGGCTAAAATTGATATATTCGGGGGTCACATTGTGTTATATTTATATAACTGATTTTTGATTTAAAAGATGAAGCAAATTTACTTTTTAATGGCAGGCCTGGCTTGCGGGATATTGAGCGGCTGTAGTAAAGGCGGAGACAGAGGTGAGGTGACCGGTGTACCGGAAAGATCATTCAGGGCCGAAGTGCCTTTTGGAATGGTTTACATCCCCGGAGGATCGTTCCTGATGGGGCAAACCGACCAGGATGTCACCTTTGCGCAAATCGCACAAACCAAACAGGTTACCATCGCGCCGTTCTTTATGGACCAAACCGCGATCACCAACAGCCAGTACAAACAGTTTGTAAATTGGGTGCGCGATTCAATAGCCATCACCAATTACCTGAATGACGATAAGTACTATATGAAGCCGGCAAAAGGTTCAACAGCGCCAAGCAGCGGTAAAAAGTACATCAACTGGGCATACGTAAAAAAATACCCTGTAATGAGCGCCCGCAAAGGAGCCGGCGCAGCAGCGGCTTCGGCCAAGCTGCAGGGCATGTACTACCAGGGCGCCGACAGGCTATTTGATCGTAATGAACTTGACGTGCACCTGTTAAAATACAACTACGCACTATTGGTATTACGCGATGCTGCTAATTATCACGACGATAAAACCAAACGCCGTTCAGATTTTATTTTACGCGATACCGTGCCGGTTTATCCGGACACATTGGTATGGCTGAGCGATTTTTCATACGCGGCAAATGAGCCGATGACCGAGAGTTATTTTTCGCACCCGGCTTACCGCAATTACCCTGTTGTGGGTGTAACCTGGCGCCAGGCACGCGCATTTACCTTGTGGCGTACCCGCTATAACGATGCCTATAAAGAAGCGCGGCATTTGCCAACCCGCTCGCCGTATCGCCTGCCTACCGAAGCTGAGTTTGAATATGCAGCACGCGGCGGAAGGATTGGTACCGATTATCCATGGGGCGGCCCTTATATTAAAAATGCAAAAGGATGTTTGCTGGCCAACTTTAAACCCGGCCGTGGTAATTACACCGATGACGGTGGTGCTTATACAGTAAACGTTAAATCATACTTCCCTAATGATTATGGCCTTTATAATATGGCCGGGAACGTGGCCGAATGGACAAATTCGGCATTTGATGAATCGGCGTCTTCTTTCGTTCATGACCTGGATCCTACGTTAACCTACGAAGCCAAACCAAGCGACCCGCCTGTGTTAAAGCGTAAAGTAGTTCGCGGTGGTTCATGGAAAGATGTGGGCTTCTTCCTGCAAAACTCAACCCGTACATTCGAATACCAGGATACTGCAAAATCTTATATCGGTTTCCGTTGCGTAACTACCTATCTTGGCCGCGACATTAAGGACAAACGATAATAAAATAAGGAACAGACCAACAAACTAAAAAACTCTATAAAAACTTACTATGGCTGAAAAAAGACAACCCTATGGGATAAACAACATTGTATCCTGGGGCGCTACGATCGTTATTATCGGATTATTATTTAAAATACAGCACTGGCAATTTGCAACGATCTTTATTACGCTGGGACTAGGTACGGAAGCCATATTATTCTTTCTGTTGGGATTCCAGCGCGACCCGGTTGAAATTGACTGGAAAAGGGCTTACCCGGAGTTAGATGAAGATTATGACGGCGAATTACCTGGCAAAGTAAAAAAAGTTACTGCCGGCGACAGCTTTTCAAACACTGCTGCACTGGATCAAATGCTTGCTGAAGCCAAGATCGGTCCGGAATTGATCGGCAGCCTGGCCAGCGGTTTAAGGACCTTTGGCGATAAAGTAGCCGGAATATCACGCGTTACTGATGCCGGCGACGCTACCGTTGCTTTTACTAATAAGGTAAAAGAAGCTACCGTCAGCTATGATAAACTGAACAACTCATTTATAAAAGCTTCCGGTAACCTGGAAGAAATTGCCAGCACTTCGATCGACTCGAAAACCTACCACGAACAAGTGGGCAAAATGGCAAAAAATCTGTCAGCCTTAAATGCTGTGTACGAACTGGAACTGCAGGACTCGAGCAATCACCTGAAATCAATGAATAAGTTTTACCAGGATATGGCAGTTACGCTGAAAAACTTTAACGATAGCAGCACAGATGCGAAACAATTCAGAGATGAGATATCGCGTTTAGCCAAAAACATGTCGACCCTCAATTCAATATATGGTAACATGCTGTCAGCAATGAACCAGCCGCGTGTAAGTTAATATAAGATAAATTTTTGATCCGTAACATAACAACTAAGACGCATGGCTGGAGGTAAACAAACCCCAAGACAACGAATGATAGGTATCCTTTACCTGGTGCTGCTGGGGCTTATCGCCCTAAACGTACCGGATAACTTGCTGGATGCTTTCCGGAAAATTCAGATAAGCCTGAATAATTCATCTACCAACGCAACAAACGATTTAAAAGAAACTTATACTGCTTTTGAGGGCTCTACGCTAAAGGACCAGCCTGATCGTGCCAAGCCTATTTACGATACAGCTAAAATGGCCAGCGCTACGGCTCAGTCCCTGGATGCTTTTGTACAAAAATTAACTGCGGAACTAACAAAGGCAGGCGGCGGTTATAATCCTGACATTGACGACGTTGACGCCCGGGATAACCTGGATATTTCTCCGCGTATGATGATTGAAGAAAAAAGGGCCGATTCCTTAAAGACTTTAATTAACTCAACACGCGACAGACTAATGTCGTTGTTAAGGAAGAAGGACAGGCAAGGCATTGAACTTTCACTGAATACAGATGATCCTCAATCCACAGGGGGAATGCCGCACAAGAGTTGGGAAGAAGCCTATTTCGGGGAAGGTGTGCCGCTCGGCGCTACGTTGACCAATTTAGCAAAGATTCGCGCCGACGTTAAAACCGCTGAAAGCGAAGTGGTGAAGAAAATATTGAGCAATGCGCAAAAAGCCCAGGTAAACCTGGATAAGTTTGATGCTGTTGCCGTAGCGCCTACCAGTTATTTGTTGGTTGGACAGGCTTACACAGCTGATGTTTTCCTTACGGCTTATGATTCGAAATTATCCCCAAGTATTACGGTAAATGGCTCGCCACTACCTGTCGACGCTGGCAAGGGTAAATTTTCAGGAGACACACATACTGTAGGTCTGCATACCTGGCAAGCAACCGTGAGTTTTAAGAATAATGACGGTAAGATACAGACGTACACTACCCCACCGCAGACTTACATGGTTGCGGCGCCATCTGCTGTAGTATCGCCGGACAAAATGAACGTTTTGTATATCGGTATCCCTAATCCGATATCGGTTTCATCGCCGGGTATTGCTAATAAAGACCTGCATGTGAGTATCAGCAGCGGCAGTATCAGCAGCAGCGATCCTTCAAAAGGCGAATATGAAGCCAATGTTAGTTCGGTTGGCACGGCTACCGTTAGTATTTCGGGTAATGTTGGCGGCAAAACCGCCGCGTTAGGAAGTAAGTTATTCCGCGTGAAAAAGATTCCAAGCCCGGTAGCTGAATTTGCCGGAACCACCGGTGGTTCGCAAAATACGCCTACCTTACAGGGGCAAAATTATATTTTCGCCACGTTGAAGGATTTTGAATTTGATTTAAAGTTTAATATAAAAAGCTATAAACTAACGATCATCAGGCCACGCCAGGACGCCGTTACCGTAAGTGGTTACGGAGGTACGCTAAGCCAGGAGGTTAAAGATAAATTGAGATTGGTTACTCCCGGGACCCGGCTAATATTTGATGAAATTTATGCCATCGGCCCCGATAAAACAGATAGGTTGCTTAACCCCATTACTATAAAAGCAAATTGAAATTGTTATGAAAAAGGGAATTTTAATAGTAATACTTTGTTTGGCCTGCGCGGCGACATTTTCGCAGACCAGGAAAAAGAAAAAGAAGACCCCGCCGGCTAGTCCTACAAGGTCTGCGGTTCAAAGCGCTCGGTCGCCTCAATTGATAGTTGACACCACTAAAAAGGTAACAAGTGCCAAACCGGGTAAACCATTTGACCGCCCGCTGGATGGCTATTATAAAAAGACCAATATTTTGAGCGCGAAAGTGCTTCCTTACCCCAACCTGCGCGAGTCGGACGTGGCGTATGCAAAAAGAGTTTGGCGCGAGATAGACCTGCGCGAGCGGATGAACTCCTATTTGGTCTCTCCAAAAATGCGTTTGGTGGATGTACTGGTTACCGCAATCAAAAACGGCGAATTAACCGCATATGATGCAACCCAGGATGACAATAACAAGGATGACCCGGATGGCGACGCATTTTCAAAGCCGCTGACCACCGACCAGGCCATGAGAATGTTATCGGATAGTGTTACCAGGAAGAGTTTTGACGCCAATCAAAATGAAACCGATACTAAGGTGCTGGCCCCGTTTGTACCGGATAGCGTTGTAAAGTTTCGCATAAAGGAAGATTGGATCTTCGACAAACAACGTTCGGTTTTTGAGCCGCGTATCATCGGCATAGCGCCTTTGATCCATCGCCAGGCCGCAGGTGTTTACCTGGATTACCAGCCTGCATTCTGGATATATTTCCCTGATGCACGCCCAATACTGGCAGTAAAAGAAGTAGTAAGTAAAGATAACGACAATACCGGCCTAAGCTTCGACGATATATTTATGAAGCGGATTTTCACGAGTTACATCGTCAAACAGTCAAACGCCAAGGACGAGGCCATAAAAGATTACGCCCAGGGTATAGACAAGCTGTACGAATCGGAGAAGATAAAGAAATCCTTACAGGATTGGGAAGTGACTTTGTGGCAGTATTAAGGATAGAGACTAGAGATTAGTTTTGATAAAATATAGAAGCCCTTACAATAAGTTTGTAAGGGCTTTTGCTTTGGCATTACCCGAAACTTACGAAGTTTTTAAAACTTCGTAAGTTTAGCCGGTTCTCTCGTGCTTTCCTTGTGTTGGCAAGTTCGAAGCACGACCACGAACTCGCTCGGTGAGGCTTTACCCAAAACTTACGAAGTTTAACTCGGTATTGTTTGTTTTTCAAAGGCCTCGTTGAGGGCTTCGCCGTTTTAAAACTTCGTAAGTTTAGCCGGTTCTCCGGGAGCTTTCCCTGCGTTCGTCAATTTAATTTTGAGTGGCACTATGCTACAGCATTTCCTGCGAAATAAGATAATATCGCTTTGGCCTGCTTGGTATTTACCACCTCCATCAATTCCTCTTCCGTCGCATTACGCACCTTTTTTACCGATTTAAAGTATTTGAGCAATTTTTCGGCGGTGGTTTTACCGATACCGTCAATCAACTCCAACTCGGTTACCAATGTGCCTTTGTCGCGTTTTTTGCGGTGGAAGGTGATGCCGAAGCGGTGGGCCTCGTCCCTCAAATGCTGTATAACTTTTAAAGTTTCGGATTTTTTATCCAGGTACATCGGGTACTGGTCGCCGGGATAAAACAGTTCTTCCAGGCGTTTGGCGATGCCGATTACGGTCACCTTTTTATCTATGCCCAACAACCTGAGGCTTTTCATCGCTGAAGATAGCTGCCCTTTGCCACCGTCGATAACGATCAGCTGCGGCAGCTCCGAGCCCTCATCCAGCATGCGCCGGTAGCGGCGGTGAACGGCTTCTTCCATGGTTGCAAAATCATCCGGCCCTTCCACTGTTTTAACATTAAAATGCCGGTAATCTTTTTTTGATGGCTTTCCATCCCTGAATACTACAATCGCCGACACGGGATATTTTCCCTGGAAGTTAGAGTTATCAAAACACTCGATGTGGCGGGGCAAAACATTCATCCGCAGGTCTTTCATCATCTGTGTAAGCAGGCGGTCGGTCCTGATTTCCGGGTTGAGTTTTTCGTATTGGTCGATCTTTTCTTTCCGGAAAAATTGAACATTCTTTTGCGACAGGTCCAGCAGCTTTCTTTTTTCACCAAGTTTAGGTACCGTGAATTTAATAGCGGCATCATCCAGATCGATATCAAACGGAACGATGATCTCTTTGGAATGACTTTCATAGCGACTGCGAAACTCCGAGATGGCCAGCGTCAACAGCTCTTCATCGCTTTCGTCCAGGCGCTTTTTTAGTTCGATGGTTTGTGTTTGGGTAATGGTGCCGTTCATCACCTTCAGGTAATTTACAAAGGCAATCTTCTCATCCGAGGCGATGCTGAATACATCAACATCAGTGATGGAAGAGTTTACTACGGTTGATTTGCTCTGGTAATTTTCCAGCAGCTCAAACTTCCGTTTCAAGCGGTGTGCGTACTCAAAATTCATTTCCGCCACGGCCTTTTCCATATCTCCTTTCAGATTACGGAGCACGCCGCCGATTTTGCCGGTTAAAATATCCGTTATTTCTGCGATGTTATTAGTATAGTCTTCTTCGGTCTGGTAATCCTGGCAGGGACCTTTGCAATTGCCCAGCTGGTATTCCAGGCATACTTTGAACTTTCCTTTTTCGATATTTTGCCTTGTCAGTGGAAGGTTGCAGGTACGCAGCGGATAAGTCTCTTTGATCAGTTCCAAAATATTGTGCATCATGCTAACCGATGCGTATGGGCCCAGGTATTTTGAACCATCGCGGATGATACGCCTGGTCCAAAAGATGCGCGGATAATTTTCGTTTTTGATGATGATCCAGGGATAGGTTTTATCATCCTTCAGCATCACGTTATAGCGCGGCTGGTGCTTTTTGATCAGGCTATTCTCCAGCAGCCAGGCATCAACCTCTGTGTCGACAATAGTAAATGTAACGTTCCGGATCTTTGATACAAGGACACGCGTCTTTGCATTTACGTTATTGTCCTTGTTGAAATAGGACGCTACGCGGTTACGAAGATCTTTGGCTTTGCCTATGTAAATGAGCTCCTGGTCGTCGCCCCAGTATTGGTAAATGCCGGGCTTATGTGGAATGTTTTTTAAGGCGTCGCGGTAGTCGAATGTCTTGTTCATTAGTTCACAGGTTCATTAGTTCATTGGTTGAACTGTTCGATCTGGTTGACAAACTTTAATTAAATAGGCTATTTGTCTGACTTGCCGCCGGATGATTTGCCAATAAACTTTAAATAGGCATTTAACTTCAGATGAATAGTTTGAAGTTTTTCAAATAGCTCGTTAAAACGTTCAACCGTGATAAGGCCCCTGATCTTCGATTTCCTCAGCCAACCTTTTGTTTCAATTATCGATCCCCGGCTAAAATAGCAGAAGTTTCTGTTCTCTTTATAATGATATCTGCCATATCCCTCAGCAATATTAGCCCCAATAGAGTCTGCTGATCGCACTATTTGTTTTCCAACGGTATCTTTAGCAAAATAGTCCCATTCACTAACCAAAAACCAAATTTCATCACTAAAGCTTTCCGCTAATTGGTACACCTCTAAATCATCTAGGTTAAAATAACTCATATCCAGCGATTAAACTGGTGCAAATTAATAAACTTCCACTAATGAACTAATGAACTAGTGAGCCAATGAACAAAATCAGAATCCTAACTTTTTATCAACTTCACCAGTACCCTGTTGCTGCTGTTTATACTGACCGCAATCCAAAATCACGCTGACTCCCTTCGGCGCATCAAAATCGACATTTTTCTTAATGCCCAGCGCCGGGTTTGCGTAAACTCTTTTCATAAACAAGGCGAATATGGGCAAGGCGGAATTTGCCCCTTCACCAAGCCTGGTGGACCGGAAATGGATATCGCGGTCTTCGCAGCCAGTCCACACGCCGGTAACCAGTTGTGGGGTAATACCCATGAACCAGCCGTCGGAGTTTTCCTGGGTGGTGCCGGTTTTGCCGCCGATGGGGTTGGTTAAACTATAAGGAGCACGCTGCAGCCTGGAGCCTGTGCCGTCTTCAATAACTCCCTTCAGCATGTAAGTCATCACGTACGCGCTTTGTACATCCATTGCCTGAACCACTTTTGGCGTGTGCGTGTAAATAACATTACCATTTCTATCTTCCACCCTTAATATAAAGGTAGGCTCTGTCCACAAACCATGGTTGGCGAATACGCAATAGGCGCCCGTCATATCAAAAACCGAGGCATTAAATACACCCAGGCAAATAGACGGATAAGGCGGTACATCACTGTTGATGCCCATCTTTTTTATCAGTTCGACAACCGGCGTCGGTTTCACTTCGTTCATCACATAGGCAGTCACCCAGTTTTGCGAATGTGCCAGCGCCTGCCGTAGCGTGATGGCGCCCGGCAAAGTTTCGGTAGGAGAGGAACCCGGCGTCCATGGCGTGCCGTAGCCATATATGGTTACCGGTACGTTATCCACTTCCTGGCAGGGTGAGAAGCCGTTCTCGATGGCTACTGCGTAGGTAAACGGTTTTGCCGTTGAACCCACCTGGCGTGTACCTTCTTTTACCTGGTCGTATTTAAAATGTTCAAAGTTGGTTCCGCCAACCCAGGCTTTTATATAACCGGTAGTGGGGTCCATACTCATCATGGCATTGCGAAGCATCATTTTGGTGAAAATGATAGAATCGATCGGTTTCATCAGGGTGTCAATCTCTCCCTTCCAGGTAAACAACTGCAGGCTGTCGGGCGTATCAAAATTCCGTTCGATCTCTTCCTGCGATTTCCCTTCCAGTTCCAATTGCTTGTACCTGTCGGACCGGTACATGCCCGACTCCAGCAGTTGTTTAAAGTTCTTAACGTTTTTGTACCGGCTCACCCCATGCCACTGGTCGTTAAACTGGGCTTGTAGTTTTGGCATGTATTCGGCCTGCGCTTCCTCGGCATATTGCTGCATTGTCGGGTCAAGCGTTGTGTAGATTTTTAATCCGTCGCGGTCGAAATCATAAGCCGATCCGTCGGCTCTGACAAAGTTTTGATCTTTAAATATTCTTTGCAACTCCTGCTTCAACACCGCCCTAAAGTACGGCGCCGGGCCATCAACATGGCTCATTGGGTTAAAATCTATCCCCAGCGGCTTCTTTGTTAACTCTTCCAGTTGCCCTTCGCTTAAAAAATTTTGCTTTTCCATCAAACCCAGGATCAGGTTTCGGCGGCTCAACGCCCTGTCCGGGTGCCTTATGGGCGAATAAAGGCTCGGGCCCTTCACCATCCCGACCAGCACAGCAGCCTGGTCGGGTGTAAGTTTGTCGGGTGTTTCGTTAAAATAGGTGTGCGCTGCCGATTTGATACCATAAGTATTATAGGCGCCGAAGTTCACCTTATTTAAATACATGGTTATTATTTCCTGCTTGGTATAACGCCGCTCCAGACGTACCGCTATTATCCATTCTTTTAGTTTTTGTGTAAAACGAACAAAAGGATTGCGTGCCCGCTCACCCGAGAAAAGGTTTTCGGCCAATTGCTGGGTGATGGTGCTGCCGCCTTGTTTTTTGCCGATGAGGTTGAGCAGAGGAATGGTAAACAGGCGACGGATATCAATGCCGGAATGATCGTAAAAACGTGAATCCTCGGTGGCTACAAGTGCATTCACCACGTTTGGCGACAACTGCGTATACGTTACGCTCGAGCGGTTTTCAACGAAGTAGGTTCCCAAAACAGTTGTTCCATCATCGCCAATCACTTCTGTAGCCTGGTTGCTTTTTGGATTTTCAAGGTCGCGAAAAGTCGGAAGCGGCCCAAACAGCCCAAAATAGGTAACCACGATCAGCAAAACAAAAAGTACGAACAGGCTGATCACCGTTCTCCACATATACCAGTTATATCTTCTTATATCCTGGGGCGAAAGTTTTATGATCATTTTTCTCAGTAGTTGCTCTGGTAGTATTCGATATAACTATCCAATAGTTTTTTGTCGGCTAATTTATCAAGGTTTTCTTTTGTTATGATAAAATAGCTGTATTTATCAGCGGGCACTTTCATGATATCGCCCAATAACGGAACGATCTGCTGTGCATATTTTTTCACGTCGCTAAGCGAATTAAACATGCCTACATAAATGAGCTGGTTATTGTCTCCAACGGTCGTAAGCTGGTGCCTTAATTCCCTGCCCGTGTAGTTTGCACGGTTGAACTGCCCAATTCCAAAACGCGAAGACGCCACATTAGTTGTAATTGTAGCCACATTTACCACAAAATAATAGTTCGTACTGTCCCGCAGGGAAAAGACGGAAGATATGATCTTCGTCGTCAGGGTCGTTTTTGACGATGAATCAGCCGCTGCCTGTGTTGGTAAAGTCGCTGCTGCTGCGGCATCCAGTTGCGGTTTGTTTGGCGTAGCCTCGGCAGTGGTAGTTGGCTGCTGCGTTTTCTCCGGAACGGTTGCTGCGACTGGCTGCGGTGGCTGATTAACCGTAACCGGTGGCGTTACCACCGCCTGCTGCTCAGGTTTTTTCTCCGGCTGTTTTTCAGGTTGCTTTTCCGCTATTTTTTCGGGCTGTTTTACCGGTGGTTTTTCAGGCTGTTTGTCCGGCTGTTTTACTGGCTCCTTTTTTACAGGTTCCTGCTTCACGTACAAAGGCGCCCTTGGTGCGCGGCGGTAAGCTTCTTTCTTTTTATTTTCTTCGGCCAGGGTAAACGGTACCTGTTTTGGATCAACGTCGGCCAATACTACATTCCTTGCCAGTAAGTCGGCCTGGTTGGCGTCAATATAAGTCAGGTGCTGTTTGGCCAGCGGGGCGATCAGTTTATCCTGCGGATAATTTTTTACCAGTTGCTGCAGGCTATCTTTAAAAGGCCCGACAGGTTCAAAATGCCCCTGCGAAATGGTTTGCAAATAGTATAGCTGCGCAGAATATTTATTGTCCGGATATTTTGCCATGAATTTCGGCACGTTATCGATCACCTCTTTATATTTTTTATTGGCATACAGGTCAAAGATGTCGTTATAGCCGGTGGTTAACTGTGCATCCTTGTCACCCTGTTTCCTGAAATAATCCGGATCGGACAATATTTTGGCAAAAGCGGTTTCCGGGAATTCCCTGATGATCCTGTTTTTGTACAGGTCGGCCTTTGTCTTATCCCCGGCATCGGTATAAAGCCGATACAGGCTATAATAAATAGCGGGCTTGTTTTGGTCATTTGGGAAACGCGCCAGCATTTGTTCAAAATAAATGGTAGCCTCTTTCGGGTCGTCCAAAACATCGCGGTAAAAATTGGCAATGTCGTAGTAAGCATTATAAAGGCGTGTGTTCGACTGGGTAAGCAACTCGGGCGTGACTGGCAGGGCTTTGGTTATAGATTGCCGGAAACCTGAAGCGCCGGTTGATCCTTTCCCCGGGCCACCTGTGCCTGTTACCGGTGCATCCGGGTCAACTGCCCCTGTTGCGCCTGCCGTATTGCTGGTAACATCGCCGCCAGATTTGGTGCTCCGCCGCCAGTTATCTTCCAGCTTGCGGTTTCCCCATACACGTTTAAAATCATTAAAACCCTGGCTAACTGCCCCTGCATTGTCAAAATAGAACGATCCCCCTGCGAATGAATTTGACCCGGCCCCTGTACTGGTACCGGTGGCTGCGGCAGCATTTGCTTTGGCGGCATTGGCCGCAGCCTGCTGCTGCAGGGTATTATCGGTAACCATCTTGTCGATAACCGAATCGCGCTTTTTTTCGGGCATTTTTGCCAGGGCCTGCAGGGTATCCTCGCGGGTGATGATCTGCAGCCGTTCGGCCAGGTACGCAAGGTTCGAGCCTTTTTTCTGAATGGCCGGGTAGCCGGGGTAGGTTACAGGCAGGCTGGTTAGTGTACTATCGTAATATTTTTTCGATTGCAGGTAGTCGGCCTTATTATTAAAGTATACCTCGGCCAGCCGCAGATAGGTAAGGCCCTTTTGCGTTTGATTTTTGGTACTGGCCCTTAACGAAAGATTATAATATTTTACGGCCGCGTCAATATGTTTATCAGCCAGTTCGATCTGCGCAATGTTGTAATATATTTGGTCCTTAAAGTCGATATTGTTCTCATTTTTCAACAATTGCTTTAAGCGTTCCAGGCGGTCAACTTTTATGCCGTTCTCGTTGTCCTGTATGCGTATGATATTTAAACTGGCATTAAAAGCCATCTCAAACAGCGCGTTGCTTTTGGCAATTTGTGCATAATTTGTCAGGGCGTCGCCCATTTTGTTGTTCAGTTCTTCCAGCTGCGATAGGATGAACCTCCACCGCAGGCGCTGGCTTTTGTCGTGCGAAAGACCAATAGCCTGTTTGGCCATCACTTCGCCATCAGCATAGTCCATTACGGCGATATCATATTCCAGTTTGGTGGCATAAATATCAGCGAAGGGTTTATTTTTCTTTGGGTCGACATTCGCGATGGCGGAGTCGATAGCCAGTTTTGCATCGGGCAGCTTATCCAGGTAAATAAGCGTTCTTGCTTTCCAGACATAGGATTGTTGCACCAGCTCCTTTTTTTTCGGGAACGACCGGATCACATAGCTGAAATACTCAACCGCATTAAAAAAATTCCCTTCCAGGTAGTTGGCCTGGCCCAAAACCAGGTAAGCATCGCCTATGTATTTGCTTTGCTCTTTCATGTTGATCAGGTAATTGGCTTTAACAGTAGCCAGGTCCAAATCCTTATCAACTGTTGTAGTGCTATGCGACGTAGTATCCTGGTAAACGCTTAACAATTCATTATAATTGTCGACAAAGGCGGTGGCATAGGCCTCCTGCTTTTGTCGCAGAATTTCCTTCGCATTAAATAAAATATTATAATGCGCAGTAAGATCCTGCATGGTGCGGTTAAAGCCGTTTTGTTTTTGAAAAGTACAGCCGGTTGCCATAATAGCCGCGACAAGCAATATAAAGCAGGTCGGTTTTACGGAAGATTTATAGGTTTGCGTCAATTTTATTTCGGAATACAAATGCCTTGCTAATTTAATAACAAATAACGAATAGGATCAATAAATTTGTATATGGCCAAAGATGAAAAAAAACCCGGTGACGACAATAATAAAGGTACAAATAACTATTTAAAATTTACCGGGATGGGTTTCCAGATGATCGCCATCATCGGGGCATTTGCTTACGGCGGCTATAAAATTGACGAGGCAGGCCATCATGCCGTAAAGTGGGCAACTGCTGCGCTTTCACTTACGGGGGTTTTTATATCTTTGTACCTTGTTATAAGAGCGATAAAGGAGTAGTCATTGGTCATTAACGATTCAATATCGTTTACTTGAGGAAATCCTGAGATTCAGCCCCCTCTAAATCTCCCCCGGTTGGGGAGACTTTAGCTTCGGTTCCGGCGCGTTTTTAAAGTCCTCCCTACCGGAGAGGATTTAGGAGGGGCGAAAAAGCTCGGGCAGAACGTGTAGCGTGCTTAAGTAAACGACATTTATTAGTCTTTTGTCGTAAGTCAATTTCCAAACAATGAAAATATACCAGGCCCTGCTTTTTTATCTTTGGTTTACCCTAATAATAGCCATTGCGCCATATGCATTAAAAACCTATGGGCACAGTGATTTGATCATGCCCGATTTTTGGCTCGTATTCTCGTTTTTATCCGGTCTGTCACTGATCGTAGTGGCCGGAATTCTTGTTGTACGGCAAATGTATCCCACCATGTTCACCGAAGCATTTATGGGCGCAACAGTGTTTAAAATACTTGCCTGCATCATTTTTGTGCTGATTTTTTTGTCGAAAAACAAGGTAGAAAAGTACGTTTTTGTAGGGGATTTTTTTTATGTATATTTCTTAAATACAGCCTTTGAAGTTTATATTTTGTTGCGTACCTTGCGGCACAAAATTTCAAGGTAGAAAACGTCATTTAGATGAATATTAGCGCGATTTTGCAATCAAAAGTTTTTACAAAATTTACAATTTGTGCCTTTTTTTTAACATTAGGGGCATTTCCAGTTAAGGTTTTTTCGCAGGAAGCAAAGGCTGAAAAGTTCGATGCCGGCAAAACCGCGATGGAACATATCGCCGATAAGCACGAGTGGCATTGGTTGGGTGAAAAGCTGATTGTTCCACTTCCCATCATCCTTTATACCGACAAAGGTTTCGAGTTTTTTTCATCGGCTAATTTTAACCCTGAAGGCAACGTCTATAAAGGCAAATATTATAACTATAGCCTGGTAAAAGATAAGGTTAAGGTTGTTGACCAGGCAGGCAAAGTTGATGATGCGACCACAAAAAAAGTGTGGGACTTTTCCATCACCCAAAATATTGCGGGTATGTGGCTTTCGGGTATTGTTTTAATATTTGTATTCCTCACCGCTTCGTCGGGTTATAAAAAGCGCGCGGGCAAAGCGCCCAAAGGTTTGCAGTCGTTTGTGGAACCGGTTATCCTTTTTATAAGAGACGATGTGGCCAAACCCAATATCGGTATAAAGTACGAGCGTTTTATGCCGCTGCTGCTTACCGTGTTCTTCTTTATCCTGATCAATAACTTTTTCGGGATGATCCCCTTTTTCCCGGGGGGCTATAACCTTACCGGTAATATTGCGGTAACGTTTACCCTTGCATTTATCATCTTCCTGGTGATCAACCTTAATGGCAACAAGTATTACTGGAAGCATATTTTTTCGCCCAATCCATGGTGGTTATTCCCTATTATGATCCCTGTGGAAATTGTGGGTATATTTTCAAAGCCAATTGCGTTGATGATTCGTTTGTTTGCCAATATGCTGGCGGGCCACATTGTGATCATCAGCCTGATTTCGCTCATATTTATATTTAATACCTTGTGGATAGCCCCCGTTTCGGTTGGGTTTGCGTTGTTCATCGATGTAATTGAGGTACTGGTGGTGTTCCTGCAGGCTTATGTATTTACCATACTATCAGCCTTATTTATCGGAATGGCCGTTCAGGAGCATCATGAGCCGCACGAGGAAGTAATTTAAAAATTAATTATCTATATACACTTTAAATTAATAAACAATGACTAGTCAGTATGGCCCTATGGGTGCAGGTTTAGCCGCAATTGGTGCTGGCATCGGCATCGGCCAAATCGGTGGCAAAGCTGTTGAGGCTATTGCCCGCCAGCCCGAAGCAATCTCAAAAATTCAAACTAACATGATCATCGCTGCAGCCCTAGTTGAAGGGGTTGCCTTGTTTGCCGTGGTAGTTGCCCTGCTTTAATCGCAGGTAGAGAAAAAAAAACGGCCCGGAGCGGTTGGCCCCGGGCTTGTTTTAAAAATGTATTTATAAGGTATAAGAAATATAACAAGCAATAATAATGGATTTAGTAGTCCCAAACCCAGGTTTAATTTTTTGGACCGCGATAACGTTTTTGATCCTCCTGTATATTTTAAGAAAATATGCCTGGAAACCGATCTTAGCTGCAGTTTCCGAACGTGAAAACTCTATCGAATCGGCCCTGTTAAAAGCAGATGCCGTAAGGGAGGAAATGGCTCGCCTGACAACGGAAAACGAAGCGCTTTTAAAACAAGCCCGCGCAGAACGCGACGCCATCCTGGCGGAAGCGACCAAGGTTAAAAACCAGATCATTTACGAGGCAAAAGAAGCAGCTCAAAAAGAAGGCGCACGCCAGATAGAGCTCGCCCGCCTGGAGATCAACAACCAAAAAGCAATTGCTGTGGCGGATGTTAAAAACCAGGTTGCCGTCTTATCCATCGAAATTGCTGAAAAAGTATTGCGCAAGCAGTTTGAAGACAGCAAGAAACAGGACGAGTTGGTTAAGGAGTTGTTGAAAGAGGTAAAACTTAGCTAGATTTCGGATTTCGGATGTTCGATTTCGGATTTGTAAAAAGCCGTTTCGAACATCAAAAAAAAATAATAAATCCGAAATCGAAATTCCGAAACTGCGAAGCAATCTTGAACGCCATAGAAAACAAACAAATCGGTGAAAAATCCGAAATAAAAGAACATGTCAGAATTAACAGTAGCATCCAGGTACGCCAAATCATTCATCGATCTTGCTGATGAGCAAAAGAAGGTGGAAGATATTAAGGGAGATATGGATCTTTTTTATCGTACTTTAAAGGCAAACCCTGAATTGAAGGCAGTACTGGCCAATCCTATCGTATCGCACTCAAAAAAAATAAAAATACTCGACGAGGTTTTTTCAAAAAAGGTTAACGCCTTAAGTATTGCATTTTTTAAGCTGATGATCAACAAAGGCCGTGGCGAAGTTTTATTTGCTACCGCCCAGGAATATGTGAATATGTATGATGTTAAAAATAACATCATTAAAGCAAACGTGGTTACAGCGACGCCATTATCGGCACCAAATAAACAAAAGTTAGTTGCCGATATTGAAAAGGCTACCGGCGGAAGCGTAAAATTGGAAGCTAAGGTTGATCCGTCATTGATTGGTGGCTTTGTGTTAACCGTTGGCGACAGGCAGGTGGATACCAGCATTGCTAACGATCTGAAAAAAATAAAAAAGGAATTTGCCCGCAGGGTAGTTTCAGCGAATTAAAAATTAAAACTCTAAAATAAAATTTAAAAAATGGTAGAGGTAAGACCCGACGAAGTATCAGCCATATTGCGCCAGCAATTAGCCGGCTTCAAGTCAGAATCTGAATTAGAAGAAGTGGGTACCGTACTGCAGGTAGGCGACGGTATTGCACGCGTTTACGGATTAACAAAAGTACAATCAGGCGAGCTGGTTGAGTTTGGTACCGGTTTACAGGGTATCGTACTTAACCTTGAAGAAGATAACGTGGGTGTGGTATTGCTTGGTAAATC
>OLLK01000292.1_pt1 | contig 17781 bp, 16 predicted proteins | sample 1604531 | NCBI WGS metagenome assembly OLLK01 (sample SAMEA104055722, study PRJEB20765) | soil metagenome | isolation source: soil | reverse complement strand
AAATGCGCCGTAATCGAAGCTAAAGTCTCCCCTACCGGGGGAGATTTAGAGGGGGCTAAATCTCAGAGTTTCCTTAACTTAATGACATTGGCCGGTATCCGCGACGCCCCCTCACGCTGGTTGGTTAGGTCAGTTTTCTACCTAAACATACTATAAACGGTACATCAGTATCCAGCATTTAGGGAAACTGGCTGATGGATATGAGGTTACCGGCAACTAGTGGGATAGTCCCTAATTTTCATCGCACCATTTTTTTATTTTCGCAACCTGGGCTTTTTTTTCATCAGGTGTTAGTCTGTCAAAATAAAACTGGTTTAAAAAATGTTTGCCCGTAATTTCGAAAAGAAGACTTTCTACAATCCAACTGAGTTTGTGCAAACGATGGTATTCAAGGCAGGGCGTATAAATATCAGTCAATAAGCAGGGTAATAGTATTTCCATTTCGTGCGGGCTTAGTTTCATATTTATCAATTCAGAAAACGGATTGATAACCTTGTACCTGTTGTAATTGCGCCAATATGGAAAGCCTGATTTTTCTGCTTCCTCACTCGAAACAGCATATTGATCCATTTTATAATCAATGCTGCCAGGGTTTTTAAACAAAATGCAATTTAGTAGCCGTAGCCTGTCAGCCAAGTAAGTTATTTGGTGTTCTCTACTTAATTTTTGTTTCAGCTTTAACCATTCCACAGAATCAGGGAGCCGAAAACTTTTAAAATCATTCTTTTCGGTTTTTAATTGATGGGTTAGTGCGATTGCAGATTTTTGATCTTCGAAACCGCTAAAGATGTTGCCGGAAAGAAACTCGCCCAAAATAATTGCCTTGCTGTAATTTCGCTGCTTTGCGTATGCTGAAAACATCGCATCGCAGTAAAGGACGCCGAAGTCATCTTTTATCCCCTCGTCACTAAAAAGCCTATCGTTATGCTTTTTGGGAAGCATGCGTTTGGAATATTCCTCCTTACCTTTTTCATATAACCATAATATCAATATTTTGTCGTCTTGAAAATCGTCTAAGCCAAATAAGGCGAAATTCTGTATGTAGCTTTTTAAGCTATCCATGGTTTCTTCATCCAAAGGCAAAGGATTTGTTGCCGTTATTGATTTTTTTTCTAACTCAATATCAGCCCCCGTAACAGTTAAAAACTTCACGGCTTTCCTATTTCTTGTACGAATCCACCCATAAAAGTCTTCAGTATAATTTTCAACGTCGTTCGTTATTGAAACTTTGTATAGTGTGTCGAAACTTCGCATGTTATAAATGGAAAGACTGTCTATCAGTTGCATTTTATGCTGATAAGTTTTCTCATCCAATACTTGCGCACCCGCCCTTGAACAGGCAAACATCACGGGGAAGGCCATTAACAAATACCAAATGATTTTAATTGCACGTCCGTACCGTATTGGATTCATTTTTAAAAATTAGTGCTTCTGATATTAAGATGCGTGAACGTAGCTGATTCCACAATAAGGTGCGCTTTTTTACGCGGTCCTGTAAAGTCAAACGTTCACGCTTCAGTTTAAACAATTGTCAGCGTCCACGCTGACGGCCAATTCAGCGACATCAGACCCGGGGTTTGAAATTCATGTTTTATGTAAACCCTCTAATTTATTAATATACTGATTATAAGGTAATTAATATGGGTTAACATTGAAATATGTTAAGTTGTGTTAACCCTCTATTTTGGTTTAATGCAGCGGCGCAACCCGGCGATTCTCCGGCGACGCCGTCTTCGCCGATGGCATTGGGTCATTTCGGCAACAACCGCAAATTGCGTCAAACAATTGGGCAAAGACGCGATGCATCGCGTCTCTACAAGGTTTCCAGGCCAAAGTCTAAGTCAAATTCCTGTCCCTGAACCAAACCTCATCCGGCTCAACCTTACAATCTTCCAACAGGGTGATCAATTCGATTGGATCGCCGGAGGTAATCACTAGCTTCCTGTTTGCGGGTTTTAAAAAGCGCTGCTCCACCATCAGGTCCATTTGCTGCAGCAGCAGATCGTAAAAGCCGTTTACGTTTAATATGCCGGTGGGGTGGTTATGCAGGCCCAGTTGCAGCCAGGTGAGTGCCTCAAAAAATTCCTCCAGCGTGCCGAAACCGCCAGGCAGCATAATGATGGCGTCGCAAAGGTCGTTCATCAGCTGCTTGCGCTCGTGCATGTTTTCAACAATATGCAGCTCGGTTAAGCCGGGGTGGCCAACTTCCTTATCCATTAAAAATTGGGGGATCACACCAATCGCTTTGCCGCCCAGGCCCAAAACCGCGTCGGCCAGTATGCCCATCACGCCGACTTTGCCGCCGCCATAAACCAGGCTGATGTTGCGGTTCACCAGCACTTCGGCCAATAGCTCAACCGCTTGCTTTAACAAAGGGTCGCCGTTAAAATTTGCACCGCAGAATATACATACCGACTTCATTTTGCAGGAGGATTGTTACATTTTAAAAACCGAAATGTACGGCAAAGCTGGAAAGTTTGGATGAAAATTTCTTAACATTGTGTGGTAGTCCATGGTCGATGGACCATAGTCGATAGTTTTGAAATAGCTGCTATGGTCTATGGTCCATGGACTATGGACTATGGACTATGGACTAAAATCCCTCCGATAAAACCTAATATGATGAAAACATTTACATTACTGGCGCTACTATGCCTTGTCTTTCAATATGGCTGCTGTCAAAATGAGGAAACTGAAAGTTACAGGACAGTTTTAAAAGAGAACTGGACGATGCAGTCAGGTGTGACCGATCCATCAACTGGTGATAAAATATCCCAGGCTAATTTTAATCCTTCGACATGGTATAAGGTAAGCGTACCAACCACGGTCATTGGGGGCCTTATCGCCAATCATGTTTATAATTTCGATCCATTTTATGGCCGTAACTTCGAAAAGCTGGGCGACCCGCGCCTGGATAAGCCATGGTGGTTCCGCCGCGAGTTTGAGTTACCTGCTGCCGAAAATGGCAAAAATGTAGTGCTTAAACTGCATGGCATCAACTACAAGGCCAATGTTTGGCTGAATGGCGTTAAGATCGCCGATTCGACACAAATTATTGGCCCCTTCCGCATCATCGAACTGGATATTACCAAACAGGTAAAATACAAAGGCCCGAATGTATTGGCCATTGAAGTAAAGCGCCCCTTCAATCCCCAAAAACGAGGCGGCGACCTTGCCATCGATTATGCCGACTGGATCCATTACCCGCCTGATTTTAACAACGGCATCATCAACAATGTCGAACTAAAAACTTATCGTAAAGTTGGCGTGGAGTATCCGCTGGTGACCACCAAATTTGATCTACCATCGCTTGCCGTCGCGCATTTGCAGGTGGATGCTATGGCGATTAACTATACGGACAAAGAACAGGACGCCATCGTGAAAGGAAAGATAAACGGCGATATTTCCTTCGAGCAAAAAGTCCACTTAAAACCGGGCGAAAAGAAGCAGGTCACCTTCGCCCCTGCCAATTTCCCCCAGCTGAATTTAAAAAATCCACCCATCTGGTGGCCGTGGCAATATGGCAAGCCCGAAATGAGTCATATAACGCTTTCCATGGTTACCGGAGGCGAGTTAAGCAATGAGTTATCGGAAAGCTTCGGTATCAGGGAAATATCGTCCAAAATGATCGACAACCAAAAAGCACGCGAATTTATCATCAATGGCAAACCCATTATGCTGCGTGGTGCGGCCTGGTCGCCGGATATTTTTGAGCGGCGGTCGCGGCTGCGTGAAGAACAGGAGCTGCGATTGGTGCTTGATATGAACATGAATATCGTGCGCTCGGAAGGCAAGCTGGAGGACGAATACTTTTACGACCTGTGCGACAAGTACGGCCTGTTGGTAATGAGCGGCTGGATGTGCTGCGGCGCCTGGCAATATCCCGAAAAATGGGATGCCGCTAAACGGAGCGTGGCCATGGCATCAGACAGCAGCGTAATGTACTGGCTGCGCAACCGGCCCAGCATGCTTACCTGGCTCAACGGCAGCGATATGGTACCGCGCGATAAAACGGTGGAAAGCGACTGGCTGGCTATTGAGGCCGACCTGAAGTGGCCCAACCCAACCGTGGGCAGCGCGGCAGAAAACGTATCCAAAATATCGGGGCCTACAGGTGTAAAAATGGCCGGCCCTTATGATTGGGTTCCGCCGGCGTATTGGGAAGCCGACACCGGCAAATATGGCGGAGCATGGAGTTTTGCAACCGAGATCTCGCCGGGTCCTTCCATCCCGCCCTATGAAAGTTTGATCAAATTTATACCGAAGGATTCGCTGCAAATTAATGGCCCCGACTGGCTGTATCATTGCGGCACCGGCAATTTTGCCACCACCGGCAAGTTTGACACCGCGTTGTATGCACGGTACGGACAAACCACATCGTTACAGCAATACCTGGCTTTTGCACAGGCGCAAAACTACGAAGGCCATCGGGCGATGATGGAAGCTTACGGACTAAAAAAATATAACAACGCGACCGGTGTAGTACAATGGATGCTGAGTAACCCCTGGCCCGGACTCATCTGGCATACTTATGATTATTACCTGTACCCTGGAGGCACCTATTTCGGGATGAAAAAATCGATGGAGCCGCTGCACGTGATGTACTCATACCAATCTAACGCGGTGGACATTATTAACGGCTACCCGGATAAATTCTCCGGGCTGAAAGTGACGGCAAAGGTGTACAACCTGGACGGTTCAGAAAAATTCAGCAAAGAAGCTATTACCGAAGTGGATGCGGACGGTACTAAGCAATGTATCACCCTGCCTGGTATTGAGGGCTTGTCTAACACTTATTTCCTGCGTTTAGAACTCAAAGATGCCAAAGGCGAAGTCCGCAGCATTAACTGGTACTGGTTATCAGGCAAAAAAGATGAGCTGAACTGGAAAAAATCAACCTGGTTTTACACTCCGCAAAGCGCATTTACCGATTATACGGGCCTGAAGAATTTGCCGCTGGCAACCTTGTCGGTACATCATACCACGTCCAAAGCAGGCGGTAGCACAACTGATAAGATCAGCGTAACAAACACCGGGAAATCGGTAGCGTTTTTTGTGCACCTGCGGATGCTGAAAGGCAAAGGCGGCGACGATATTTTACCGGTTATTTTTGACGATAACTACCTGCTGCTTGCGCCGGGTGAAACCCGTACAATTGACTGCAGTTACGAGGATAGGTACGCGGGTGACAGTACACCATATCTGCAGGTAGGCGGATGGAATGTAGATACGGAACACAGCAAAATTGGCGAAAATGCTGGTTTTGAGAGATAAGGCCAGGGATTTCATTTTTCCCTGCATTCAATCAAAACGCCCGTAGGGGCACCCCTCGTGGGTGCCCTGGTTTTTACGGCGTCCTGATTTTTACGCTGCCCTGGTTTTTACGGTATCCCGATTTTAAACCGCGCCTTGATTTTTACGCTGCCCTGGTTTTTACGGTATCCCGATTTTAAACCGCGCCTTGATTTTTACGGCGCCCTGATTTTTACTGTGTCCCGATTCTATACCATGCCGCTGATTTTTACGGCGCCCTGATTTTTTAATGAATGGGGTCGCCACCATGATCATCGATTATTCGATATGATATTGAACCTGGTTTGGCATCGGGTAAATTCGGGCGACCACAAGGGTCGCCCCTACGGGCGGGTGTGCCGTTTCATTGCCATTTATCTGGTATTGTCAAAAACCGTTTTTCAATTCATCAAATTAATCTGCATACCGTCCGCACCTGTTTTTACAATTTTTATTCATCATCCTGTAACATATCTAATCGATACAACGACTATATTTGTAAAGCATGAAAAGAACGGCAATTCTTCTGCTCGGTGCATTTTACCTCCTGTTAACCTCGGGGATGTATCCTTGCGCCGTTCATTGCTCCGTTGCGAAGCTGGTGGCAAAGCCTCAAACGCAAATGGCATGCACAAAACCCTGTTGCAAACACGCTGATAATACCAAAAAAGACGATTGCAGCAAAAAACACGGCAGTTTCAGCATCAAAGAAAATGTAAAGCCGGGATACCAGGTCCGTTATACCCTGCCGCTGTTAACGCTTCAGCCCATCCATATGCCGGGCTACCAGCTAAACACACTACCTTTCTCGTACACTACGCGATATATAAATACCAAAGCCCCTCCTAACATATCTGGCAGAGCTTTATCTATACAATTGCGTTCGCTGCTGATTTGATCAACCGCCGCCATGCGCATTCTGCGTGAGGGCACTTCCATTTAATTAATGATCAACTAACATTTTACCTGTGGCATTGTTGCCATAAATAATCATGCTATGAAACGCCATCTAATATTCTTTATACTCATTTTCAGTCTATTGTCAACCGTAAAGGCACAGCAAAAAATGAACATGGGCGATACAACCAAAAAATCACCCCAACTAAGCCCCCCCGATACTGCCGTGGCAGGTATGGATATGGGCGGTATGCTGATGATGAGCAGCGCACTTTCCAAAAACCTGCCCATGGGGCGCGACGGTTCGGGCACCAGCTGGCTGCCTGATGCCGCACCAACCTATGGCTTTATGCTGGGCGGCGGCAAGTGGACCTATATGATCCACGGCAATTTCACCCTTCGCTATACTAACCAGGGCTTATCCGGCGCAGGGCATCGTGGGGGCAGCAAGGTCGATGCACCTAACTGGTTTATGGGAATGGCCCAGCGCGGGATCGGCCAAAACGGGTTGCTCCATTTTAACCTGATGATGTCGCTGGATCCTTTAACCGAAGGCGGTTATGGCTACCCATTGCTTTTCCAAACCGGCGAAAGCTGGAAGGGTATACCACTTGTTGACAGGCAGCATCCACATGACCTGTTTGCGGAGCTTTCCGCCAGCTATGCACACGCCTTGTCCGAAAAAAGCGATATCAGCCTGTATATCGGCTATCCCGGCGAACCGGCGCTGGGTCCGGTGGCTTTTATGCACCGCCCCTCGGCCCTGGCTGATCCTGACGCGCCGATCAGTCACCACTGGCAGGACGCCACACACATCACCTTCGGCGTGGCTACGCTAGGTTTCAGGTATGGCGATTTCAAAATTGAAGGCTCGTCGTTCACTGGCAGGGAACCCGATGAGAGCCGGTACAATTTTGATCAGCCGAACTTCGATTCATGGAGTGCACGGCTTGACTATAACCCGTCGGAAAACTGGGCTTTCCAGGTTTCGCACGGCTATGTCAAAAGCCCCGAGGCGCTCAATCCAACCGAAAACGTTTACCGAACTACTGCATCGGCCACTTATAGCCGTCCATTCGGCGATGAAAATAGTTTTGATGCCACGGTTGTTTGGGGCGAGAATAAAATACCACTGCAGGATGCCGATAATTCGCTGCTGCTTGAAGGTAATATCCGCCTTAAAAAGTTCGACCTGTTTACCCGCTATGAGTTTGTTCAAAAAACTACGGAAGAGCTCGATCTTAACGCGCTTATTTATGGCAACGATAGTATATTTGGCGTAAATGCCCTAACTTTAGGTGCCAATTACGACTTGATCAAGATCGGCCCCTTAAATTTGGCAGCCGGCGGGCAATTGACATATTACATTGCCGACAGCAGGTTGAATAGTTTGTACGGTCAAAACCCGGTTGGCGGCGAGGTGTTTTTGAGACTATATCCAAGGCTGACAAAGCCGATGAAAATGTGATCCGCCGTCGCTGAAGCTATGGCGGACAAGGGGTAAAAGGCGAAAGGCAAAAGGCAGAAGGTTTGCCGCCAATGTTCGCCGAGAATTGAATTAAAAATCTAAACAACATAAAACAAACTGATGAAAACAATAAAAACCGCCGCGTTAATGCTGGCATTATCTTTTTCAATATTGATGGTTAGGGCGCAGTCGTCAAATGGTATCGACAAGATCGCCGGCGCTTATTTTAGTTTGAAAAATGCACTCGCCACAGGTAGCGGGGCAGTAGCTGAAAACAGCGCAAAAACGTTAATGGAAGCCCTGGCAGCGCCTGAAAAACTGGGCGCCGACCAACAAAAGGTATTTAACACCTATTCGGAAAAATTGAAATTTGACGCCCGGCACATCAGCGAGACGACCGATATTGCCCACCAGCGCGAACATTTTGAAAGCCTCTCGAAAAACCTGTTTGAAGTTTTAAAAGGGGTAAAAATGAATACATCAACTATTTACATGCAGTATTGCCCGATGAAGAATGCATATTGGCTGAGCGAAAGTGCCGGCATTAAAAACCCCTATTATAGTGACAAGGCCATGGTTACCTGTGGAAAAACCACCGCGACATTGCCTGCTGCTAAATAACCCCAGCCCGTCCAGGGGAACAAACCTGCTGATTTAATCCTAAAAACACTATTTATTAATCAATACTTAAAGAACATCAATTCAGGGTAAAATAAAAACACAATCGTTTGATAACAAATAAATTATGCTTATTATTATCTTTGATTGGCATACCTTTGGATACCCCTATGCTAAATAGCGAGATACTGCTGAACTACTGATCAATCCAAAGCATCGAAAAAGCAATGAAAGCATTAAGAATTACCCTGGTCATACTGGTTGCTGTATTGAGTTTCAACTCGTCATACGCCCAAAAAAGCGGTTTCCCGCCCAATAACATTGGCAAAATGGTGAGTCTTTACCTTGATATTAAAAACGCGTTGATCAATAATGACGGCACCACAGCCAAAATAAAGGCCAACGACCTGCATGAGTTGCTGATCAGGCAGCCTGATAAAGGATTGATGCAACGGCAAATAGCTGTGTTGGAGGATAACCTGGTTATATTAGTGGAAAATAGCCGCGAAATTGGCTATACTGTTGACGAAAACACACAGCGACACTATTTTGCGGGCCTTACTACCGGTATGTATAAACTGGTAAAAGGCCTAAGGTTAAATACCGCGCCTATCTATAAACAATATTGCCCCATTAATAAGGCTTATTGGCTAAGCGAAACGCCTGTTATAAAGAATAGCCCCTATTACAATTATGGGCAGTATGCCAAAGAGTGTAAAACCACAGAAGTATTACCCCGCACTATTTTAAGCGAATAGTTCTAAGTCGAAAGTCCAGACCAAGATCAAAATATCTTACCTTTCAGCTTTCGCCTTTCACCTTTCACCTCAAAACCTACCACCATTTCAGCGGCATCGTAATTTCTTCCACCGAGCCTTTTACCATATCCGGTTTAAAGGCATAATGACTCAGATCCTCTTTTTTGGCTATGCCCGAAAGCACGAGTATGGTTTTGTATCCCATTTGCACGCCACCCTGTATGTCGGTTTCCATCGTGTCGCCAATAACGGTTGTTTCTGCCGTCTCCAGCCCTAAAAACTTCCGCGCCGAGCGCATCATTACCGGGCTTGGTTTGCCGGTTACAAAAGCTTTCCGGCCCGAAGCTTCTTCGATCATGGCAGTCGTGGCTGCAATGCCTAAATTATTCCAACCCGGCTTTTTGGGTGAAGGGTCGCGATTTGTGGTAATAAACTTCGCGCCGCCAAGGATCATATCCACCGCGCGCTGCACCATCTCCAATGTAAAATTCCTGCCTTCGCCTAACACCACAAATTCAGGGTCGGTATCAACCAGGGTAATTCCGTTTTCGTGCAAACTGGTCAGCAAGCCGCCTTCACCTAAAACATAGGCTGTCCCGCCGGGGCCCTGTTCGCCCAGGAATTTGCCGGTAGCCATGGCGCTGGTGTATACATGTTCTTCGCTGACGTCAATTCCCAATCGTTTCAGCTTACGCGTAACCTCCAGGGGCGTACGCTGGCTGTTATTGGTCATAAACGTAAAGGGTATATTTTTTTTGAGGAGTTCGGCGATAAATTTGTCGGCGCCTTGTATTAAGGTTTCGCCGCTATAGATCACCCCGTCCATATCTATTAAGAGTCCGTGTTTCATATTGAAATGTTTTTCTTTTATGGGACAACCGCAATAAATCTGCCATGTTCCATTTTAACAAAGATAAGCATAACAAGCTGAAATTAGAATTATCTTAATATAAATGAATATTAGTTAACAAAATGGCATGTTTTGTTCACGTTAGTTAAATTTATGTTAATAGACCGAGATTTACGAAGTTTTTAAAACGGCTTACCCCAAAACTTACGAAGTTTCTAAACGGCGCAGCCCTCAGCGAGGCCGCTGAAATAAACAACAGCGAGCTAAACTTCGTAAGTTTGATCTGTCTCAACCATACGCGGCTTTGCTGTCAGCCGGCGCTTGTTGCCTGTTATTTAATGTATAATCTCTTAAAACCTGTGCTACCCTGATCCGGTAATCTTTAAAAACCGTTTCCCGTCCCGCAGCCTGGGCATTACGATGCATCTCCCTATTGCGCCATTGCTCCACGGCTTTTTCGTCCTCCCAAAAAGAGAGCGACAAAACCTTCCCTGGCTCGCTTAAACTCTGGAACCGCTCGATCGATATAAAACCGTCGATCTTCAAAAGTTCAGGCTTAAGCTGCGCGGCTATATCCAAATACACCAGCAATTGGCCTTCCGCGGGGGCGGCCTCAAAAATTACTGCTATCATATTGCTATTTGTTTACGAAAGACATTAATATAACTTTCTTGTGCAAGATTTTACCGCAAAGAACACAAAGGACAAGACACAAAGGCCGCAAAGTTTTAATAGTTTGTCAATTTTTCTCTGTGTTCTTTGCGTCCTTCTTAAGTCCGCCAATTGGGCGGATAAAATCAATTTTAGTTTTCAACAGTTATTTTAGCGGAAACGAAAGGGCGTTTATTTTAGACTAATCATCAACTGTTTTACCAACCTCACATTCAATTGCGTCTCATAAGTAAACTCCCTTTGGAGGATTTGGATATGCCCGTAATTTTCCTCCAAAAACCTGCATACATCCGCCGCCATATCTATACATAAATGTTTTGCCAGGCAGTTGTGCCCGCCCAGCCCAAAGGTGAGGTGCTGATCATTATTGCCACGCGTCAAATCAAATTGGGCCGGGTTTGTAAACACGTTTTCATCCAAATTTGCCGCCGCCAAAACAACCAGTATTGTTTCGCCTGCTTTAATGGTTTGCCCGCCAATGGCAATGTCGGTTGCAGCCAGCCGCCGCGTGTTATGTACCGGCGGATCGTGTCTGAGCGTCTCATCTACCAATTTGTTCCAACCGGTAATTTTGTTTCCCTTATATTTTACCATGTTTAATAACGAGTTACACAAAAGCCCCCGTCCTGCATCATAGCATTGAATAAAAAGGCCGATAAGGTTAGAAATGACCACCTCGTTGGTTTGTTTTTCGCCGGTTAACATCCTTAATATTCCCGTATATTTTTCAGCCACCTGGTAAACGATATCAACCACTGGGTTAAGCCATTGGATATCATGATCAGTTTTATTGGGCAGCATAATGCTGACAAGGTTTTTCAGGTTTTCGGCTACGTATTTGCTATCGTCAGCATTAAAATCCAGCCCCTTCAATAGTAACCGCACCGGTAATTGTTTTGCTACAGCGTCCACCCAATCAAAATCATCTCCGGTTGGAATCCCGTCCAGGATATCTTTTAAAATCATGCCTGCCGATACCAGTTTTATCTTCGCAAAAACCGCCATCGCGGCTGCCCGCGAGGTATCATGCTGCCCACCATTGCTTAACCGGGCCATTGATTTTAGTAAAAGCTTTCCATTTTCACTAAAAGCACCTTCAATAAGCGGCGGGGGAATAAGCGCGTCTGCATGCTGCAAAATAGTTTTACAATGCTCATAGCTGTAGACTACCCAGGCATTTAAATTCCGGTCGTAATAAAGCGGATTTTCTTTTAGCTGCCGCGAATAGATCGCCCGGTGATCAACCTCGTTCCAGTTTAAAATGGTATTGTTCATTTTTTCTTTTCGATAAATCAAAAGTATCTATCTTTATCTTTCAATACTTCAGTTTATAATTAAGTGTGAAATATTATGGAAGAGCAATTCGGCCAGATCGCAAGCCTCATCGGCGACCCGGTAAGGGCTAAAATATTGTGGGCTTTGTTAGATAAAAGGGCCTATACCGCTACCGAGCTGGCTGTTTATGCCGATACCACAGCGCCGAATATCAGCATGCACCTTAACAAACTGGTAAAAGCCGACCTGCTGACCGTACAGAGCCAGGGGCGACATAAATATTATAATTACTCGCGCCCCGAAATTGCTTATGCCATTGAGGCCATGGCCAGTCTGCTGCCAAAAGGAGAGCAAAAAATGTCAGATGCCTCCGATGAAAAACCTATCAGGTATTGCCGCAGTTGTTATGATCACCTGGCGGGAAAAGTTGGGGTAACGCTGACAGAGGGTTTGATAAAGCAAGCATATATTATTAAAGATGGCGCCAGTTTCACAGTAACCGGTAAAGGTGAAACATGGTTCGATGCCCTGGGCATCAACATGTCTGAGCTAAAAAAACAAAAACGCCACCTCGCAAAACCCTGCCTCGACTGGAGTGAACGCAAACACCACCTCGCCGGGGCACTTGGGGCGGCTTTATTAAACCGTATGATTGCCGATGGCTGGGTAAGACGCGTTGCAGATTCAAGGGCCATTACGGTTACGCGCAAAGGCGAGGAAGCTTTCGTCGAGCATTTTAAAACAGATATTCGATAGCGGGTTGGTTTTCCTTTTTCGGTTCGATGACGACGCTTTGCTAATAAGGGGATAAAATCGCAAGCAAAAACGCCCCTGCAAATTTGCAAGGGCGTTAAAAATCAAAACAAAATAGTTTTTACTGTCCGGGAGGCGCAGGCTTACCGATCAGGTTCATAAACTGATCCAGTTTTGGCGTAATAATGATCTCGGTGCGCCTGTTTTGCGACTTACCAAAATCGCTTGAATTATCACCGATAGGGTTGTATTCACCCCTGCCGCCGGCGGTTAATCGTTTCGGATCTACATTATAAGTAGTTTGCAAAACCTGTACAACGGATGATGCCCTTAAAGCGCTCAAGTCCCAGTTGTTGCGGATATTGGGTTGCGAGATCGGTACGTTGTCCGTATTACCTTCAACCAGCACATCGTAGGTAGAATAGTCGTTAATGATTTTAGCAACCTTCGCCAGGATAGAGCCCGCAGTTGGCGAGATCAGGTATTTACCCGACTGGTAAAGCATATTATCCGAAAGGGATATATAAACCACTCCTTTCAATACCTTCACATTAACGTCCTTGGCTTCATCCGGCGATAAAGAACGGGTAAGGTTATTCGTTAATATCTGGTTCAACGAGTCGCTCTTATTTTTCAGATCGACCAGGTGACGGATATATTGGTCGGACGCAGTGATCTGGTCGGCCAGCTTGGCAATATTAACATTGCCCTGGTTATTACCGGCCAAACATTTGTTCAGCGCATCCTGCAAGCCCGCGGCGTTTGTTTTTGCTGCTGCTATTTGTTCTTCAAGGCTTTGCACGCGCGCACGTGAGCCGGATAGTTTCTGCTGCGTTACCTGCCAGCTTTGTTTCAGTTTGCTGTTAGTATCGAGCGAACGGTTATAGTCTGCCTGCAGCGCGGCATATTTTTTATTACTGACACAACCCTGAGATACTGCTGCAATTAAAAGCACCAGGGGAATAAACAATCGAATTTTCATAGGTATATAGATTTGTTAATGGATCGACCATAAGTTTTATGATCTGACAATTCATAAACAAAATTGAGGCGGTAAAGTTTCAGGCAATTCGGTTGGCGGCCGATTTGGTTGTTATTAAAACCTAAGTTTAAGCACATTTTTCCTATTCGCCCGGCTCACCGGCAGGGTGTGCGCCCCAATATGTACCTGGTTATTTTCGATGGTATTAATATGCGCTGTCGCGACAAGGTACGACTTATGTATCCTTAGAAATTTATCCGCCGGAAGGCTGCCGTCAATGGCTTTAAGGCTGGAATAAACAGTGAATTTACCGGTTTTTGTAATGATATGGATATAATTCAGCATCGACTCGATAAACAAAATATCATCTATCCTGATCTTCTCAAACCTCTGATTACATTTTACATACAGGTAATCAGGCTTTTCGGTGATTGCCTTTACCGTTTGAGAGCCGCTCACCTTTGCGAGCGCTTTTTCGCATGCCTTCAAAAAACGTTCAAGCGTTACCGGCTTGGCCAGGTAATCGGTCACCTCCAGTTCAAAACCTTCAATAGCATATTCAGGGAAAGCAGTGATAAAAATCACCTGCTGAAAGATGTCATTGCTTTTTAAAAAATCGATCCCGCTCATCTGGGGCATTTTAATATCCAGGAAGATGAGGTCCACCAGTTCCACTTTCAAAACCTCGCCGGCCACTGCGGGGTTACGTACACTGCCCACCAGGTTTAAAAACGGAATCCTGGCCACATAGCTCTCTATCTGCTGCCGGGCCAAAGGCTCATCATCCACAATTAAGCAATTCAGCATCATTTCAAATTAACCTTAAGTGTTATATCGAATACCCCGTTGTTAACCACTTCTTTTAGCTCGAATTTATTGCCGTAAACCAGCTCCAGTCGTTTCCGAACGTTTGTTAAACCGATGCCTTTATTCACGGTACCCCCTTGCTGAACACCTTTACCATCAAACGTATTAGCGCAGCTGAAATTCATTTCGCCGTTAATAAAGCTGATCCTGATCTTTATAAAGTTCTCGCGGTCGTCATAGTCGGAAACATATTTAAACGCATTCTCCACAAAAGGAATAAGCAGCAGCGGTGCGATCGACGAATTTTGATAATCCCCTTCTACCAAAAAACCGGTGCTGCAATTATCGGTGCGGATGCGCTGCAGGTTAAAGTAGTTTTCGAGGTAGGCAAGCTCTTTTGCCATGGGGATAAGATCGGCATTACATTCGTACAACTGATAGCGTAATAATTCGGATAGGGAAATAAGTGTTCCTTTTGCATCTTCCGGCTTCAATTCCAATTGTGTGTAAAGACTATTCAGCGAATTGAACAGGAAATGCGGGTTGATCTGCGCCTTCAGGTAAGTTAGCTCGGCAACCGACTTTTCTTTCTCCATCTTCTCCATCTTTTGCTGCACCGCTATCCTGTCTATCGCCAGTTTTACAAAGCAGCCGCCCAGCACCCCAAGTAAGGCAACAAACAGGCGGTTATACTGCAGATCGGCATAGGTCCACAAAAAATCAAAATGTATGGGCACCAGCATATGGTGTAAAGCGATGCCCATTACCCATGCGTAAAACGAGGCCAAAACAACCATCACCAAAAGCGAAAACAGGACGAGCCTGCCAATGCTTTTGCGGCTGAAATAATCGGGCATGATGAATAAATAGATCACATAAAATGCCGTCATCACCGCGCATACGTCCCAGGCCGAAAAGTAAAGCCTGTTTCCCGCATCGCTCACATAGAAATACATGATGCGGTTCCACAGCAAAAAGAAAATGACCCAGAAGAAGAAATGCAGGAAAAATTTACGCATGGTCCAATTTATGCAAATCGCCTTAGAATTGATGATGTTTTATAGCAACGGTTGTTTTTTCGGGACGAATGGCATCACGGCTTCCCCTTTATGCAGTTGGTATAAATTTTTGCGCCGTTGATATAAATATCGCGGGGTATATCCGTGAGGCGCCCTATACTTGGTTAAAATAAGAGAGCATGAAAAAATTAATAGCCATTTTCATCTGCTGGAGTGCCTTTACCTGCAGCGCACAACCCATCGATTCGGCAAGCCGGTTGGCTGCATCCTATTTTAAAGAAGCCGAAGCCGCCAGCCGCGATCAGCATATCTGGAATGAAAAATTATATGGGCCGATGCTCTTTGTCGAACCACAATCCAGGGTCACTTACGCCAATATGCCCGACAGCGCCGGGATATTGAAGCCGGTGGGAACCATTTTTAAGGGTGTGATGCCTGTAGCCGTTATATTGGCCAATACCTCCATTTACTGGGAAGGAAAAATGTGGTCGGTGATGTTATGGCCAATGTTGACCGACCACGACGAACGCGTGAACCTGATGGTGCACGAGTCCTTCCATCGCATACAGGAAAAAATGGGCTTACCGCAGCACAACCCAACCGACGACCACCTAAGTACCATGTACGGGCGGATTTACTTTTTAATGGAGCTGCAGGCGCTGGAAGCCGCGTTGAAAAAACCGGTAAACCAGCGCGGGCCCGATTTAACCAATGCCTTGCTGTTCCGCCAAAAAAGGCGTCAACTTTTCCCCAATACCTTTAACAATGAAAGGATATTAGAAATGAACGAAGGCCTCGCCGAGTACACCGGTGTTATATTAGGCAGGCCGAAAGGCAGCATATTGCAGCACTTGTATCAGGTGATCGATACGGCGGGCGTCCGTAAATCCTTCATCCGGTCTGCTGCCTATATGACAGGGCCCGTATATGGCTACCTGCTTTATCAAAAAGATCCGGAATGGACCATCAAGATTGATTCAAATTCCGACTTCCCGGCATTGATCACAAAATACTACCACATTAGTATGCCGGCACCGCCCTCCGACGCTACTATAGTCCAATTGGAAAAGCGATATGACGCTGCCGCGATGATCCAATCGGAACAAGCAAAAGAGCAAATACGCTTGCAAACGGCCAGGCAATACGTCGACCTGTTTACCCGTAAACCGGTTTTAACCATCAACCTGGTGAAAATGGGCATCAGCTTTAATCCCAACAATTTGTTTGATTTGGGCGAATATGGCACAGTTTATCCCACCGCCTACGTTAAAGATAACTGGGGCGAGCTGACCGTGACCGATGGCGGCATGCTGATGAAAGACTGGCAGGTAGTTTACGTGCCGATGGGCGGATTCTCAAATGCTGATGGTGTGATACAGGGTAAGGGTTGGAAAATTGTGCTGAAGGATGGTTGGAAATTGGTGAACGTGGATGAGTTGCATTATCGATTAGCGATGTAAAACAGCGCCTATTCACCGCGCATGTTTATACTGCCACCGGTTGAACTGTCAATAGCAGTAAAAATTGTTTATTTGCTTTGAACAACGTAACTTACTTAAATAAACTATTACCGCAACCCAATGAGGTCGCTATTCCTTCTTTTCCTTTTATCAGCTTCCGGTTGGATAGGTATGGCCGATGGCACCTATCGTGCGACTCCACCTTGTCGTAGTAAAACGCTCATGATAAGGGATACTGAAACTATTAATCTAAATGGATTATCAGCATTAGACAGGAAAAATTACGAGCTAAAGGTTGGAAAGCTAACTAGCGACCAATGCGCAAAGCCAGACACCTTTTATTCGTTAAGTGCGACTCTGAAGAACAAGTCCAAGGATACCCTGAAGTATATTGACATGTCGTGTAGTCATGATATTTGGTCATCTAACAAAGACAACATTTGGGCAGCACAGCAATGGGGCACCCCGTGCGATGGGTGTGACGGTAATAGCTTAAAAGAATTTGAAATTCCACCGGCTCAAAGCAAAACGATAGAATTGGAAGCATATTATAAACAAGGAGTGAGCCACGTGCACACCAAAATCAGGGTAGGGATAATTCTGCAAAGGGTAATTAAAAAACAGGACTGGGATTTTTATATTGAATACCCTTTAATGAATGGCCATTTCTTCCAGTTACATAATCAAGTCCAAAATCGCATTTGGTCAAACCCAATTGAGATACCTGATTGAAACGTTACTGGCAAATCACATTATGTTGTGAGATAGTTCATCGCGACGTCGACCCAGTAAAACCATCGGAGCATATTTAACTGACTATAACATTAACAGATTCTGCATAAACAAAAAACGCCCCTCAATTTCTTGAGAGGCGAAAAAAAATCCGGGTAAATGATGGGGCTCGAACCCACGACCCTCGGTACCACAAAC
>OLLK01000267.1_pt1 | contig 17844 bp, 12 predicted proteins | sample 1604531 | NCBI WGS metagenome assembly OLLK01 (sample SAMEA104055722, study PRJEB20765) | soil metagenome | isolation source: soil | reverse complement strand
ACTCTGAGATTTAGCCCCCTCTAAATCTCCCCCGGTAGGGGAGACTTTAGCTTCGATTACGGCGCATTTTTAAAGTCCTCCCTACCGGGGCGGATGAGTGAGGGCTGCGCCGTTTAGGAGGGGCGAAAAAGCCTGGTGGAACGTGAAAATTTTCTGCCCGTGCGTCCACGCTTCAAAAAAACCCTTAAAAGCGAAAACGGAAGCCTCCTCTTGCGATTCGACTTCCGTTTCCTGACCCTTTGCTCAGCCGTGGCCTTGCACCGGGCACCAAGTTTTGTGTAAATTAACCGTCCTGCTATTCTGTCGCCCTTGCGGGTGCCTGATTCCTTTCAGTCCATTAGTGGTTTCCGTTCCTTTCCGTAAAAATTTCCGGCCCTTCTAATCCTCGTTGTAGTTAGTCCTCAATTTCGGCGGCTTTCGCCGTTTTCGTTTCGGGTAACTCAGGTACTTTCCGTGATCTTTAGCTCGCCCGGAGGTTCGCCCGATTCAGTTTCTGTTTCCTGTGAGATGTCAAAGTACGTCGTTCTTGATGATTCTAAGATAGTGCGCAGAGGTATGCGTGTCAAGTATTTTTTTTATTTATTATTAACAGTTTTTGCACAATTTTATCCCCCGTATTTATGACTAATACATAGGCTGCTAGCAAATAAATGCCTTTATTTTCGCGGTTATTAACACACAGGTTATTCACACAAAAGCATAAAAACGGTGTTTTTTGATCATCCTAAAATTCTTAAAAACACATTTTTTTAAAAATTTCTTAAAATAGGCTGCATTTTTTTGACCGATTTTTCTTCCATTTTGACCATTTCGCGGCAGCAAACTTTTCAAAAAAATTTAAAAACTTGCTATTACAGCTTATTTATTTTAAATATGTGCTGCAATCACTAACCAGCCATTAAAACCCATCCATGAAACGCAGCTATTACATTGTGGCATTGATCATGCTCACGTTTTTTGTTATTTCGTTTATAACAAATATTATCGGGCCGCTAAACCCTGAATTCACAAAGGATTTTAATTTGAGTACGGGGTTGTCAGGCGTACTGCCGTTTGCATTTTTCATTGCGTACGGTGTAATGTCTATTCCGTCGAGCATGCTGGTTCAAAAATATAATGAAAAAGTGATTATGACTGCGGCCTTTGTGGTTGCGTTCCTGGGCGCTTTGCTTTTGGCCGCCGAACCAAACTACCTTACCGCCATTCTTTCACTGTTTTTAATCGGCTGCGGAATGGCGATGCTGCAGGTGGTGATTAACCCGCTGCTAAGAACGGCCGGCGGAGAAGAAAACTATGCGTTTACTTCTGTATTAGCACAGCTCATTTTTGGCGGGGCTTCGTTTGTTAGCCCGTTTGCCTATTCCTATTTGGTATTGAACCTCGCCAAAGGCAATCATTCGGGCATTTTCTCAATACTGCAGCCCATTGTACCGCATAACCTGCTATGGATATCCCTGTACTGGCTTTTTACAGTAATATGCCTTTTCATGTTCGTTATCCTGCTTGCCTCTAAATTTCCGAAAGTCGAATTAAATGAAGATGAAAAAGCCGGGCCGTGGGCCACGCACGTTATGCTGTTTAAAAAGCCGGTGGTGATCCTGTATTTTATTGCTCTATTCAGCTATGTTGGAACAGAACAAGGGGTGTCTTACTGGATGTCAGATTTTCTGCTCAAATATCACCACTTCAACGCCGAAACCACCGGCGCCCACGCAACAGGATACTTTTGGGGTTTAATGACGTGTGGTGGTGTTTTGGGATTGTTTTTATTAAAGCTAATGGACAGCCGTAAGCTGTTGGTGCTGTTTACCATTCCTGCTATCATTGCATTAACATTTGGACTTTTTGGGAGCGCACAGATCTCTTTATATGCATTTCCGATAGTTGGTTTCTTTATGTCGGTGATGTATCCCATAATCTTCTCGCTGGCTCTCAGTTCGGTAGACGAGCATCATGGTTCTTTCGCCGGTATTTTGGTAACCGGCATTATTGGCGGCGCAGGCGTTCAGTTGCTGATCGGCGGTCTTGGCGACATCATCGGTTTACGTGCAGCCATGACGGTGCTTTACATTACTTTCGGCTACATGCTCAGCATCGGTTTCTGGGCCAAACCATTAGTGACCAACAAAACTATTTTCGATACAAAAGATAAAGTGTAAATAATGAAAGGTGAAAGCATAATAGGTATCGACCTCGGCGCAACCAATATCCGCGGCGCTGTAGTAAGCAATGAGCAAGTTTCGGAGATCGTGTCGCGGCGTATCCATGTTAAAGGAACCGAGGAAGAAGTTTTGGAAGACGTTTACTGGTTGATTGACAAACTGATCGGTAAAGATGTTAAAGCAATTGGTATCGGCGTACCCAGTGTGGTAGATGTTGCAAAGGGCATCGTGTACGATGTGATCCATATTCCATCCTGGAAAGAAGTACACCTGAAAGAAATTTTGGAAGCACGATACCATATTCCTGTTTTTGTAAATAACGATGCCAATTGCTTTGCCCTGGGTGAGCATTACTTTGGCAAGGGGCAGGGTATTGCCGACATGGTTGGATTAACCATAGGTACCGGCCTTGGTGCGGGCATCATCGTTAACAATCATTTATACGCCGGTAAAAACTGCGGCGCTGGCGAATTTGGTATGGTTGATTACCTGGACCAAAATTATGAATACTACGCCAGCGGTTCATTTTTTCAGAATGTTTACGGTTTGAAAGGCGAAGAAGTGTTTAAAAAAGCAAAGGCAGGCGACGAAGCCTCCATAAAGCTTTACTACGAATTGGGCGCCCACCTGGGTAATGCCGTAAAGATGATCATGTATACCTATGATACCGGCCTGATCATTTTAGGCGGATCAGTACAGATGGCTTTTGACCTTTTTGAAAAACCGATGTGGGACAGGATCAAAACATTTGGATTCCCAAAAAGCATTGAGCAGTTGCAGATCAAAACATCTGAATTGGCTAATAGCGGGATTTTGGGCGCGGCGGCGTTGTATTATGATGCGGGGGAAATCTGAAAGTTCGAAAGATTGATTGACTTTGCTATTTATTTAACCTCGTCAATCGTATAATGTATCTCATCCTTTAGCGCGGGGAGTTGGCGCCAGTTTAACGATTTAGATTCGATGATCCACTTATCATTATTGTTAAACAGCAATTTTAAAGTGCTTGCTTTTTCATCGTATGTGTAATTTATAATGATCTTGTTGTTATGATAGTCCTGTAGTTTAAGTCGTTTTTTTACAGGATCCATCTCAAAAAAATAATCGGTCATTGTTTCGTCCTGCCGCTGAAATATGATATAATCATTCCGGTGCACAAAAAACCGTTTAAAGGGAAAGTCGCATTTATTAAGTGTGTCAGCACGAATTATAAAACGTTCTATATCATAAGCGCCATGTAAAAGGGGGCGTTGGGCTTTATCATCATTGAAGTTGCCGGCCAAAATGTAAGGAAACAACAGATAGACTATCAAACCAACACTTATCAATACGGCAGCCCATTTGGCTGTAGCCGGGCGCTGTGTGGCCGGTAGCTGGGCTTGTTTATGCTGAATGAAAAAAAAGTAAAGTGCTTTTAAATATGGATAAACATTAAATATAACGACCGCCAAAAGGAAAGTTGTAAAAGTTTTTACGGAGATGTCGAAGCTTAAATTTATGATCAGAATGTTTATCAAAACTCCTGTAGCCAGGCAAAAACCTAATACCCTTGTCCGCCTTACCAGGATCAGCATCGCTGTAAAAACTTCTATTATACCCGTTGCTAAGGAATAGCTATAAGATGTTCCCATGGTACTCCAAAACAAAGTGTCTTTATGCAAACTGCCGAAACTGGCGTATAAAATATTCGGCTCGGGCAGGTAGAATTGCTGTTTAAATACCTTATCAAAACCATACCTTAAAAGGATCATCGCGATATAATAAACGGACACATATCTTGTGAAAGAAATGATTTTAGCGGTATTGATCTTAAAAATCTGCAATAATAAGGTCACAGAAAAAGCCAGCGCTAACAGGAGGCAGAGCAATATATTTAAACTTACCGTGTCCGACGAAAAATCGATGTTTTTAATGGCTCCCGTAAAGAAATGATCCTGGATAAAAACAACGGGCTTGAAGAAAAGGAACCTTGTTAACGAATATTGCCAGGCCAGGCCATAAAATGTTAACGGGATAAATAAAAATCCTAAAATAAAAAAAAGTGAAAGTGATTTATAGAGATAGGTCTTGAGCATCCTGGTGCCTAATTGGCCTTATTGAGCTTACTTATTAGCTAATTTTCTTTGTTTGAACTTGTTATTAAAACCGATAAAATGTGTAGTATCTAACCGCGACATTCTATACATCTTCTGTAGTTCAACTTTCAAACTATCAATGCTATTCGCTTTAAAAAATTGAGCGGCACTGGTAGCCGTAATTGTGTCTCTTACACAGCGTTTATCATAAATTCTATTGGTGCCAAGGATTTCCGTATACCTTTTCCTGAATACGATCATTTTGTTTTTACCTATTAAGATAACCGTGTCAATTTTATCTATATACGCCGAGGGGTTACCAAAGTTGGAATTACCGATATCAAAAAGGTTACCCTCTGCCGCAACCCTGAAATCCGCATCGCTACCGGAGTGGCTTCTGTGCGAAATCAGCTTGGTTTGCCCGAAGCAGGCTATCGAAAAAAGGCAGGCAGCAAAAAGTATCAATGCTTTCATTTTCAGTTTTTAGTTTAAAGGTACTGGACTAACGAAAACATGATCACAAAATTGCAAAAACAGACAGAATTTAAATCTCAATGCCCGCCTTCTATTGCCTAACTGGAATAATTCGGCGCTTCCTTCGTGATCGTAATATCATGAGGATGGCTTTCTCTCATGCCGGCCGCAGTGATACGTACAAATCTTGCCTTTTTCAGGTCTTCAATATTTGCTGCGCCAACATAATGCATTCCGGCACGTAAACCGCCGATATATTGATAGATCACCTCGGCAAGCGTGCCTTTATAGGGTACACGGCCTACGATGCCTTCAGGCACCAGTTTGGTTACTACGTCCGTTTCGTCCTGGAAGTAACGGTCCTTAGAGCCTTTGTCCATGGCTTCAACCGAGCCCATGCCGCGGTACGATTTAAACTTGCGGCCTTCGTATAATATCGTCTCGCCTGGCGATTCCTCCACCCCTGCGAACAATGAACCAGCCATGATGGAACTTGCACCGGCACCCAGGGCTTTAACGATATCGCCTGTTTGTTTGATACCGCCATCCGCAATGACGGGTATACCACGGCTTTCCAGTGCTTTGGCACATTCGTACACCGCGAATAATTGCGGTACACCCACACCAGCCACAATGCGCGTAGTGCAAATAGAGCCGGGGCCTATGCCCACTTTAACGCCATCGGCACCGGCATCAGCAAGGGCGAGGGCACCATCAGCGGTAGCCACGTTACCGGCTATGATCTGTAAATCCGGATACATTGCCTTAACCCGTTTTACCATATCGATCACTCCTTTTGAGTGACCGTGGGCGGTATCAACAGTTATCACGTCGACGCCGGCGGCTACCAGGGCCTTTACCCTTTCAAAATTCTCGGGGGCAACCCCGACAGCGGCACCTACGCGTAAACGGCCGTATTCGTCCTTACAGGCGCTGGGGAAGTTTTTAAACTTCTGGATATCTTTAAAGGTGATCAGCCCACGCAAAGTGCCGTTTTTATCAACTACGGGCAGCTTCTCTATTTTATGGTTTTGTAATATTTCTTCGGCTTGTATAAGTGTGGTTCCCTCAGGCGCAGTTACCAGGTTGGCGCTGGTCATCACTTCTTTCACCGGGCGGTTCATGTCTTTTTGAAAGCGCAAATCGCGGTTGGTTATGATGCCCTTGAGCTCGCCATTGCCATTGATGATCGGGATCCCCCCTATCCGGTACTCGCGCATGATCTTTACGGCATCAGCTACTTCTGCCGATTCGTGCAGCGTAACCGGGTCCTGTATCATGCCGCTTTCTGAGCGCTTTACCTTGCGAACCTCGTCAGCCTGTGCCTGTACCGACATGTTTTTGTGCAAAATACCGATACCTCCGGCCTGCGCAATGGCTATAGCCAAAGCCGACTCGGTAACAGTGTCCATCGCAGCCGAAAGGATGGGAATATTCAGCCTGATCTTTTTGGTTAAAAAAGTTCCGGTGTCAACATCACGCGGTAAAACTTCTGAGTAAGCAGGGATGAGTAGAACGTCGTCGTAAGTAAGGCCTTCGGCGACAAATTTTGAGGGGTCAAGCTCCATAGCAAATAATTGTTATTTGCCGGACAAAGGTAATTAATTATTTGGGATTTCGAATGTTCGATTTCGGATTTGACCCTTAATTTAAAAATAAGACAATTTGATGATTTGAAAAAATTTCGGATGTCGGATGTTCGATTTCGGATTTAGCTGGTATTTGCTAATTTGAAGATTGTTCAATATCCCGGGTTTTGTACTACCACCCCATGTGTGGCATCAATCTCATGTTGCGGAATAGGATAACAGGAATTACTTGCCGGCACGCCCAGCACGCTGTTTACCTGCCCGGTGCGCGCCAGGTCAAAGTAGCGGTGGCCTTCGAAATTGAATTCGGAGCGGTTCTCATCAGCAACTGCCTGGGCATAGGTGGCATTATCCGGAACATCAAAAGGGGCCAATGGCGCCATGCCACGGTTTACACGCACCATGTTTAAATCGGCCAAGCCGGTTGTACGGCCCAGTGCCTCGGCCCTGATCAGGTACATCTCAGCAATCCTGATCACATAAGCGGAATTATCTTTTTGGGTGATGTCACTGGCATATTTTAGCGTGCGCACATCAGGCTGAAAGTTTTCGCTGCCGGTATCCAGCAGGTTGATGCGCAGATCGCCGGTTCTTGCTACAAGGAAATCTTTAAGGTCTTCTGACCCGATAAACAGCACTTCCGTGGCATCAGCCCCCGGGCGGGCATAAGTGGTGGCGTTATAAAAGCTGGGGTTTTGCTGGTTAAACGGCAGCTCAAGTATTGATTCCTTGCCCAGTTTGGTAGTGTAGATCGATGGAAAACTGGTTTGGTCGGCCAAAGCGAACGCGCCATCGTTGATGACAAGCGCCGCATATTTGGCAGCGTTGGTGTAATCTTTCTGATATAAATACACCCTCGCCAGTAAGGCATTTACAATGGCGGGGTTAATATAATTGGCATTACGGCCGGATTGGCCCGCTAAAAGTGTGGCGGCGTTGGTCAGGTCGGCAAGAATAGCGGAATAACTTGCTGCCACAGTACTGCGCGGCACCACATCCCCGGCTGATTGAACCGATAAAACTACCGGGATGCCATAGGGCGAAGTCGTATCCCAATGGTATCCGAAGGCACGCAGCACATCAAAATGTACCAGTGCGCGGATAGTCAGCGCCTGCCCCTTTACTGCTTTAAGTTGTTGCTGGGTGATATGCGGCACCGAACCCACATTGGCAATGATGGCGTTTGCATTGGCGACAGCGTAATACATGGCGATGTACATATCCTGCAAATACACATTGGTGGTAGTTACGCTGTAATAGCCAAATTCGTTAAGCGAAGTGTTGTTATAGCCGCCTGCAACGCCGTTATCGCTGTTCAGATCAGCAAACATGGGGTAAAACGCGCCGTAATAGTTTTCCGACTCGAGTGTGCTGTAAAGCCCTGTGAGCGCCTCCTGCAGGCTGGTGGTATCCTTAAACATGTTCGCATTGGGCACGCTGGTTGGCGAAACCTGGTTCAGCTTGGTACAGCCGGGCAAGCTAACTACCGCGATCGCAGTGAGGGCGACCGCTATTGAGAAAACTATATTTTTTATGTGCCTGTACATGTCGTCTTCATTAAAATTTAACACTCGCCCCTACCGTAACTGTCCGCGCCTGCGGGTAAGCCGCAAAATCAATCCCCTGCGTTGCGTCATCAGCGCCGCCGTTTGAACTTACTTCAGGATCAAAACCCGTGTATTTGGTTATGGTCAGCAGGTTTTCAACTTGCGCATAAATGCGTATGCTGCTGTAATATTTTGATTTTGGCAGGGTGTACCCAATTGCCAGGGTGCGTACTTTTAAAAATGAGCCGTCCTCCAAAAACTCGTCGGAGTTAGGGAAATAGTTTTGCAAAAGGTACGAAGGCCTTGGGATATTGGTGATCTGGCCCGGGTGGTTCCACGCATTTAACACCGCCACATCGTTATTGGCATATACCTGCGGCAAATAAGCCGATGCCGGTGTGGATGCCCCGCTCCAGCCCAGGCTCTCGTAGGTGGTTTTGATGAGGTTATATACTTTATTGCCATAGCTGAATTGCGTGGCAATTACCATATCAAACTGCTGAACGCGGAAGGTATTGGTGAACCCGCCGAAAAACTTTGGCCGCGGGCTGCCGATGATGCGTACATCACGCGAAAAATTCACCTGGTCAGCGCGTTCCTGGCTGCCGTCGGCAGCGTAATATTCAGCATCGCCGTTGGCAGGGTTAACCCCGGCGAAGGGTACACCGATAAAAGTGCCGAGCGGCTGCCCTACCTTCAGGATGTTGGTTGGCGGCTGGTCGTTATACGAACTTAGCAATTGGTTATCCACCGCAAGCGCTTTTATTTTATTGCTGAGAAAAGAAATGTTGAACGAACTCGTCCAGCTAAAACCGGTACTCCGGATGTTATTAGTGTTTACCTGGAACTCCCAGCCTTTGTCTTCTATCTTTCCAGAGTTTGTGGTGATAAAGGCGAAGCCTGTGGTACCCGCAACCGGCAACTGCCCTAGTAGCCGGGACCGCTCCGATACAAAGTATTCGATCGATCCATTGATAAAATGATTGAACAAATCAAAGTCAACACCTGTGTTAAATGTTGCGTTTTGCTGCCACCTTAATGCAGGTTCGGAAAGATTTGATAAAGTGAGGCCTGGATTGCCGTTGTATTTGGCCGGACCCCAATAAACCTGGTTCTGGTAATCGGGGATTTCCTGGTCGCCGGTTATGCCATAGCTTACACGCAACTTTAACTCATTTACAAAGGAACTCTCGCTTAAAAACTTTTCATTGCTGATATTCCAGCCCGCTGAAGCCGAGGGAAAATACCCCCAACGGCCATTTGGCGGGAAACGGGAGGAGCCGTCGGCCCTGACGGTGGCTGTAAGCAGGTAGCGGTTATCATAGGCATAGTTAACCCTGGCAATGCCCGATTGTAAAACTGAGTAAACCAGCGGGTAAAGGATGATGGGCTTCGAAACAAATGCCGCATCTGAAATATCCTGCACATCGCCTGTTTGCGGGAACCCGGTGCCCTGAAGGGCCGACTGCTGCCTTTTGATCTGCTGCTGGGTAAAGCCCGCTACTACGGTTAGGCTGTTTTTACCGAATTGCTTGTCGTATGTAAAAATATTCTCGTTCAGCCAGGTAAGGCTGGTTACATTACCGGTGAGTAATTTGCCGTTAACCGTTTCCGCATCTACTGTTAACGCCGAAAAATACTGCGAGTCGTTTACGTCGCTAAAATCAAGCGACCAGGTGGAACGAAATTTCAGGGACGGTGTGATCTTATATTCTCCATAAACCGATCCCACAAAACGGTCGGTATAAGTATGCGCATTGATCTGCTGGGCTGATTTCACCGGGTTATCCGAAAGCCATGCGGCCTGGTAATTGGTAAAGTCGGAATATACACCCGGCGAGTCGTAAACAGGCATTAACGGTGACGCCCCTATTGCGTTGGTGATGATACCTGTATAAGTGTTATCATTAAAACTACGCTTATTGTCGGAGTAGGAAGCTGAAATATTGGCGCCAAACGATAAATGATCCGTGGCCTGGTTCTCAATGTTGCTCCTGATATTGTAGCGGCGGTAATAATTGTTGATGATGATACCGTCCTGGTCAAAATAGCTGCCGCCTACATAAAATTTAGTTTTGTCTGTACCGCCGCTGGCGGATAACTCATAGCTGGAAACCGGCGCCGTGCGGAAGATCTGGCCGAGCCAGTCGGTGTTTACGTGGCTAGAGAGGCCGTAATAAGGTGCCACCGGGTTTTTAACAGGATTCCCGTTGCCGTCCACGATCCCAACCCCCTGCAATACCGAAAGCGGGCCATAACGGGAGGTGTCGCTGCCGGCTGCCTTGCTTTCCTGGTTGTAAATGTTAATGTCGTTAGCGATCGCCTCGTTAGTGAGGTTGTAAAACTGCCTGGAGTTTAAAAACTCGATGTTCTTTTCAACCGACTGCACCCCGGTATAGTAGTTAAAGGTTACTGATGTTTTACCCGCCTTGCCGTGTTTGGTGGTGATCAATATTACCCCGTTTGCTGCCCGTGAGCCATAGATCGCGGCAGCAGAAGCATCTTTCAGTATCTCAATGGATTCAATATCATCCGGATTGATGTCGGATATGGAGCTGATGTTCTGCCCGTCACCTACAGATGCACCGGTAAGATCGTAGGAGGTGTTTAGTGAAGAGTTACTTTCGCTCAGCATCGGCACCCCGTCAACGACATACAGTGGATTTTTAGCGCCGCGAATACTAACCAGCAACCCGGCGCCGGGCGTCCCGGAGGGTTGGGTAACATTAATGCCCGATAACTTTCCTTCGATGCTTACTGCCAGGTTTGATACCGGCTGATCCCGGAAGTCTTTGTTTTTTATGGATGATATCGCGCCGGTGATATCGCTTTTTTTCTGCGTACCATAGCCTACCACCACCACTTCTTTCAGTTCGGATTTCAACTCATTCAGGATGATCGCAATCGTGGCCTGGCCCCTAATGGTTACGGTTTTCTTTTCGAAGCCGATAAAAGTAAATTCCAGGATCGTTTCGGAGCCGTGTAAATTGAGGCTAAAATCGCCGTTTACGCCCGTTACAGTGCCCGTATTTTCGCCTTTAATTTTAACAGATACACCGGGCAACGGGCGACCTAAAGTATCGCGAACGGAGCCTTTTAACAGATAATTTTGGGCAAAAGATAAGCGCGGGAAAAAACCGGTTGCTGCTATTATGAATATTACTGATAGTAAGCGTAAAAGTTTCCCCATCAAATTAATTAAGGTTAATTTTTAAAGGATAATATTACAAATTATTTGCATTAATTTATTGTAAATTAAAATTTTATAACGAAATCTGATTTGGCTTTACATCAGGCTATCTCCAGTTGTGCGGGCTCATCAACCGTATTGCCTATTGGCAGCGTGAACGAAAACTGGGTACCGTGCCCCTCTCGAGAGTTTACCCATATCCTGCCGCCGCTTTTTTCGACCAGATCCTTGCAAAACATCATGCCCATACCGGTTCCCGATTCATTCCTCGTCCCTGTGCTGCTGTTTACTTTTCCATTGAAGAGTTCCTTAACTTTATTTTCCGACATACCAATCCCCGTGTCGGCTACCTGGATCACATAGTATTCTTCGTTATAATAAAGGTCGCGGTGCAGCCTGGCTGATATTTCGATCGTATCACCTTTCATCGAGAACTTGAGCGCATTGGTAATCAGGTTGCGCACCACGATCCTAACGGAGTCGGGATCAGCAAATGGGGATATCCCTTCCGGCACGCTGTCGATCAACCTGATACCTTTTGAAACGGCCTGCTCGCCCAGGTTCTGCTCCTCTTTTAAAATAATATCCTTTAACCGGAATACTTTGGCAGATTTTCCAAAATTTTCAACCTGGCTGTTGATCCAAAAAAGAAGTGTATCCAGGAAATCGGATGTGTGCTCTAGTTTTTTCAACACCGATGGGACCATCTCCAGCACTTCCTCTATCGAAACTGTATTGTCCTGCAGCAGATCAAAAACGCCGCGAAGCGTGCTTAGGGGCGCGCGGAGATCATGGGCCAAAACTGATATCAGGCGGTCCTTTAGAATGTTTGAATCGTTTAGCTGCTGTGTTTGCTCTTTAAGGCTGCGTTTTTGCCGGGTAATCTCGCCATTCTTTTCGCCCAGTACCAGGATTGTTTTTTGCTGCCTCCGTTTTTGAAAATAATAAAACACCGAAATAATAATCATCAGCACAATTACCGCGGCAAACGTTGCATTTATTTTCTGCTGTTTAATTTGTTGTGTATACAAAGCTTCCTTTGCCTGCTGCCTTATGGCCTGCTGCTGCTGTTTCTCGGTAAAGTTTAAGGTTAAATTGTACGAGGTAAGCTTTTGCATCCCTTCATTTATCTTTAAACTATCCTTTAAGCTATTATACGCCAGCGAATATTTAAAAGCCTCTTCAAATTTTCCCATCCCGGCAAAACACTTATAAAGCTCCATTGCAGCATTGGCCCTAAACCAAACGTTGCCCAGTTTAGCGGCCAGTTGCTGGCCTTCCGTGGCATATTTGCAGGCATTTTTATAATCTTTCTGCAGGTTAAAAAATGTAGCATAGCTGATAAGGGCAAAAGCCTCGTTATAAGCCATTTTTGTTTTCCGCGCTACCGCCAACGCTGTGTTTAAGTTATTAACTGCTAAAACCTTGTTATTTTTATAAGCATAACAAAGCCCCAGGTCGGCGCTTACGTAGCTTATGCCGTCTTTATCATCCTGCTTTTGTGCAATTGTTAATGATTTGTTAAGGTAGATGATAGCCTCGTCATAAGACTTTTGGGCCAGCAGCACCTCCCCGATATTTTCGCTTGCGGTGCCTATTTCAAACACATCCTTTGCATCCTGCGCTTCGGCAAGCGCTTTCTTGTAATATTCCAGCGCCCGGGGATAAGCCTCCATATTTTGAAGCACATCGCCTATATTATTATAAATATCAGCTATCTCAACCCTGTTACCAACTTTCAGGTCAATAAACAACGCTTTATAGTAAAAATCAAGCGCTGTGGAAAGCCGGCCTTCGCCAAAATATACCATCCCGGTATTTTTATAACAGCTGGCAATGCCGGCTTTATTCCCTATTTGCCTGTTCAGGGTTAACGCTAAATTAAGGTACGTTAAAGCCTGTGGGTACCTGGCCTGCTGACTCATCATTTTGCCGTACAAACCGTAACATTCGCTAAGGCCCTTTTTATCGCCAAGTTTTTTGAATATTGGCAGCGCTTCATCAAATTCTTTACGGGCATTGTCGTAATTGCCTTTAAAAAAATCGGCATGACCCACCAGTTGCAATCCATTGGCCAGCCCGGCCAAGTATTTTATCTGCCGCGACAGCTGGACAGCCACGCTGCCAAAGTAATTGGTGCTGTCGGGGTTCGATTCAAAGTAATTCCGGGCAATCTCATTTAGGCGGTTGATATTGGCCGTATCCGTATGCGTATTGCCGGTCAGCGAGTAAGCGATCAGTGGCTTTAAACTATCGATGTGGCCTTTAGTTAATGAGTCGAACCCGGCGCGGGAAACCAATAGTAATGATAAAAATAGAAATGCCTTCATTCCTGGTCGGTTAAATTAATTGGTACAACTAATGTTGCAACATTTAAACGACGAAAGCATATTATTTTGTTGCGAAAAAAATATATTTAACAGGCACAATATATTACCACAAATGCAACGCAATATATTGCGGCAGACAAAACTTTATTTGCCAATAATAAACCAAACATTAAAATGATTAATTTGTATGAAATTTGATCAATTGCAATGGTTTATTTATATCACAACTTTACTATAAATTAAAGCTAATTCTTTTCCAGATTTCGGAATTCTTTCTGTCGATGGTCTTTTTTGGTGATGGTTTACTTGTTGGGCCGGCGTATGGAAATAATATTTTTTTCTTAATATTTCCCAACTATAATTTTATAAAACTCGTTAAAATTAAGATATTTTTTGGCCAGTTTTTGCAGCGTCTCAGCCGTTACCGTCTTCACGGTGTGCACGTAACGATCGTAGTAATCATAATCCAACCCGGAGAAATAAAGATTTTTGAACTTATCGGCATGCGAGAAAACGTTTTCCAAACTGCCCAGCAGCGATCCCATCATAAAGTTACGTACCAGCGATAATTCATCTTCCGGGATAAGTTCGTCCTGCAGCAGCCTGATCTCCTTTTCAATCTCGCCAATAGCGGCTTTGCACACATCGGCCCCTACCTCGGTGGCGATAAACATTGCACTGCCATGTTTTAGCGATGATACGCCCGAGCCAATGCCATAGGTATATCCCTTGTCCTCGCGTATGTTAGCCATCAGTCTCGACCCAAAATAGCCGCCCAAAACGGTGTTTAATACCTGCAGGGCAGCAAAATCAGGGTGCGTACGATTAATTGCAGGGATACCCATGCGGATGGCCGATTGCAAAGCATCCGGTTTTTCAATCAGGTAAAAATGCTCAGCAGCGGGATCCAAAGCCGGCTGGCTAGTATCAACAGGCAAATTATTGCTCACCCAGGCTGCATCAAAAAAGTCGGTGATCAGTTTAAGGGTATCAGCATCAATTTTCCCCGCGATGATCATGGTACAATTGGCCGGTTGGTACATTTGTTCGCAAAACTGCAGCATGTCGTCGCGGCGCAGCGAGTCATAAGTATCTGCGTCAGCGTTTAAGCCGTAGATAGTATTGCCGTAAACAGCTTTGTTAAACTGTCTGCGGGCAACTACATCATTTTTTTGCAGGCTGACCTGCAATTTCTGTTTCTGGTTGCGGATAAAAGTTTCCAGCTCGTTTTGAGGGAAAACGGAATTGGTAATAATGTCCTTTATAACCGGCAGCGTGTGCTGCAAGTGCTTATTTAAGCTAAACAGAGTGACAGATGAGATATCAAAACCATACTCCACCTGCAAAAAAGCGCCGTAAAAATCAACCCGGTCAGCAATTTGCGAAGCGGACAGTGTTTTGGTGCCCTCGGTAAGCATGGTATTAACAGCCACGTTCAGCAGGGGTTTTTCGGGGTTAAAACGCAGGTTGCCGAATATCCATTCGATCCTCACCAGCTCCTGTTCGCCGGAATCAAAGCAAAATATGTTGCAGCCGTTAGCCAGCTCTTGGTGCTGCGGATGTATTAAGCTGATATTTTCTATTTCCCTGAATTCAGGGGCTGTTTTTCTGTCTATGGTCATCTTTAGTTGTAAGGGTTGTAGTGAGTTGTAACGAGTTGTAAAGGTTGTATTCCTAACTTATTACAACTCGTTACAACCTTTACAACTTCTTTTAACTTTTCTCCGCCAAATAAATCAAAGTCGAAGAATTATCCTTCCGGAATAACTGGTTCGATAACTCTTTTATATCGTCCGCCGTTACTGCCAGGTATTTTTCAGTTTCGTGGTTCAGCATATCCGCATCGCCGTATAGCTCAAACTGAGCCAGGTTCATCGCTTTATCCAGCAGGGCCATTTCTGAAAAGATCATCGTCGACTCCACCTTGTTTTGTACCTTGGTGAGTTCATCTGCGGGTACCAGTTCGGTTTTTAAGCGTTCCAGTTCTTCCCAAATCGCAGCTTCCGCCATTTCAATGGTCACATTTTCAAGCGGCTTGCCTTCAAATGCGAAAATGCCTTTATCAATGCTGCCTGTCATGTAGGCATGCACCTCGCTGAACAGTTGCTTTTCTTTAACCAAATTACGGTACAATCTTGAAGAATGACCGCGTGAAAGAATATCTGAAAGCAATTCGGCGGCGTAATAGGCAGGATCCAGCCTTGCCCCCATCTGGAACGCAATATAAACATCGTCCAGCGGCACTTTGGCGGTCACGGTTTGTCGACGTTCCTCGTGCTGCTCAGGTTCCTGCGGCAGGTTGCGTTGGTATTTTTCGCCGGCAGGTATCGGGCCGAACCATTTTTCGGCCAGCAGTTTCACGTCTTCCGTTTTTACGTCCCCGCCTACCACCATAATGGCATTTTGCGGGTTATAATGCTTTTTAAAAAAAGCTTTTACATCCTCAATTTTGGCATCTTCGATGTGTTTGAGCTCTTTACCAATGGTAGCCCACTGGTACGGGTGCTTTTTGTAGATCATCGGCCGCAGCTTTAGCCAAACATCGCCGTAAGGCTGGTTGAGGTAGCGCTGTTTAAACTCTTCGATCACCACATTACGCTGCACATCCAGGCTTTTTTTGCTGAACGCGAGACTTAGCATCCGGTCGCTCTCCAGCCAAAAGGCTGTCTCGATATTGGCCGAGGGCAGCGTGATATAGTAGTTGGTGATATCATTGCTGGTAAAAGCATTGTTTTCGCCGCCTACGCGCTGTAAAGGCTCGTCGTAAGCCGGGATATTTACCGAACCGCCAAACATCAAATGCTCAAACAAATGCGCAAAACCAGTCTGGTTGGGGTCTTCATCACGGGCGCCCACATCATACAGAATGTTGAGCACCGCCATCGGGGTAGTATCGTCTTCATGAACAAGCACCCTAAGGCCATTGCTCAATGTAAAACGGTTAAATTTAACCATGTATCAATTTCTCCTGTTAACGGACAGCAAATGTAGAATTTTTGGCGGGTTGTTGAAATGGGATGATTTGAAGATTTGAAAATGAGATGATTTGAAGATTTGAAAATACTTATACATTTATTTTCAAATCGGCGCATTTTCAAATCATCAAATTTCACAATGATCTCGCACGACGACCTTTTTAAGCAGATAGCAGGTTCTATCGGCAAACGCAGGGTGCTGGAGTTAACCCGCATCCTGCACGAGCAGCAATTTGCCGTCCGCGACCTGGTGGATATTACCTTTCATGCCGACAGGGCCATTGCTTTCCATGCGGCATGGATACTGGAGAATCTTTTTTTACAAAACCAGGAAAAGTGTGTGGATGACCTGGAATACTTGCTATCGCGCATCAAACAGATAAAACACGAAAGCTGCCAACGGCATTATGCCAAAATTGCGATGCATGTTACCGGTAAAAAAGCACCGAAGGTGATCCGCGAAAAAGTACAGTCGATGGATATGGAACCGGTGGTTGAGCAATGTTTTGACTGGATGATTGATCCTAAAGTAAAAATAGCGGTGAAATGTTTTGCCGCTGAGGCCCTTTTTAACCTGCGCGGCCGATATCCCTGGGTGAAGGAAGAACTGGCAAACCAATTACATCTTTTGATGCGGAATGGTACCGCGGCTATTCAGTCAAGGGGGAAGCGGTTGCTGGGGATGATTTGAGGAAGTGGCAGTAGCAGTGGCAGTAGCAGTAGCAGTAGCAGTAGCTGTAGCAGTAGCTGTAGCAGTAGCAGTAGCTGTAGCGGTTAAGATATACTATATCCCCCAAAAAAAACTGCTACTGCTACTTAAGACTGCTACTTTCTTAAGAAGACGGCCTATCCTCCGGGTGCAAAGTGCCGCTCACCTGATAGTGGTGCAGTTTTGCATCGATCGCAGATGAACTATCGTTGGCGTACGTGCCGAAAGCATTGATCAAAACACCTTTTAAATTGTATTTATCGGAGTGCACGGCATATACAATAGACATATCCGACGGATTACTGGCGCCTTCGAAACGGTAAAACTCGTCGATCTCGAAATCGTCAGCCGTCATTTGTATCTTTTTTTCTTTGTCGTCAACCGTATCGCCTTCAAGGCTCAGGTTTTCGGTATATCCCCTTTTCATCAGGTCGTTAGTGGCTTCCACTAAATTATTGTATGTTCTCATGGTGATGTTTATTTTATAGTGAAGTTTTGGTTGAATGAATTTACTAAGGTGATAACCACAAATTGCGAGGGTTGTTTGATAAAAAATAATGTAAAACAACCTGGTGGGTAGGTTACACTAACTTATTGGTGTTGCCTTCGGCCGATGGCTAAACAGACCAGCGGCTTTAGCCACGGCGCAAACTAAAACCGGGATTAATCAGTAATAAGTGTAAACTTTTTTCAGGATGTGACAACCAGGCTCAGGAAGCTATGACCTTGACTTAAGTTAATATAGGTAATATCACTAACCCAAAGCCCGCCGGCCATTACAGGTGTCAGGTTT
>OLLK01000186.1_pt1 | contig 18466 bp, 8 predicted proteins | sample 1604531 | NCBI WGS metagenome assembly OLLK01 (sample SAMEA104055722, study PRJEB20765) | soil metagenome | isolation source: soil | reverse complement strand
CGGGTTGGTTCAAATAAAATGCCCAGATGGCGGCCCCGATAGCTATCGGGGCGGTAGACGGGTTGGTTCAAATAAAATGCCCAGATGGCGGAATCGGTAGACGCGTTGGTCTCAAACACCAATAACTTCACGGTTGTGCCGGTTCGACCCCGGCTCTGGGTACTTTTAAAAGCTTCAGATTTTCTGAGGCTTTTTTTATTTTCGATCCATGGCATCTGTTTATATTTTATTTTCACAAAAACTCGACAGATTTTATATTGGAAGTTGCAAAGACCTTTCTTACAGAATTGACCAGCATTTAAATAAAGAATTTAAGGGCAGTTTTACAACGGCAGCCGAAGATTGGGAATTATTTCATTCAATTGATGAACTTACTTACAGACAAGCCCGGTCAATTGAGACGCATTTAAAGAGAATGAAAAGCCAAACCTATATTATAAATCTCACAAAATACCCGGAAATTATTGAACGCTTGAAACTTAAATACACATGATGGCGGCCCCGATAGCTATCGGGGCGGTAGACGCGTTGGTCTCAAACACCAATAAATCACGGTTGTGCCGGTTCGTCCCGATAGCTATCGGGACCGGCTCTGGGTACTTTTAAAAGCTTCAGATTTTCTGAGGCTTTTTTTAATTTCGATACATGGCATCTGTCTATTATATATATAAGCAGTTAATTTTCAACAAATCAGGTCTAACTACCTGGATTGTCTCTGAGTTATCCTCTAATTCAACTGTTACAATCTTTTTGAATAACAAGTAACAGATCATCCCTCTCAGTTCAAGCGTAAATAATAAAGGGTCTTTCTCAAATTCCGGTCTCGGAATTCCTTTAGTTCCATAATTCTTCATTAATACATCTATGCGATCAAAGAAAAGCCGGGTAAATTCTTCAGAAAACCGCGCAGGATACGGGTGATCTTTTAACGAGTGCCAAATGGTATCGATCGACTCATCTAAATACCCTGCTAATGATCTTTTGCCATATCCAAAATACCATTCTTCTGCTTCTGTTAAATATTCTTTTTCTAAACTTTCTTGTTTGCGAATATGATGCTCTTTTTTCTTCCAAAACAAGTCAGCGTTTTCTAATGATTCAACCGATTGGATATGTATTATAGCTTTTGCAAAATCGATATTTTGCAAAATATGCTCCATCTTTAAGATAAATACTTTAAAATTAGGCTCTTCAAAGATTGCCGCGCCCGTTGTATGGGCATAGCTTATAATCATATTGTCCCAACTATAATTATACATCAGGGTGCCCTCGTGGTGATAATCATTATAATCCCCCAAACCAAAATCTGATGTACTTATTGATGGGAACATTAAATCTGTTCCTAAAGATTTAATAAAATTTGTGGAACGAATGTAGTCCCTATGCAAAGTTATCGCTCCATATATAACCGCCATTTCCATATGGCAAAATTAAATTATAAAGCGACAAATTATAGCATTCACGGATAGTTGGACATTCTCCGGGAAAGATATTTAAAAAGTGCATTGCCCTGCCCAAAACCTCGATTTTTTCCTTGTACACAATAAATTCGCTCGTTAATAACGCTTGTAGGGTGTACAGCCCGGTTTGCTTTATGCACGCCGGGTTTTTTGGCTTTTTTTGATGCTTTTTTTAACTCCTCAAACGCATTTTATTTCCGATTAACGCACCTGTACGGGCATCCTTTGTGGCTGCCCTGATCTTTCAACGATCGGGTCCGCAGATGAGGCCCACTATAACCTTTCGCCGGGAGGCTGTTAATACCGGCATTGCCACCGGAAAAGGAAGGCCGCGCTATTTAGCAGCCTTTTCTTGTTTTTATTATAAAATTTAACGCAAAAAGAAATTTTTTTCGAGGAAAATAATAAAGACGGTAAGATACTTAAATTTAAAATTATATTTTTATAGCGGCAGCCGGTCAACAAGCTTAAAACAAGCTTGTTTCATTGCTTTTTTACCCCAGGGGCGCCCGGCTTCCCTACCTTATTTTTACGGTTATAAAAGCGATGATCATTATATGACAAAATTTTACTTTGCCTTTTGCGGCCTGATATTTTCTTATGGCGTGGCAGTAGCGCAGGCGCCAAATATCAGTTACCCTTCAAACCAAACGTTTACAATTGGCACGGCAATAACGCCGGTTATTCCCGTAAATTCCGGGGGAAGTGTGCCTGCATCGGGTTACAGTGAACCGTTTATATTAGGGGCGGGTTTCAATTTTCCTTGCGGAGTCGCAGTAGACGCCGCGAAAAATATTTACGTAGCCGATCGTGGTAATGGCACCCTAAAAAAGATACCGTTTGGAGGGGGCGCCACGGTGACTATAGCCTCCGGTTTCAGTGGTCTGTTTGGAGTGGCTGTTGATGGCGCAGGTAACATATATGTGAGCGATAATACCAGCAACATTGTCGAAAAGGTGCCGGTTGGTGGCGGGGCCCCCACAATTATAAGTTCCGGTTTCAGTAATCCGGATGGTGTGGCGGTTGATGCGGTTGGAAATGTGTATGTGGCCGACCCGACTAGCAGCGTTATACAAATGATACCTGCTGGCGGGGGCGCTAAAGTGGCCATAGGGTCGGGGTTCGCCAGTCCCGTGGTTGTTGCTGTCGATGCTGCAAAAAATATATATGTGGCCGAAGGAAATGTTGGTATCGTCAAAAAAATACCGGCCGCAGGGGGCAATCCGGTGATCGTCGGCTCCGGGTTTAATCAACCAGCTGGAATAGCAGTCGATGCTGCTGGCAATATATTTATCACTGAATCGAACGGTAACACTTTAAAAATGATACCGGCTGGCGGAGGCGCAACCACGGTCATCGGCGCCGGATTCACCGTTCCTTACGGTGTAGCGGTTGATAGCGCAGGCAACCTGTATGTGGCCGACGGAGGCAACAGTGTCGTTAAAGAATTAATACCGACCGGTTATTACATAAATCCGGCCTTACCTGCCGGCCTTAGTTTTGACACACCTACAGGAACGATCAGCGGTACGCCAACGGCCGTTTCCCTGGCCACGTCATATACTGTATCGGCGTGGAATGCCAGCGGCACCAGTTCCTCAACTTTTACCATAGCAGTTTACTTCCCGCAAAACATCACGTTTAATGCAATCCCATTGATTACCTACGGCGCGGCGGATATTTCACCCGGGGCCATAGCAAGTTCGGGCCTGGCGGTGAACTATGCTAGTTCCGATGCCTCTGTTGCAGCCATTGTAAATGGTAAAATCCATATCATTGGCGCGGGTACCGCAACCATCACCGCATCGCAGGCGGGCGATAATATTAACTATGCCGCAGCGCCAAATGTAACGCAAACATTAACCGTACTGCCCGCGCCGTTAACTATCACCGCCAATAACGCAAAAAAATTAGCGGGCGCTGCCAATCCTGCCTTTCGCTTAACTTACAACGGCTTTGTAAATAGCGAAACGCAGGCGGTTTTAACGAGCGCGCCGGTAATCGCAACCACAGCGACCGTATCATCGCCTCCAGGCTCATATCCGATTACCGTTAGTGGCGCAGCGGCAAAAAATTACACCATTTCGTACGTGCAGGGCTTACTGAACGTAGTTGGGCCGCCGCCGGCAATCTCCTACGCTACGCCTCAAACTTATACCGCAGGCGCCACCATAACAGCATTAAGTCCGTCGAATACAGGGGGCCCGGTTCCGGCTACGGTATACGGAAAGGTAACCACTTTTGCCGGCAGCGGCAGCCCCGGCAATTTGAACGGCAATGGTCCGGCAGCGACCTTTACTTATCCAAGCGGAATGGCCGCAGACGAATCGGGGAATATTTATGTAACGGACGTAACAGCCAATATTGTCCGCGAAATAACCCCGGCAGGGGTGGTTACTACGTTCGCCGGTAATGGGAACCAGGCCTCCGTTGATGGCGCCGGCACTGCCGCAAGCTTCAACTATCCTTCGTCGATCGCCATTGATGGCGTCGGAAACCTGTATGTTACCGACGAAAACTCCAATAAGATCAGAAAGATAACACCCGCCGGCGTAGTAAGTACCTATGCGGGTACCGGCGCCAGCGGCAGTTCAAACGGCGCGGCGCTAACGCAGGCAAGTTTTTGGCTTCCGCATGGTATTGCCGTTGATGGCGCCGGCAATGTTTATGTATCCGAACGGGGTAATAACCTGGTCAGAAAAATAACGCCTGGCGGTATAGTTTCAACGCTGGCCGGCAGCGGCGCCGCCGGTTCGTCAAACGGAACAGGTACCGCGGCCAGTTTTAACGCGATAACGGGTTTAGCGTCGGATAACAATAGCAATATTTACGTTGCTGACGGGGGGAACAATATGCTGCGCAAGATCAGCCCTGCAGGCGTTGTATCTACACTTGCCGGCAGCACCACTGCAGGGTCTTCGGACGGAACAGGCACCTCAGCAGGTTTTAGCGCCCCGGCAGGTATTGCAGTCGATTTTGCGGGTAACTTATATGTTTCCGACCAAAGAAATAATACCATCCGCCAGGTAAATCCATCCGGCCTGGTTACCACGCTGGCGGGCAAGGGTTATGTTGATACAACAAATGCCGTCGGAAATTTGGCAGGTTTTACAAATCCGCAGGGGCTTACCATCGATCTTTCGGGGAATGTATACGTAGCAGATGCCGGGAATTACAAGATCAGGAAGATCACTGCAACCGGTTTCAGCATCAACCCTTCGTTGTCGCCCGGCTTAACTTTTGATAATACCACCGGCATTGTCAGTGGTACCCCTAACGCTGCGGCATCGTCAGTCACCTACAAAATAACTGCGTACAATACCGGCGGAAGCTCTACCGCTAACTTAGTCATCACGGTTGCTGCTGAAGCGCTTCCAAAAATCAGCTACAGTACGCCCCAAAACTTCACCGTCGGCACAACTATCACGCCCGTAGCGCCCGTGAATACCGGCGGCAGTATTCAATCGGCGCTTTACCTCAGTACAAGCCCATTTGCAGGCGGATCGCAGGTACCGGGGGCCAACGGGGTCGGTACAACCGCTAATTTTAGCAGCAGCTTTAGCCTTGGGGCCGACGCAGCAGGCAATGTTTATGTAGCGGATACCTACAATAACTCCATCCGTAAAATCACCCCATCCGGCCTTACCACTACAATAGCCGGTACCGGGCAGCAGGGCGCAAACAACGGAGCGGGCAGCCAGGCTACATTTTACAATCCATATGGTGTAGCCGTGGATGCAAGCGGCAATATTTATGTGGCCGACAGGGGGAATTTCCTTATTCGAAAGATCACCCCGGGGGGGGCGGTAAGTACCTTGGCGGGAAGCGGTGTATCCGGAAATGTTGATGCAACCGGAACAGCTGCGAGCTTTCGCAATCCGCAGGATGTGGTGGTTGATAAATCAGGAAATGTGTTTGTTTTGGATGGTACGGGTATACGGCAGGTAAGCCCGGCGGGCGTTGTTACCACCGTGGTCGCCAATGCCTTTACAAATGCAATTAATTTCGCGATTGACGGCTCAGGTAATTTTTATGTTGCTGATTACAGCGGCAGCCTTGTAAAAAAAGTAACCGGCGCCGGCGTAGCTACAACTATTGGCAGTCCCAATAGTTTTTTACGGCCATACGGTATTGCAGTAGACAATTCGGGTAATATATATGTGAGCGATATCTCTGTCACTTTGTATAACAGCGCAAACATAACCCGGATAACCAGGGTCAATACGGATGGCACGCTTACGCCTTTGGTTGTGGGGTATGGCGGCAGCCTGGCGCTTGATAAATCAGGAAATTTGTATAGCAGGCCAAATAATTCGCTTGGCCTGATCAGCCGGACGATAACTGCCAATTACTATACCATAAGCCCTTCGGTGCCCGCAGGAATGGCCTTTAACTCAAGCACCGGCGTTATCAGCGGCACACCTGCTGCAGTAAGCGCCGCGGCAGCATATACGGTCACGGCGCATAACAGCGCCGGGGCAGGTACCGCCAGCATTAGCATCGCTGTGGCAAAAGCCGCCGCGCCAATAATCAGTTACAGTGCGGGCCCGCTGAAGCTTACCAAAGGTATGGCCATCACACCCGTCGTGCCAACAAACACCGGTGGTGCGGTGCCGGCAATTGCTTACGGCCAAACCAGCACCCTGGCAGGTAACGGTACTGCAGGATTTGTGAATGGGACAGGACTTTCAGCAAGTTTTAACGGACCTTACGGATTGGTGGTTGACGCCTTTGGAAACCTGTTTGTATCGGATATGTACAATAGTGTCATCCGCAAGATTACGCCCGCCGGCCTGGTTAGCACCTACGCCGGTAACGGAATAGCAAATTCTGTCGACGGCATTAGTGCGAGCGCGAGTTTCAGCGGCCCGTCCGGTTTGGCCATCGATGGTACCGGTAACTTATTCGTTCGTGACGGATATCTCAGGGAAATAACGAATTCCGGTTTTGTTACCACGCCCAGCACAGTTAACGCTTCGGGGGGTAGTCCCTCACGGGATGTTTTATTTAATAAATCGGGTAACCTGGTCGAAAGCTATTACAACCAAATTAGAACGGTAAATTTTATTACCGGCCAGGCAACTGTTTTGGCCGGGAGCGTCACCCTCAAATCCGGGTTCAAAAATGGGCAGGATACGGCTGCGAGATTTTATGACCCCAAAGCCTTGGCGTTCGACGGTTCCGGAAATATTTATGTTGCCGACGATTTTAACAACCAGATCAGGAAAATATCGACCACTAATTTGGTAACCACCTTCGCCGGAAACACAACGCCAGGGGCAGCAAACGGCACCGGCGCCGCAGCAAGCTTCTATAATCCAACTGCATTGGTGTTTGATGCATCGTATAATTTATATGTGGCAGATGTGGCCAATAATATGATCCGGAAAATAACACCGGCGGGTGTAGTAACCACCCTTGCCGGTAGTCCAACACAAGGGAGTGCAGATGGTATTGGCGCCGCTGCAAGCTTTTGGGGGCCGCTCGGGCTTACAATTGACGGAAGCGGGAATTTATACGTTGCCGACGGAAATAACAATACGATACGAAAAGTAGCGACAACAGGCTATACCATAAACCCGGCATTACCATCAGGCTTAGTTTTTGACAGCGCAACCGGCATCATAAGTGGCACACCTGATTCCACCTACAGCAACGGCAGTTTCACAGTCACTGCCTATAATATTGGTGGCAGCAGTTCAACCACCATTACCATTGGCGTTCAGCAAACGCAAACCATTACTTTTAACCCGCTGCCGGCAACCACCACCAACGCTGCCGATTTTGACCCCGGCGCGACAGCGAGCTCGGGCCTGCCGGTAACTTATACCAGTTCAAACACGGCCGTTGCCACCATTGTTAACGGCTTCATCCACGTTGTTGGCGTCGGCACGTCAACAATAACCGCATCACAGGCCGGTAATTCCACTTTTTTAAGCGTTAAAACTACGCGGATATTAACCGTTACCAGCCCCAAAACGCAAACCATAACATTTGCAGCCATAGCGGCCCAAACTTACGGGAATGCTGATTTTGCCCCCGGTGCGACTGCCAGCTCGGGACTGCTGGTAATATATAGCAGCAGCGATACAACCAGGGCTGCGATTGTAAATAATAAAGTTCACATTGTGGGGGCGGGCACCGTTACCATAACGGCAAGCCAGGCCGGTAATGGCACCTATGCCAGGGCGGCAAACGTTAGTAAGCCGCTGGTGATCGGCAAGGCAGCACAAACCATTACGTTCAGTGCGCTGCCAAATCAAAACTATAACAATCCCGACTTTGCGGCAACGGCTACCGCAACATCAAACTTACCGATCACACTTACCAGTGCGGATACAACAATAGCGAAAATAGTAAATGGATTAGTACATATTGTTAGCGCCGGTACGGTTAATATTACGGCAAGCCAGGGTGGTAACAATAATTATAGCGCCGCTGTGCCCGTAACACAAGCCTTAACAGTGAATAAAATTAACCAGTCCATCAGCTTCAGCGCTGTCCCGGCAAAATCGTATGGCATAGCCGATTTCAGCCCCGGTGCGTCTTCAACGTCGGGCCAGCCGATCACCTATACCAGCAGCGATACCACGGTAGCAAAAATTTTAGCCGGAATGATCCATATTACAGGCGTGGGCACTACAACCATTACCGCCAGCCAGCCTGGTAATTTAAATTATAACGCTGCAACGCCCGTTAGCCAGGTACTAACAGTAAGTAAAGGCTCGCAAACCATAACTTTTAATGCGTTGGCGCCTGTTGCCTATACGACCCCGGATTTTAACCTAGGAGCAATTGCAACATCCGGCTTGCCGATTTCCTATAAGATCAGCGATACCACCGTTGCCAAAATGCTGAATGGATTGCTGCACATTTTAAAACCCGGTACGGTAACCATCACCGCCAGCCAACCGGGTAACAGCAATTACCTGGCAGCAGCAAAAACGATGAATCAAATTCTCACCATCGGCAAAGGGCTGCAAACCATCACTTTCGCTCCACTGCCTGCCGCTGGATATGGCGGCCCGGCTATTGTCGCTTCGGCAACCACCAGTTCGGGCCTTACGGTAACCTATGCCAGTTCAGACACGACGATCATAAAAGTTAGCGGCGTTAACCTGCTGATTAAAGGTTTAGGTACAGCCACCATAACCGCAAACCAGGCAGGCAATGCCAATTACCTTTCCGCGTCGCCTGTAAGTCAGTTACTCACCGTAGGCAAGGGCAGCCAAACCGTAACTTTTGCCGCACTGGCGGCCAAAACTTATGGCGCTGCTGATTTTGCCTTAACCGCTGCAGCCAGCTCAAAACTTGCGGTAAGCTATGCAAGCTCGGATACTACAGTGGCCAAAATAAATGGCACATCTGTGCATATCGTGTCAGCAGGAACAATTACTATCACCGCCGGCCAGGCAGGTAATGTAAATTATCTTGCTGCCGCGCCTGTGAGCCAAACCCTTGTAATAAACAAAGCCAGTCAAACTATCACTTTTGCGGCGCTGGCGGCCAGGGCCTATGGCGCAGCGGATTTTACGTTAACCGCAACCGCAGGCTCAAAACTCGCGATAACCTATACCAGCTCAGATACTTCGGTAGCTAAAATAACCGGGGCGTCAGTGCATATTGTAGCTGCGGGCACTGCTACCATTACCGCCAGTCAGGCCGGCAATGCTGATTACGCAGCGGCCGCCCCGGTAAGCCAGCTGCTTACTGTAAATAAAGCGGCGCAAACGATTTCCTTCACCGCGTTAACCGCCAAAATTTACGGCACCGCCGACGTAGCCCTTACCGGCAGCGCCAATTCACACCTCGCCTTAACTTATACCAGCTCAAATACTGCCGTTGCGACAATTGTGAACGGCAGCGTACATATGGTTGGGGCAGGAACATCATCTATTACTGCCAGCCAGGCAGGCAATAGCAATTATGCGGCGGCAAGTTCAGTAATCCAAACCCTTACGGTTAATAAAGCGGCTTTAAACATAAAGGCAAACAGCCAAACCATCACTTATGGCGCTGCTTTGCCCGCCCTTACGGTTATCTTCACCGGTTTTGTGAATGGCGAAACAAATACCGTATTAACCACGCAGCCAACCGTTACCACAACGGCTTTGGCCAGTTCGCCTGCAGGCAATTACCCGGTAACCGCAAGCGGAGCCGCCGCCGCCAATTATACCATTACTTATACGGCAGGAACATTAACAATAGGCAAAGCAGCACAAACCATAACTTTTGCCACGCTGCCCCCAATGGTTTATGGCGGCGCAGCGGTCACCCCATCAGCAACAGCCAGTTCGAGCCTGGCAGTTACCTTTGCCAGCTCAGATACTACCGTTATTAAAGTGAGCGGCGCTACGCTGCAAATCAAAGGCGTGGGCACCGCAACCATAACCGCTAGCCAGGCAGGCGGTGCAAATTATCTGGCAGCTACGCCGGTAAGCCAAAGCATAACGGTGGGCAAAGGCAGCCAAACCATCACCTTTAATTCCCTGGCGGCAAAAACGTACGGCGCAGCCGACTTTAGCCTATCGGCAACCGCCAGCTCAAAGCTTGCGGTAGCATATACCAGCTCTGACACAACTGTAGCCAAAATAAGCGGCAATTTGGTGCATATTGCTGGGGCCGGTACAGCAACAATAACGGCAAACCAGGCGGGTAATAATTATTACCTGGCCGCGGCGCCGGTGAGCCAGAAGCTGACCGTAAACCAGGCCGTACAAACCATAACTTTTACCGCATTTACAGCCAAAATTTACGGAACAGCAGATTTTGCATTAACGGGAACATCCAATTCAAAACTGGCGGTAAGCTACACCAGCTCGAACCATGCCGTAGCAACCATAGTCAACGGATCGGTACACATAGTCGGTGTCGGCACCTCCTCAATAACAGCCAGCCAGGCCGGTAACACCAATTATGCTGCTGCCACGCCGGTAACGCAAACGCTAACGGTAAATAAAGCCGCGTTAAATATCAAAGCCAATGATCAAACCAGCACCGCGGGTTCGGCAATACCTTTGCTTACAGTAACCTATACTGGTTTGGTAAACGGCGATTCGAACAACAGCCTTACCACCCAGCCAACAGTTTCAACTACGGCCACTTCAGCCTCGCCGGCCGGTACATATCCTATAACGGTTAAAGGCGCCGCTGCTGCAAATTATACCATCACCTATACCGCCGGCACACTGACGATAAAGGCGCCCGGAAGTGCCGACGCGATCCCGGGCAGCCAACAGGAGGCCATTTCGGTAAACAAGAGCGAGCCTGGCCTTGATTTGCCGGTTGAGCCTGTCGTGAAACAAGCCGTATCGCCAAATGGCGACGGGGTGAACGATTTTTTGGAGATTGAGAACATAGATAATTTTCCAGACAATCACCTGGTGCTGATGCGCCGGGACGGCACCAGGATATTTGAGGCTTATCATTACGACAACAGGAGTCACACATTCGACGGACATAACAGCAAGAACGGTCAGATGCAGGTGGCGGGCACTTATTTTTACCTGCTGGAATATAAAACAGGAGGCGTAATGAAGCGCAAAACAGGGTATGTGATATTGAAGTATTAAGCGTTTAAGGAATTTGTGTTATTTATCTGACAGCGGGTATTGCCCCCCGCATTCCGATTTTTATTACTTCGGATTATTATTATGCTCGCTGTCTGCTTTAACGAAATGTAAAACAATGAACAATGCCTGGCCACACGCCGGGCATTGTTCATTAAAAGACGAAAAAAAGGCTCCGCCGTTTCGCATCAGGCAATTCCAGGTGTCTTGTGGCTTGTCCTGAAATAGGTTTACTTTATGTGTAAACCTATTTCAGGACAAGACATTGCAGAGACAGTAATTGCGCGCTCATTTTTCGATATAACTACCTGATTATTAGGCGTAAGCATTTGGCTTAAACCAGGCCGGGCACAGCAGGGAAATTGGCAACTTGCTGATAATCAATAAAAAACAATTGCAGTGTTCAAAAAAAACGTCAAAATTGGACAGATTTTGAGAATTCTAATTTTTAACCTGCTATAAATCAATGCTTTTCGTTAGCGTTTGTAGGCTGATCGTGCGCAAAAATTGAACACTTAAAACGGTTTCAAAACCCATTAATATCAACGGTTCACCATATTGTGATTAGTCTTTCAGTAACGGATAATGCAATGAACTATGAACCGTGAACTATGAACTATGAACCATGAACTATCAACAAACCCATTCCCCCTGTTCCCTATAGACGAAATATTTTTTTTATACAATAAAAATCGCAATTTTGCAGGCTATGCTCTCAAAGAAAGCGAAATACGCAATTAATGCCCTGGTTTATTTAGCTCAACAACCGCTTAACGACCCGATCCATATCAGCACGATAGCGACCAACGAAAACATCTCGAGAAAGTTTTTGGAGTCGATATTACTGGTGCTGCGGAATGCCGGCATGGTAAACAGTAAAAAAGGGAAGGATGGCGGGTACTACCTGTCTATGCCGCCTGACGAAATCAATATGGCCGATGTAATGCGAACGTTTGACGGCCCCATAGCGCTGCTGCCCTGCGTTACACACAAATACTATCAAAAGTGTAACGAGTGCAAGGACGAAGCGCATTGCGGCATCAGGGACATATTTTCGGACGTCCGCCGCGAAACAGTGCGGATGCTGAAAGAAGCCTCGCTTGCGGAAATTGTAAAGCGGGCGAATACGCTTAACGAAACCATTCCTGCGGAGGAACAGTAAATACGGCAAAAATTATCCTGCTAAAAGTGGATAACAAGAATTTCCCAAAGACGATCTGGTTTTTGTGGGTGCAGGGTTTAAGCGATGCACCAAGGGTGGTGCGCAAGTGTTACGAATCGTGGCTCAGGTATAACCCGGATTGGAACATTGTATGGCTGGATGAGCACAATGTGAACGACTATGTTTCCGTTGATGTAAAGGCTTTTACACCGGTTGTTTTTTCGGAAGTTTTAAGAATCAATTTACTTGCAAAATATGGCGGCGTATGGGCCGATGCTACCTGCTTTTGCAATAAACCCCTTAACGACTGGCTATTCGATTACCTTGAAAACGATTTTTTTGTGTTTGAACGCCCGGCCAAAGACCGGATGATCTCGAGCTGGTTTATCGCCGGCAGCGCCCACAGTCATATCATACAACAATATCAAAAAGCGGTTAATCATTATTGGGCAGTAAATCCAGGTGTAACGTTGATTGAATCTTCGAAATGGCGCCGGCTGAGGAAATACCTGGAGCGTTACGATACTTCCATCTGGTTCAACGGCTTTATAACCAAAACATTAAAGGTACACCCCTATTTTTGGTTTCACTACCTGTTCAGGCAACTATATGTGGCGGATGATAAATTTAAAGGAATATGGGACTCGACGCCTAAAATAAGTGCTGATATTCCGCATAAACCTCAACTGGTGGGACTATTAAAAGACTTATATCCCGAAATTAAGGAAGAGATCGATAACAATGTATCGCCGGTTTATAAACTCACCTGGAAGTACGACCAAACGGCTGACATCAGCGGATCAATTTTCGACTACATATTGGAGAGTTAAAATATCCGGTTGTTATCCGGCAGCCCGGTCCACTGGGCATCAATCTGTCAGCTTGATCTCGCAGGGCGAGTTGTTCACCCTTATATAAAATGACTCGCCGTTTTCTTTTTCGATCAGCCATACATGCGAAATAAAAGTAGGTTGTATGATACGGCTTTTGGCATTTAAGGTCATATAAAGCTTTTCGTTGCCGTCCCAGTCCACCCAGGATAATTTTACCTTACCTGAAGTGTTATTGATCACTGAAAGATCGGCTTTTTCGGTCGATAATCCAGACTTCGCCCCTTTCGATACCAGTACAGATTGCTTTTGTTCTTCAACCACGGGCTGAATGATGCCGGTATAAAGCGAATCGAGCAGTTTATATCCGCCGGCATCATACTCGCGCAAACTTTGCGCTCCGGGCGCCGGCAGGTTTGTACCTTTCAGAAATTCGCCATGAAAGCCGAAATACCACATGGAAAGCTCGGCCCAGTATTCCTGGGGATTTGAAGCAGCGTAACCATCTTTCCAAAGTCCTTTATTTAGTGCGTTATGATATTGCGCTTCGATCTTTTTCCTGATCACAGTATCAAACCCATAATCCATAATGGTATGTGCAAACTCGTGTATACAAATGTCCGAGCCTCCCCTATACCTGTCAGTGGGCAGGCGCAGCAGGTTTTCTTCGCCGCATGAGGCACACACACCACCCATGCCGCGGGTACGTTGGTCAATATCCGTTAACACACCGTCATCCATGTACTTAACGCCCTTTTGACTACGAAACTCCGGTAGATCGGATGTCTGCTGATCTTTGCCGATAATGTGTAGTTCGGAGCCGTTTTTGAACAGGTTTTTGGTTGCGCCAGGCATTTTGCCAAGCATCAGCCGAACTTTTGCCGACGCGATAAACAAGGCCTTGTCGTCCACCACGTTTGCCGACCGGATAAGTATGCCACCGCTGTTGAGATATTTGGCATAAAATCCGGATAGGGGCGGATCAAGGTGAATGATCGTGTCCGTTTTTGGTTGCGGCGGTAGCGATGATGGTTGAGCAGCAGGGGCGGCAGATTGTGCATAAGCCGTGTTTATGCTGATGAAAACCAAAAAAAAGACGCCTGTAATAATTAAGCGGGATGACATATTTAAAATTGATCCGGGGAATTTACAATTATCAATCGTTTTTATTCAGTTTTTAGAGGAAAATGACTAAGCAGACTCATTAAAATAGTTTAAGCTTGTTGGGGTTGAGAAGGAGAAGCGGTACAATTAAAAAATAGTTTTTTAACCAGAAAGGGCGCGAAGACTTCGCAAAGGCCACAAAGAAAAGCGCTTTGCAACCTTTGCGGTCTTTACTTTGTGATCTTTGCGGTAAAAAACTTTTAGTCACACGCCCCAGGCAGGCAAATGGTAATTCATAAATAAAACCAAAATGTTTAGCTTGCATAAAATATCAAACTCATGGAAAATAAAAAAGAAGACGGCTCCGTATTGGCGCATATTACTAAACTAACCGAGCGGGAAGAACACCTGTATGGAAAAGAAAACCTTACAGACGAAGATGTAAAGGAACTGCACAAAACAAAACTGGAGCTCGACCAATATTGGGACCTGTTGCGCCAGCGCCGCGCCTTACGTGATGCGGGAGAAAATCCGAACCAGGCAGAAAAGCGCTCAAGTGATACTGTGGAGAATTACGAGGAGTAATGGCATCAAACTTTATGGAGTCAATTAAAAGATTTAGTCGCAGCGTAACATTTGGCGCATTGTTTTGCATCCTGTGCAGTGTAAGCCCGGCCAGGGCCCAGCCGCCCATACGCGACCCGCATACGCCCGGTTATGTAACTGCCACGGAACTACCGGATGGCGCTATTCCATCGCCCGGCGTTAATGGAAACTTTATTATTGGCCCTAAACATGATCCTGCGCCGGAATCGACGGTACTGGCTAACGTACCGCAGGGTACCGTATTCCATTTTACAATGGATTCGAAGGACAGCAAAATATATCCTGGCATTGCCCGTGAACCAAAGACATTTGGCAGGCCCGATACAACAAATCCTGCTAAGCTGATCGTCACTACGAGCCATCCTGCACCATACACCCGCCAGGTGGCCGTGTACGTCCCCAAACAGTATGTGGCAGGCACCGCAGCGCCGTTCATAGTCGGCGCCGACGGACCCGACAATTTGCTTTTCACGGTATTGGACAACCTGATCGCCGAAGGGAAAGTGCCGCCGATGATCGCTATCTCTATCGGTAACGGCAGCGGCGATGCCCAGGGCAGTGAGAGGGGCCTGGAATATGATACGATGAGTGGCCTCTATGCAGAGTTTGTTGAGACTGAAGTGCTGCCGCTGGTAGAAAGCAAGTGCCAGGTAAAACTAACCAAAGACCCTGACGGCCGTGCCACAACGGGTGGCAGTTCGGGAGGATCATGCGCCCTCATCATGGCCTGGTACCACCCGGAATGGTATCACCGTGTGCTCACCTGGTCGGGCACTTATATCAACCAGCAGTGGCCCTGGAACCCGGAAACACCACACGGCGCCTGGGGGTTTCATGACAATATCATCCCGAAAAGCCGCCGGAAACCTTTACGGATTTGGATGGAAGTGAGCGACCAGGATCTTTTTAATCCAAACATCATGCGCGACGACATGCACGATTGGGTGCTCGCCAATGAAAATATGGCAAAAGTACTCGCCGCCAAGGGCTATCCATATCAGTTTGTTTTTGCGCGCAACGCTAAGCACGTGGACTATAAAGTAAAACAGCAAACATTTCCCGAAGCGCTGGAGTGGCTTTGGAAAGATTACCACCCCGCGAAGGGTGCGAATTGACGAATAGTTATGTTTGCAGGATTTAAAAAAGTTAACAAGCTAAATATTAATTAAGCGAGTTGAATTCTTTTCTCTGGCTTATATTTAAACATTCAAACAACTGCCAATCAATACATTACACCCTGTTTAGCAACCAGTTTGAAAAATTTGTTAGGGTAATTGATATCGACGTTCGGCAAAACGCAATATCCGAACGCAGCCGGATACCTCCAGTTGTGCAACTTAACAATAAAAAATTGCGGTGATGCCCTGTCTAATTTTTCCCGCCCTGCAGTTTCTCCAGCATCTTTTTGCCGTTTTCGTTTTTAGGGTTTAGCTCCAGCGATTTTTGGTAATATTTAATGGCCATTTCCTTATCGCCTTTGGCCATATAAGCTTCGGCGTAGGTTTCCCATACATGATATGATGCGGGGAAATCCTCCGTATTCTGTTTAAGTACCGCCAGGGCGTCGTCCAGCTTTTTTAATCGCAGCAACTTATATCCCACACGGTTCATGTCCCATTCATCGATACGTTGTGTGGTGTCACGCTGCCGCTCATTCCTGTACCGTTCAAGCGGCGCCGCTGCCCCTTCGGCAATAATGGCCCTCACCAGCGTCCAGGTCGGCGAGTTGTAAGGCTCATAGCCAAAATTATAATTACCCAGCCACGGATGTTTGCCACCCACCGCGTCGGCCAATATCTCGCGCTCAATGCCGAGGCCGTTAAAGCCATCGGCGAAATAAACCACGGCATCTTTGGTTTTAACCGACGCCATGTAGAAGGCCTTGGCATCTCCGTCATCGCCCGCGTGACAAAACCAGGTACCATCCGGCATGGTTTCCAAACCCACACCCAAGCCCCAGGCCAGTTCGGGATAGTCTTGACTTACCCGGATGCCGGGCGACAACATCACCTCCCGCGTTTTGTTTTTAAGCCCTGTTCCGTTCAACACCGCAATGATAAATTTGGAATAGTCGGTAGCATTGGTGGTAAGGCTGGCTGCAACATTTACTTCTTCGGTTACCGCCAATAGCCCGGGGCTTCCGTTTTCGTTTCGGCCGGTGACATGGCCAAAATCATCGTGACGGTAGGCTTTTGTCGCGCCATATTTCCCGGACGACCAAACATAGCTGCTTGAATTCATGCCCAGCGGTTTAAGTACCGTTTGCTGCATAAAGTCCTCCAGCGACATGCCGGTTATTTTTTCTACTACTTTGGAGAGGTAAACAAACCCCTCGCCCGAGTAGCTCCACCTTTCCCCGGGGGTAAAATGGATTTGCAATACTTTACCTCCGTCAAACTCCCGCCAGTTAGCAAACCCCGAGCTATGTGTAAGCACATGTCTTGCGGTGATCAGGTTTATCCTTGGGTCGGGCACATCATAATTATTGCCCAGGTAGTGGGTAAGCGGGGTGTCCAGGTTTAATTTGCCCTGGTCCACGAGTTTCAATACACCATAGGCAAAAACACATTTGCTAAGCGAGGCCGCCTCAAAAACAGTTTCTTTCGTTACCGGTTTGCGGGTATCGGCATTCATCACCCCAAAGGCGCCTGTCCAAACCAGCTTCCCGTTACGTATCAGCGCAATCGACATGCCGGGAATATCCGCTTTTCGCATCAGGTCGGGCACATCTTTTTCGAGTTGGGCGATGGCCTGTTTGGTTGGGAGTTCCGTTTGCGCGCTGGCCACCTGTCCGCCAAAAATAAAAAATGTAAACAGCAGGTTGGTGATTTTCAGATTCATATGGTTTTTTAATTTTATATATAGATCAGGATTTTTCAAACCATATGCCAAACTACTAATGCATTAGTAGACAATTATTTAAATCTTTTTACAAACTCCTAATGCGTTCGGAATCGAACAGTGGTGTACCGGAAACGGGCGGGGATGATTTCGGCAATGTGGTCTTAGTAGCTTCTTAAAGTGTGCTCAAACGGTTGTCAGCCTTTTCAACAACTTTTAAAGTTTGTTCGTAATGGAGTGTACGTTTTGTATCTACTCGAACAAATGGCTATTGGTTGGCGTCTTTAGAAACGGATATACCTGCTTTCAAACCGTATTTAGCGAACAAAACACGAATCGGTTTCTCTACTTCGCCCATTTGTGATTGAATTTCAAATTCATTAGCCGATTTGATTTCTGGCGATGATTCAAGCCGTTGATGCTCTCTTATTTTAGCATTTCTAACAATATCCTTTGCCTTTTCGGTTTAAGAATTGCATCGGCTAAAAGGTTTAATCCTTGGGCTTTTTCCTTCACTGCCTCAGCTTTTTTTGTCTACGGTGGCTTGCAAATAATCTTCCCAAAAAAGCCACTTCTGCCCCAAAAACGAATAAGGAATTAGAAGGTGCCGATAAAAAAACCAGCGGAAAAATCTTTCTCCGCCGCCTGTGGCGTTGCCGAAATAATAAAACTATTCCGCATCAGTCGGTGTTGCAGGATTAATTTCGTTAATCCTGAGAGGGGGTGTTACAGCATAATTAAAGCCTTTGCTGCGCTTTTAGTCTTTTTTATTTTTCCGCTCCTGTAAGCAAAATTTACAATGCCGCAAAATAAAAAAGCCTCGTTCGTTTTCAACGAACAAGGCTTTAATTATACTAGTCGGGGTGGCAGGATTCGAACCTGCGGCCTCCACAT
>OLLK01000278.1_pt1 | contig 18600 bp, 18 predicted proteins | sample 1604531 | NCBI WGS metagenome assembly OLLK01 (sample SAMEA104055722, study PRJEB20765) | soil metagenome | isolation source: soil | reverse complement strand
GACTCACCCGGTCATCGCTTTGCTCGACCACCCTCTCTTTGCCTGCGGCAGAAAGAGGATAGCTGCAATTAAATCTTAAAAGCGATTTCCCTGCTTCCGCAACGTCTTTTTTCACCTGATTATTTCCCTAACTTAGCGGTTATAAAATCGACCACTTACTTCAAAACGATACCTATGTTAAAATCAATTGTACTCTCCGCCATTTTTTCCCTGGCCCTGTTGTCGGCTAATGCACAAACATTAACTATGCCGCCCGAGATAAAGCAGGCCTATGACAAAGGCACCCGCTCGCTGAATGGCAAACCGGGTAAAAACTATTGGCAAAACCATGGGCGGTATACTATTTCGGTAACCATGGCGCCGCCTGACAGGACGATCACCGGCGTTGAACAAATAACTTATTTTAATAACAGCCCGGATACGCTGCATAGCCTGAATATGAAACTGATCATGAATGTTCACCGCGGCAGGAACGGTATGGCTGACACCACCGCGGGGATACACGTTGATAACCTGCAAATAAACGGAGCAAAAACGGACTGGGACAATAGCAAGGCCATTACTACTAATCAAATGGTAGACCTGAAGTCGCCGCTAATGCCACACGATTCTCTAAAACTCAACATTACCTGGCATTACTTATTGTCGAAAGGCCATGGCCGCGAAGGGGTGCTGGATTCAACTACTTTTTACCTGGCTTACTTTTATCCACGGGTATCGGTATATGATGATTATAAAGGATGGGATACGCAACCGCATACGGGCTCGCTAGAGTTTTATAACGACTTTAATGATTATTCCCTGAATGTAACAGTGCCAAAAAATTACATTGTATGGGCCACAGGCACCCTGCGAAACCCCAACCAGGTTTTACAACCCGGTTTTGCAAAAAAACTACAGGAATCTATGACGGGCGACTCGACTGTACATATCGCTACGGCACAGGACCTGGCCAATAGAAATATCACCACGCAAAATGCAACCAACACCTGGACATGGACGGCCACTAATATTACGGATGTGGCGTTGGCTGTAAGCGACCATTATGACTGGGATGCCGCCAGTGTTGTGGTTGATGACAAAACGCACCGCCGTGTAAGTGTTCAGGCCGCCTTCGCCGATGCCTCGGATGATTTTCACCATTATGTACAATTTGCACGGAATTCGCTGGACTGGTTCTCACACAACTTCCCTGGTGTCCCCTACCCTTTTCCCAAAACTACTTCGGTGCAGGGCTTTGCCGATATGGAATACCCGATGATGGTGAACGACAGTCACGAAAAAGACCTCGTATTTGCGCAGCTGGTGCAGGACCACGAGATAGCGCACACCTACTTCCCATTTTATATGGGTACCAACGAAAGCCGATATGCCTTTATGGACGAGGGCTGGGCAACTACCTTCGAATTACTGATCGGTACGGCAGAACGGAACAAGCAATCGGCAGATGATTTTTATAAAAAGTTTCGTGTTGACCGCTGGACACATGGCGCGCACGAGAAGGAAATGCCCATTATCACACCCTCGCCTGATGTAACCTTTGGCGGCGGTAATAATGCATATGGTAAACCTTCATTAAGTTACCTGGCCTTGAAAGATATGCTGGGTGATGAATTATTTAAAAAGGCCCTGCATACGTACATGAACAACTGGAACGGGAAACACCCGATCCCCTGGGACTATTTTTATTCGATGCAAAAAGGATCGGGCAAGGACCTGGACTGGTTTTTTTATAACTGGTTTTTCACCCCCTCCTATATCGATCTGAGCCTTGAAAAAGCGGAAAAGGCATCAGGCGGGTATGCGCTGTCCGTAAAAAACATTGGCGGGTTTGCCGTTCCGTTCGACGTAAATGTAACTTATGCTGACGGTACCACGGAAAGCTTCCATCAAACCCCCATCGTTTGGGAACGTGATCAGAAAAACATTTCGGTAAACATTAAAACATCGAAAGATGTAAAATCGATAACGCTGGATGGCGGGATATTTATGGATGCCGATATGAAGAATAATACGTGGCCGGCAAACTGATGTTAGTCAATAGTATTTTAGAAGTTCACAAATCTTTAGACACTGGAAATGTTATCTTTGAGATAAAGCGTAGCTTTTAGTAGAAAGAAATGAATTTACCGGCACTGATAAACCGCTATAAAAGCCTGGGCATCGACGACGTTATAGATCACGAAAAATTTAACCTGATCTCGATCGTTCATCATTCTACTAAAATTGAGGGTTCTACCTTAACTGAGGTCGAAGCACAGGTCTTGATTAACGAGGGGCTCACGCCTAAAGGCAAGCCCATACATGACAGTTTGATGGTTACCGATCATTATGCCGCCCTATTGTTCGTCTTGAAGTCAGCTAAGGAAAAAAGAGATATCTCCGTAAATTTTATAAGGGAGATCAATGCACTGGTTTTAAAAAGCACGGGTAAAACATATAATACTGTATTTGGAACAATAGATGCCGCCACCGGGGCATTTAGAAAAGGCAATGTTTCGGCAGGTGCAACTTATTTTCCTAATTATGATAAAGTTGAATCACTTACCCGCGAACTGGCTGCCAGGATCAATAAGTTGATAAAGATATCCGATTCCGTAGTGGATCAGCTAAACCTTTCCTTCGACACTCATTTTAACCTGGTGAGCATACACCCGTTTTATGATGGCAATGGCCGTACATCAAGGTTATTGATGAACTATGTTCAGGCTTATTATGATTTACCGCTGGCTATTGTTCACAGCGATGCCAAAGCCGGGTATATACAGGCGCTGGTTGATACCCGCGAAAAAAATAATATTCAAATTTTCAGGGATTTTATGGCTTCCGAATATGCGGCGCTGCTCGAAAATGAAATTAAAAAATTCGACGAGATTACACGGCCGAAAAAAGGCAAAGGGTTTAATTTGATGTTTTAGCTGGTTGCACTTGTGGTACAGAAATAGATTTTTTAATCTCCATGAGACGTTTTATGTACACATCTTCAATCAATCCGTCCCTGCCTGGCGGCACATCCAGCAAATAATTTGTATTGCGCGAGTTGCACAATTTTAACATGGCACTAACAGTATCGGCTTTTTGAAGCGTGGGTAAACCGATATGCCGGAACCATAGTCCGCTTGCATCTATGCAGTCGCAAAGTTCTCCGATATTTTTATTGCCAACGGGCGGTACAGCCTTATCCGGCGTTGCTTGTTTGCGGTAAGGATATTCATAGCTGATAATATCCGAAACCTGGTAATTGCCGGCATTATTTGCCAGTACGATACAGTTTGGCTGCAATTTATTCACAAACGCCTTTAACTGAAGCCAGTATTTGAAGGTGTATTTGTTTTCATACTGATCAAACCACAATAAATCGATAGGTCCGTAATTGGTCAACAATTCCGTGATCTGCTTTTCAATGAAACCTTCATAATCGTCACCGGCTTCCGGGGGCAAACCATGAAGATCTTTTCGCCCATTTACCGGTACATTTCCATAACCGTTTGAATAATCACCGGGCATACAATAATACAAGCCGACTTTCAGCCCCTTCTTCCTGAAAGCATCAACAAATTCCCTTACGATGTCGCCATGCCCGTTTTTATAATTTTTAAAAGCCGTGATATCGTGCGTGGTGTATTTGCTGTCCCATAAACACCAGCCGCATGTGTGCTTAACCGTTAAAACGCCATATTTCATCCCGGCTGCTTTAGCTACTGATGCCCACTGCCCGCAATCCAGCTTTGAAGGATTAAAAAGCAGGGGGTCTTCATAACCGCTGGCCCACTCTTTATTGACATAAGTCGCCATATTGAAATGCAGGAATATGCCGTATTTCCATTTGGCAAATTCCTGCTGTTTTTTATTGAGTAGCGGATCAGATTGCGATTGTCCGGCTGCCGGGTTTACAAACAGGAATAGTAAAAATAATACCAGTATGTAACCGGACGACAGCTTATAAGTTGGGTGACTGATAATTTTTAGCATATTAAAGAAATTAGGGTCAAATTAAAGGAATTAGCGTCAAACTTAAATGCCCGGTCACTTTTAAATTCGGATTGGAAATCAGAGACATAAACAAAATTGGAACAAAACGAAGGATCAACCTTTTTCCGAATATGGCATTATCAGGGATGATTTATTTTTTTGAGTGACCCGGTAGACTATTCAACTCATTTTACCTAAAAATAAAAAAATATTTATACTTTTATAAACACCATTCACAATTAAAAAATGAAACGCTCCCTTTTCTTTATTATCACTGGTATCCTTGGTTTATTATTTGGCGGCATGATGTTGTTTTTCCCGGTATTTGCCGCGGCAAATTTTGGCATAAACTCTACGCCTGAGATGTCACAGATGTTACGGTCAGTGGGTGGCGTTGATCTGTGCCTCGGCATTCTGAGCTTGTTGGTATACAATGAGCCTGACTCAAAAGCGTTAAAGGCTATATTGATTACAAATCTTCTTTCACATTTGATAAGCATAGTTGTCGATGGCTCAGCTTCATTTATGGGGGTAGTTGCTTTCAATAAAATTGCACCCGGGCTTGTTGCCCACCTTTTTATTGTTATAGGCGCGCTGGTTTATGTTTTGAAAATGAGATCCGCCAAGTGATGAAACTGACGAGTTGTCCGGGGTCTGCGACTGCGGACGACTATGCCTGCAGACTCTGCATTAATTGATTATTTCAAAGCATCCACCACCACCCTCTCGCATGAGTCTGATGCAACAGCCAAATGCGCAAAGGCGACTCGTCCTCCGCTGCCAGGTAGTCCGCCATGCTCCGCTCAACTGGCTAATCGTTTTTTTAAGCCCTCATTTTGGCCACCCCGGCAATCACAAAAGCTATTCCGCTGTAGGCAAGCGCTAAAAATGCACTGGTAACTTCATCTGCCCTATCAGCAACAGGCGCGGCAATTACCTTGGGTACGTGGAGAATAATAAACCAGGTAAAAATCATTGTCCCCAAAAGAGCAGCAATTAACCCTGTCTTGATTTTCAAAATAATGGCAATCCCTGAACCTAATAATGCTGAGCCGGTAAAATAAATCCAGAATAGATGGTTGGGTATCCATGATAGCATATAGCCAGCTGCATCTTTTGCATACAGAAAATGATTAATACCAAAACTGATGATCGTTGTGGAAAAGACAATAGTCCCGTAAGGTATCAGCTTCCCCAAAAACCTAAAAAGGGAGTTTTCATTTTTTCCAGGAAAACAGCCGGCAATAACAAATGCGCCGCCGGTCAATGCCAATTCTTTCGCAGCATTTTCCCATTCCCCAAAATGCAGATAATTTGAGGTAGCCATAAATTCATATGGGACATAGTAAAAACAAAATATCAGCAGGAACATACTTCCCGACAGGAGAGAAATTGGCCTGGCTTTTTTGTTAAAAACAATACATGCCCCTGCCAAAACAAACAGGATTCCGGAAATAGAGGCGAGTAATACAAGACCGGGGATCGAGACATGATTTGGCGGTAATAGCATATAGGGAAAATCACGGGAATAAATTGTTTGAAATCCCGTTTCGGCTATAGCAATACCATAAAAAATGCGGCCTACATTAGACAGACTCAGATTTTGTGCGTGCATTGTAAACGCATCACTTTAAATACTCCGTAAAAAAATCAATGGTACGTTTCCAGGCAAGTTCGGCGGCCGCTTTGTCATAACGGGGTGTTGTATTGTTATGAAAGCCATGGTTCACGTTGTCGTAAACAAAAGCCTGGTATTTTTTTCCGTTTGCTTTTAAAGCAGCTTCATAGGCCGGCCAGCCGCCTGTTATCCTGGTATCAAGTCCCGCATAATGCAGCATCAGCGGCGCATGAATTTTAGGCACATCCTCTGCCGCCGGCTGTGCACCATAAAAAGGAACGGCGGCCGCCAATTCAGGCACCCTAACAGCCATCATGTTGGCAATGCCCCCGCCGTAACAAAAGCCTACAACCCCAACCTTTCCGTTACAATCCTTGTTATCTTTAAGGTAATAAAAGGCGTCTATAAAATCCTGCTCCATTTCGCCCTTATCCCTTTTGCTTTGCATTTCACGTCCGGCGTCATCGTTGCCTGGGTAGCCGCCCAGCGGCGTGAGCGCATCGGGCGCAAGCGTAATAAATCCTGCCAGTGCGGCCTGCCTGGCCACATCTTCGATATAAGGATTCAGGCCGCGGTTTTCATGAACCACGACAATCCCCCCAAGTTTCCCTTTGGCATCAACAGGTTTTGACAGCAACGCTTTGATATTTCCGCCGCCCTTTGGCGAAGGATAAGTAATGTACTCCGATTTTAAGCGCGGATCATCCGGCTTTATCTGCACGTTCCCTTTATAATCGGGCATCAGGAAACTCATCAACGAGGATACCGTAACCGCACCAACTGCATAAACAGATAGCTTTTGCATAAATTCGCGCCTGTCAAGCCGGTTGTGGGCGTAGTCATCATAGAGGTCAAACACTTCCTGCTTAATGTCTTCTTTTTTTATCTGGCTCATAATTAAAGGATTTAATCAAATGTAATAATTCAGCGCAAAGCCTTGCTAACCAAACGGTAACAGTCTCGTTACGTGTATGATTGCGCATTTGCCGCCAACCACTAAGAAATATATTTATGAGATGCTCAACGGTGTTTAAATTTTCGGCTTACCCGGGCAGCCCAATTGGGTAACGTGACGAACTTATGCTTTAAGATAGGTTTTCTTACCGCAGCGCAGGCACTTGTAGCGCTTAACCGGCAGCCAAAACAAAATGATCTTAACCGGCAAGTGACGCGAAACACGCTGCAAGCGGCCATTACAACTTGGGCAAGGTGGTTTTTCCTTATAACGAATCGCTTTAAAAGCAGCAGTGGCCATACATATGTGGTTAAGTTATTCGCTTAAAGGTAGTAATTTGGCGAATATAATCCAATTTGAACCTTGACTCCATTCTGCCTTCGTTTCGCTTTCGCAAGTTCGAATCCCCGCCATTGTTTTACGGTTGAGCATAGCTGCTAGATTGCCGGAAGGATTATTGCCAGGCGGATGTTGTTAAACTCTTAAGCGCCATCTTTCTTAAGTGATCGATGTTCAAAACAGGCGTATTTATTTCCTTCGCTTTATCGTCCCAATAACGCATCCGGATATAAAGTTGATGATCCGGGTTGGCCTCAAACATCGCCGCTTCTTCTGCGGTCATCGGGCCTCCCTGGTATCCAAGCGTCGTTTTGCTGGCTTCGGAGAGTTGTTCGTAATATTCGGGATATTTAACAGTAAGGTATCGTTTGGCGATCACATGGCATTGCACCAGCGTGGCCATCCTTTCGGAAAAGCCCAGTTTGCGCAAATAGTCCGCACCAAGTTTTTCATGATCCACATTACCCATGCCGCCCATGCTTTCCGCTTCGCCGTCATCAGCACACAAATGCCCGATGTCGTGAAAAAAGGCTGCAAGTATTACTTCGTCTTCAAACCCCTCATCTTTTGCCAATGCCGCAGCCTGCGACATGTGCTCGACCTGCGATACCGGCTCACCTATATAATCTGCAGCGCCATATTTTTCATAAAGGCCGAATACTTTTTCAACGGTTTCCTCAGGGCTCGAAAGTTTGCTCATCTTAGTAAAGTTTAAACCAAAATAACACAGTAAATATTAAATTGTCGCTAGCGGAATGTTAGCGGGACGTATTTTGGACGATTGATTTTCTGTCAATTTAACTCATGTTAACAAAATCGTTGCTTTGCATCCCTAAATTATTCTTTTACTTTGGCCCATCCAATTAAACCTGATGGAAGAAGATATCCTTATCCAGATAAGCAACCGAATAAAAGAACGCCGGCGCGAAAAAAACATCACTGTACAGGAATTAGCCACAAGGGCCGATGTAAGCAAAGGCCTGATCTCGCAGATCGAGAACAGCCGCACCATCCCTTCGCTACTGGTGCTGATCGAGATTATCAAAGCCCTGGAGATTGACCTGAATGAGTTTTTTAAGGATATCCGCAATAAAGCTAACGATTACCCTGTATTAGTAAAAAGGAAAAGCGACTACGAGTGTTTTGAAAAAGAACACGCCATAGGCTTCCATTACCAGCGGATATTTACGCAATCCATCAACCATTCGACGGTGGATATTGTGATCCTTGAACTGGAGCCTGGCGCCTCCCGCCCATTGGTTGAAACCGAGGCATTTGAATACAAATATGTTTTGGCCGGCGACGTAGAATACCAGTTCAGCAAAGAAAAAATAGTCCTGACCCAGGGTGATTCCGTGCTTTTCGATGGCCGGTTACCACATACCCCCCGCAATTTAGGCACAAGCACTGCCAGTATGCTGGTAATCTATTTTTTTGAAGAGAAAAAGTAGAGACGCGATGCATCGCGTCTCAAACGAAATGCTGAAATTTAACAAACAAATGTAAATCCAGACATTCGGGAGACGCGAAGTATCGCGTCTCTATAAGCAATCATTAACCCAAAATTAATGTAAAATTCGCTTGCCGGTAATAAACAAAGTTTAGTATTGCTGAACTATTACTTCATCACCATATGCCCATAAAATTAGTCGTTTTTGATATGGCCGGTACCACAGTCAGCGATAACCACGAGGTTAGCAAAGCGTTCCAGGCTGCATTAAAAAAATCGAATTATAAAGTTCCGATCGAACTGATAGACCCGCTAATGGGCTACGAAAAGAACCAGGCCATCAGGCAAATACTACGTCTTCATGAACATAACGATGCTAAGATAACCAACAAACTGGTTGATAAAATACACAGGGATTTTGTGCAAAATATGATCAACCACTACCGCGATTCGGACGGCGTTGAGCCTTTGCCCCATGTAGAAGAAACCTTTGCAAAACTACATGAACAAGGCGTGCAGGTAGGTATTAACACCGGTTTTTCGCGTGATATTGCGGACACGATCGTCGACAGGCTAAATTGGAAAGAAAAAGGGCTGATTGACCATATCATAGGCTCAGACGAAGTGGAGCGTGGCCGACCCTATCCTTACATGATACAAAAGATGATGATCGACGGCGGAATTGAGCGGCCGGAAGAAGTTGCCAAAGTTGGCGATACCGAGGTAGACATACGCGAAGGGCAGCAGGCCAATTGCCGGTATGTTATCGGGGTTACCACCGGCACTTTCAAACGCAGCGAGCTGGAACCATACCATCCTACGCACATCATCGACGACATTGCCCGGGTAATTGACATTATCAATCAATAGCTTATGAAAATGATCGACCGCTTACGACTTAAGGTTGCCAAATGGCCGTACCCGGTCATATCTGTGCTGGCTGGCATTTCGGCTTTCGGTGCATATTCGTCCATGTATGCTTTCCGGAAAGCGTTTGCAGCCGGTACTTTTTCCGGCCAGCAATATTTGCATATCGATTATAAAGTTTGGCTGGTTATTGCCCAACTGATTGGATATACACTGAGCAAATTTTACGGCATTAAATTCATCGCCGAGTTAAGCCATGAACAGCGCGTAAAAAGTATTTTCGGGTTGATTGGTTTTGCATGGTTTGCCTTGCTGCTTTTTGCCATAGTGCCGGCGCCTTACAACATTGTTTTCCTCTTCCTGAATGGGTTCCCGCTCGGGATGATCTGGGGCCTGGTTTTTAGCTATCTTGAAGGACGGAGATCGACGGAATTTATGGCTGCTGTATTGTCGACCAGCCTCATTTTTGCATCGGGATTTGTAAAAACACTCGGGCGCACGATGATGTCGACTTATCATGTCAGCGAGTTTTGGATGCCTTTTCTCACAGGGGCCTTATTTGTGATTCCCTTAATCATTTTTGTTTTTTACCTTGAATTAATGCCCGATCCCAGCCCCGAAGACATTAAACTACGGACAAAACGCCTGCCTATGGACGGCGGGGAGCGTAAACGTTTTTTACAGCGGTTTTTACCGGGCATCCTGCTAACCCTGGTAATTTACATTTTGCTAACTATCATGCGTGACGTGCGCGACAATTTCGAAGTGGAGATATGGAAGGGCCTGGGCAATACGGACAATACCATTTATACCAAAATAGATACGTTTATCTCAGTTATTGTATTGGTGGCGATGAGCAGCCTGATATTGATCAGGAAAAACATCAAGGCGTTTAGCATCATCCATTTAATGATCATCAGCGGCTGCCTGTGTATCGTTATTGGCACCGTGCTTTTTAATTTGGGTGTTATCAGTGTGATGCCCTGGATGACAATGGCCGGCTTGGGCCTATATTTAGCCTATGTGCCCTACAATGCTATATTTTTCGAGCGGATGATCGCCTCCTTTCACTATAAAAGCAACATCGGTTTTATCATTTATGTATCCGATTCCATAGGTTACCTGGCCAGTGTGTCCATTTTGCTGGTTAAGGAGCTTGGGCATCCCAACATCAGCTGGACTGAATTCTTTAAGGGAGGCGTTATGGTAGTTGGCATCGTGGGCGCCATTTGTGCAACACTTTCCCTGGTATACTTTCTGCAAAGCGCCAGAAAAAGTAAACTTCCCGAAGTCCAGGGGGAATTAATGATCAATCCGGCATGAAAATTTTGTCAAAAAACAATGCGATCGTAATTGGCGCGGGCATCGTCGGCCTTGCAACAGCAAGGGCATTATCGATCCGCGGCTATTCGGTGACCGTATTTGAACGAAACGAGCGGGCCGTAGGCGCATCCATCCGTAATTTTGGGATGGTATGGCCCATCGGCCAACCCACAGGGGCTTTGTATGAGCGTGCGATGCTTTCGCGCAGCATATGGAAAGAGATTTGTACCGAAGCAAAAATATGGCACGATGAGGTAGGTTCGTTACACCTCGCCTATTACGACGATGAACTGCAGGCGATCACTGAATATGTTGAAGCGAACCGCCAATCCCGGGACTGCTCGGTGCTTAATCTAAAACAAACTTTGCAAAAGTCGCCCGCTGTTAACAGCGCCGGTTTGAAAGGAGCATTATGGAGCGCGGATGAAATGATCCTGGAATCGCGGGTGGCCATCGGGCAAGTGGCTTCGTACCTTTCCGAAAAATATGATGTTACCTTTCATTGGAACACGGCTATCAGCCGTGTCGAGTATCCTGCAGTGATGTCCGGCAACTCAACCTGGAATGCGGACGAAATATTTGTTTGCAGCGGTGTTGATTTTGAAACGCTCTACCCGGAATTGTTTTTACAGTCTGATATCACCAAATGCAAATTGCAGATGATGAGGCTGGTTGCCCAGCCTGATGACTGGCGCATTGGCCCATCATTATGTGGCGGTTTGTCTATGATCCATTACCCGGGTTTCCAAGCGGCCAAATCGCTGCCGGCGCTGCGCGAACGTTACGAGGCGCAATATGGCGAACACCTGGAGTGGGGCATCCACGTGATGGTTTCGCAAAATGGCGCGGGTGAATTAACCATTGGCGATTCGCACGAATACGGCCTGGTGCACGATCCTTTCGATAAGGAATTTATTAATAATTTAATAACGGGTTACTTACACACTTTCGCGAAATTTAAGGATTGGAAAATGATTCAATCGTGGAACGGCATCTATTCAAAAATGACCAATGGCCAAACAGAACTGGTGATGGATGCGGGCGAAGGGGTAAAAATCATCAACGGTCTCGGCGGCAATGGCATGACTTTATCTTTTGGTTTGTGCGAGCAATTAATCGATGCAAGGTGAATCGTTTAAAAATAGTTAATTTAGTTTTTTATGATGAATGATACCCGCAGGGATTTCCTGAAGAAAGCAGCATTACTCACCGGGGCCGCCGGCCTGGCCAATTTTATTCCCGAGTCGATCCAAAAAGCGATGGCGATAGACCCTGCTCAGGGCAGCACGTACCACGACGCCGAGCACATCGTGATCCTGATGCAGGAAAACCGCTCTTTCGACCATTGTTTCGGCACATTGAAAGGCGTCCGCGGGTTTAACGACCCAAGGACCATCACCCTGCCTGATAACAACCGCGTTTGGCTGCAATCCAATAAGAAAGGCGAAACCTACGCACCTTTCCGCCTCGACATCAAAAACACCAATGCCACATGGATGGACTCGCTGCCGCATTCCTGGGGTAACCAGGTTAGCGCGCGCAATGATGGCAAATTTGATAAGTGGCTGGAAAATAAGCGCAACAGCATTCCCGAATATGCTGATATGCCGCTCACTTTAGGATATTACACCCGCGAAGACATTCCCTTTTATTACGCACTTGCCGATGCTTTCACCGTTTGCGACCAGAACTTCTGCTCTGCCTTAACCGGCACTAACCCCAACCGCCTATATTTCTGGACCGGGACGGTACGCGAGGAACAACATGAAAAATCCAGGGCACATGTTTGGAATGATGACATGGACTATGGCACCCTAAAATGGGCCACATTCCCTGAGAGACTGGAGGAACATAGTATCTCATGGAAATGTTACCAGAACGAAGTCGCCATCGACACGGGCTTTGAAGGTGAAGAAGATAATTGGCTGTCGAATTTCCAGGACAATGCCCTGGAGTTTTTTGCGCAGTACAATATTCATTTGTACGAGTTGCACCTGGAGGCTATTGAAAAAAAATCGAAAGCACTTCCGGGAAAGATCGATGAGCTGAAAAACAAAATAGCGGCGTTGCCGGCAGGCGACGCAGCGATAAAGCCGTTGAAAAAGCACCTGAACGAAATGAAGGCCGACCTGGACGCCATCAACAAGGAAAAAGAAACCTGGCAGCCGGGGATGTTTGAAAAGTTATCCGACCGCGAAAAGGCGCTTCACCAAAAAGCTTTTATTTCAAATAAAAAAGACCCGCACTATCGCCGCCTGGAAACCTTAAAATATAACGACAAAGGTGTTGAGCGCGAATTGCAGGTGCCCAAAGGCGATATATTTCACCAGTTCAGGCAGGATGTAAATACCGGGAAATTACCAACAGTATCCTGGCTTTCGGCCCCTGAGGCCTTCTCCGATCATCCCAGCTCGGCCTGGTTTGGCGCATGGTATGTTTCTGAAGCGCTGGATATCCTGACTAAAAACCCCGAGGTATGGAAAAAAACAATTTTCATACTGACTTATGACGAAAACGATGGCTACTTCGACCATGTACCGCCCTTCGTAGCGCCTGATCCCCGTAAAATTGAAACCGGGGCGGTATCAAAAGGTATAGACGCCAGGGTTGATTTTGTGACCCTTGAACAGGAGCTGGAAAGAAATGATTTCCCGGAAAAATTTGATAAAGAAAGCCCGATAGGTCTCGGCTACCGGGTACCGATGGTTATCGCTTCGCCCTGGAGCAAGGGCGGATGGGTAAATTCAGAGGTATTCGATCATACCTCTACACTTCAGTTTCTTGAAAAATTTCTATCCAAAAAAACCGGTAAAAAAGTACAGGAGGCAAATATCAGCGACTGGCGGCGGACCATTTGCGGCGATCTTACGTCGGTGTTTCGGCCATTCCACGGCGAAGCCACCGAACAGCCGGCATTTGTAAAGCGTGACCCATTTGTGGAGAGCATCCACAAAGCAAAATTTAAAAAGACACCTTCGGATTTTAAACCACTCAGCAAAGAAAAGATCGCGGTATTTAATAAAACCCCGCATGCATCGCCTTATATGCCGCAACAGGAACCGGGCATCCGCCCGTCGAACGCCCTGCCCTATGAGCTGTACGCCGAGGCAAAACTAAACGCGGAAAAAACCGCACTTGAAATCGAGTTTACGGCAGGCAACAAAGTTTTCGGCACTAAGTCGTCAGGAGTCCCGTTTAATGTTTATGCGCCAGGCAGGTATCTTCAGCAAAAAGGCAATGAGGCGCCTGCCTTCGACAATGTGCGCACCTGGGCCTACGGCTTAATCGCCGGCGACAGCTTGACCGCCAACTGGCCGGTCAGCGAGTTTGAGGATAAAAACTATCACCTGCAGGTTTACGGGCCAAACGGCTTTTTCCGCGAGTTTAAGGGAAATAGCGAAGATCCGGGCTTGCAAACCAAGCTTACTTACCAGGGTAATCCAAAACTGAGCGGTAACGCCGAACTCGTATTCGAAAATTCGGGCAGCAAACCACTGCAGATCGAGATCATCGATCGTTCCTATAAAGTGAACAACCATAAACTGGTCGTACCTGCTTCAGGAAAGTCCAGCTTGGTATTGAACCTTGAAAAGAGCTTTGGCTGGTATGATTTTTCGGTGAAGGTGGCCGGCAACGAGTTATTTGAAAAACGCTACGCCGGCAGAGTTGAGACGGGTAAGGCAAGTTATACTGATCCGTTTATGGGGAAAGTGATGGCTTAATCCACTCCTGCCATTACAAAAGTATTTGAGGCTGATGTTTTAATCCTATAAAATCACCCAAAAAGAAGCGGCACCGATTCTATTTCAAACTTTTTGGTATCGAATATCATCAGGCCGTTGCTAAACTGGCAGCGGGCTACACAGGGACCGTAAGCCCATTGCAATTCCTCGTTTAATTTATATTTACCGAATGGGTTGCGTTCAATCCGGTCTTCATTACAAATGCTCACCCCTTCAAAGTGCATGTGGCCCGAAAACCCGGTACGGCAATCATGTTGGGCGATAAAATCAAGATGATCATGATAAGCTTCGGCCATTTGCGGGAAGCAGGTTTTAACGCCATTCAGATCGGGATAGGCAAAGTGCGAAAGAAAAACCTTGTGCCCGTCAAATTCCCGCATTGCAAATTCGGGCAGCGTTTCCAGGTAGGATTTGTCGGCCCTGGTAATTAATGCGTTAAGCTGTACGTCTTCATACAAAAAAACGCGGTTATCACTCAGTTGCCGCCGTTCAAAAAAATCCAGTTCATACCAATTTTCCGAGAATTCAAAATCGCCGGTATACTTCGGGATCCTCTTCGCCTGGTACAGATCGTTGTTACCGATCACAACGGTGCTGCAATTGTCCCTTACCATAGCAATACATTCATGCGCGCTGCGCGTATCCAGGTAATGGTAGGTGTTTACTTTATAACCGACGATATCGCCCAGGCATACCACTTCCGCGCACCTCGCCGCTTCCAAAACCTTAAAGGCTTTTTGCAGCGCCACTATGTCCTCATGAATATCGCTTATAATACCAATTTTCATGGTCTTTGACATTTCATATCGAAAAAAAATCTAACACGGAGTAACAGAGAAGACCGCGCAGGACACAAAGCCTTTATATTCCCCATTTTTATTTCTCTGCGTTCTTTGTGCATTCTCTGTGACCTCTGTGGTTAAAAAATCACCACTTCAGCCAATTTTCATTTTAAACCAAACCGTCCTTCACGGTATTCCATTCCGGGTTTCTTTCTACTGATAAGGGTTTTACACCATGCGCATAATCAGCCTTGTACTTGCTTATGCCGTCTACAAAAACATGCGATACCGATGCAAATGTGCCGCTGCCGTCAAAAGCCACCAGGTCGGCACGTTTGCCGGTTTCAATACTGCCGGTTTCGTGATGGAAATTCAGCAGCGTTGCCGGATTCAATGAAACCATGTTGACCGCTTTGCTCGGATCGATCCCTTCATTGATCATTTTAATTACACTGGCCAGCATGGTAGGGAAATGATAGTCGCTGCACAGGATATCCACCAATTCTTCTTCGATGGCCTCCAGGCAGGATAAGTTGCCGCAATGCGAACCGCCCCGGTAATAGTTGGGCGCCCCGAGGCAAACCCATAAACCAAGTTCCTTTGCCCGGCGTGCTGCGGCCAGTGTGGTAGGCATTTCGGATAATGTTGCACCGAATTGCATACCTTCTTCTACATGCTCAATGGTCGTATCGTCGTGGCTGCCCAGGATATATCTATCCTTAAAAGCCTCGTAAATAGGCTGGCGGTTGTTTATTTGCTGTGTCCGTTCTATCTGCAGCAACAAACGCCGCTCAGCTTCTTCAGCGGTTATGCCAAATGCTTTCGAGCGCATTTCTATCTGCTGCTGCATGGTAAACTGGCGCTGGCCAGGGACATGATCGTTATATACCGCCAGGTACAGGCTTTCCAGTTCTTTCATCGGTTCGAGGTAGTTTAAAATGCCTGTTGAATTTGGATCGATACGGGCGTGCAAGAAATGACGCACCAGCAGGGAATGACGGGCTTTATCGATCTGCCTCGAAAGCTCCATCGCCTCGGGCAAGCTGCGGTTTTTCTCCTCGTTATCCGAAAAACTAACCGCACTGAAAACGGTGGTGATACCACAGGCTGCCGCGCGGGCATCCATAAAATGAAGCGCAAATGGCAGCGGAAAGGCCGCGCTTGCGCGCGGGTACAGCTCTTTTTCCAGGTAATCGGTGTGAATATCGATACAGCCTGGGATCAGCCATTGTTCCTGCAAATCAATACCATCAGCATAATATTTTTCCTTAATTACCGATGCAATAAGGCCGTTTTCAATTTCAACCGATCCGATAAAATTTTCAGTGGGGGTAACTATTCGTGCATTGGTTAGCAGGTGCGTGTTCATTCAGCAGTATAATTTTGTAACAGGATAAAATTATACTCCAATTATTAGCGCGGTATTAGTTATCAATAAGGATAAATTTAAGATTTGGTTAAGAGGGATTGTGGTTCTTCGTTGCCCTACCGGCAAAAATCAAACCACAAGGGACACAAAGGGCACAAGGATTTCACAAAGTAAAAATTAAGGTTTGTGGAATGTGGGTGAAAACGAGCTGCTAACGAAACCGCGCCTTCACCAACAACCACTTTGTGGACTTAGTGAAACCTTAGTGACCTTTGTGGTTTATTCTTTCACAAAGCGATAAATTAAAAGGTTTGGCCGGCGCCTCAAAACAACTGAAATTGGCCGGTAGCCCGGAATTGTAAAAACTTTTCAATCGTAAGGCTATGATTTGGAATCATTTCGGGCAGATCGCCTGGTTTAAAAAAACCGAGCTTTAAGGTTTCGTCGCCGTCGGCATTCAATTCCCCCTCCCATTGATCAGTGTAAAAAGCGAGGGAGTAATTGTGGATGATATCACCGTTGGGGTAAACAAACACATCCGTTTCAACGGCACTTGCAAATCCCCAGGGGGAAAACTCCGTTACCACCAGTCCGGTTTCTTCCAGCACTTCCCGTTTTACCGTTTCCGAAATATTTTCAAATTCTTCCGGCAGACCTGAGGGCAGTCCCCATTTTTGCCAGTCGCCGCGCAGCTGCAGCAAAATTTCGCCGTTATTATTTTCCATAATGATACGCATGCCGGGCACTTTCAACATGCGGTTGCCCACAAGTGCACGTATCTGGCCGAAATAGCTTTCTTCGAATGTCATTTTTTAATTTTCATGATGGTTATATCCTGATTCCCGTTACCCCGGTATCTTTCCAGTCGCGCGGCAAGAAATATGGGTGCTTCTTCTACCTTAATTTCTTCAAAACCAATTTTACTATAGAATTGAATAAGATGTTTGTAGGGCAGGCAATAACAGCCGCTCATGTCGGTATTAAACTGCAGAAATTTAAGCATGGCAAGCCCGATGCCCTTGCGTTGAAACTCAGGTTTAACTTGCATGCCGCGTAATACTGGCACGCCGTTTTCGCTGCAAATTCGGACGGCACCCACGATTTGGTCAGAGACAGCAATTGCCATCCCGTCTTTCTCGTCAATTCCGCCACCATAATTGCAAACTTCGTAGTGCTGTACCACATCGGCATATTCACCGGCACTAGCCCAGCGTATGGTTACTTCAGCGCCTATCATATTTTTTTGCAAACCCCTCAGCATCCAAAGCCCTGAAATCCGGCAAAGCGCTGATCAACTCCTCGCGACTCCAGTCCCACCAGGCAATCCGTTTTAATGCCAGCTCGGTTTCTTCAGTTACCCGCTGTCTGATCAGTTTTGCAGGATTGCCGGCAACAATGGCGTAATCCGGTACATTTTTAGTTACCACCGAGCCCGAGCCGATAATTGCACCGGTCCCAACAGATACGCAGGGCATCAGGATAGCCCCATGCCCAATCCACACATCCGGGCCGATAATTACCCGTTGTTCGTTTCGCCAGTTTGCTACCTGCTCGTCATAATCGTCATCGCCCATAAAATGCGATTTGGACCGATAAGTAAAATGGTGCAGCGTGGCCCGCCACATGGGATGATTAGTTGGGTTGATACGCACATGCGAGGCCACATTGGCAAACTTGCCGACTTCGGCGTTAAAAACTTCAACATCTTTAACCAGGTAGGCATAATCCAGCAGGTCGCTTTGAAAAACTTCGCAGCGCTGGCCCACCATCGTCCAGGCGCCCATGCGGCTGTTTTTTACTAGCGCGGTTTCATGTATCCAGGGCGCCTCGGTCATCGGTTGCGGCCCGCGCCAGGGGTCGGCAAATTCGCCGTGATTGATTTCGATCATATAGTTTGAATAAAAGAAAGCTCAATTTGCGCTAAAATATTTGAAGAAAATATCTTAATCAAAAAGCCATATTTACCATCCATAGCCGTTGACCCCATCGGGGTCTAATATCGGTAGAAATACAAGCCATATGAATTTTCCGTGCCGTAGGTCAATGTCTTTAAGTTAAACTTAAGGAAATTTTCACGTTCCACCGGGCGTTTTCGCCCCTCCTAAACGGCGCAGCCCTCACTCATCCTCCCCGGTAGGGAGGACTTTAAAAATGCGCCGTAATCGAAGCTAAAGTCTCCCCT
>OLLK01000048.1_pt1 | contig 18605 bp, 20 predicted proteins | sample 1604531 | NCBI WGS metagenome assembly OLLK01 (sample SAMEA104055722, study PRJEB20765) | soil metagenome | isolation source: soil | reverse complement strand
TAATCGAAGCTAAAGTCTCCCCTACCGGGGGAGATTTAGAGGGGGCTAAATCTCAGAGTTTCCTTAACTTAATGACATTGCCCGTAGGGTCGCAAAACGGACGGGAGGATTCAACCTTTTGCCATTCGCCTTTTGCCTTTAACCTTGCCAAAAGGCTATATTTGCCGATATGAATACCATTCTCATTAAATCAGCAACAATAATCAACGAAAACAAACAGTTTGTTACCGATGTGCTGATAAAGGATGGTTTTATCGACCGGATAGACAAACAGATCGACACGAAAGCCGGCAAAGAGATCAACGCCGAAGGCTTATATCTTTTCCCCGGCTGTATCGATGACCAGGTGCATTTTCGCGAACCGGGGTTAACACATAAGGCCAATATTTACACTGAATCAAGAGCCGCAGTGGCAGGGGGCATTACTTCCTTCATGGAGATGCCTAACACGGTGCCAAATACTTTAACGCAGGAATTACTGGCCGATAAGTATAATATAGCATGCAGGGACTCGCTTGCCAATTACTCCTTTTACATGGGCGCTTCGAATGATAATATCGACGAGGTATTGCGCACCGATACCGCCAACGTTTGCGGGGTAAAAGTTTTTATGGGTTCCTCGACCGGGAATATGTTGGTAGACGATCCGACCACGCTGGAAAATATTTTTTCGAAGTCGCCGATGCTGGTGGCCACGCATTGCGAAGATGAGGCAACCATCAGGGCCAACATGGAGCACTATAAACAGCTTTATGGCGAAAATATCACCATCGCTATGCATCCTAAGATCAGGAGCGAAGAAGCTTGCTACCTTTCCTCGTCGCTGGCGGTTGAACTGGCTAAAAAGCACGGTACCCGTTTACATATCCTGCATATCTCTACCGAGAAAGAAACCTGGCTGTTTGACAATAGCATTCCGTTAAAAGATAAAAAGATCACCGCAGAGGCCTGTATTCATCACCTTTGGTTTACGGATGAAGATTACGAAACCAAAGGCAACTTTATAAAATGGAACCCGGCGGTAAAAACGGAAAAGGACCGGGACGGGATACTAAAAGCTGTCCTGGATGGCCGGATCGATGTGATTGCGACCGACCACGCCCCGCATACTTTTGAAGAGAAATCACAATCGTACTTAAAGGCGCCCTCGGGCGGGCCATTGGTGCAACATGCCTTGCCTGCTATGCTGGAGCTTTATCACAAGCGGAAAATAACACTTGAGCAAATTGCCCAAAAAATGGCGCACAACGTTGCAGATTGTTTCCAGATCGAAAACCGCGGCTATATCCGTGAAGGCTATTGGGCCGATCTGGCGCTTGTTGATCTCAAGTCCCCATGGACAGTCAGCAAAGACAATATACTATATAAATGCAAATGGAGCCCGTTTGAAGGGACTACGTTTCAATCCAAAATTGTTTCCACCATCGTCTCAGGGAACGTGGTTTGGGAAAATGGTGCGTTGGTTGAGGGAACGGCCGGGAAAAGGTTGCGGTTTGTGAGGTAGATAGTTCATTTATAATCCTGAGCGCAGCGAAGGAACTTCTAAACCATGCATCCGAACTTTGCAGCCGGCAATGTCGCTTCAAGATCCTTCGCTGCGCTCAGGATGACAAAAGAATGCGGTCATTTAACCGCCAAATAAATATTCACCTCCGTTTCTTCGAAGCTTTTGGCACCGGCGCTATACAAATCAAAATCTGCAGTATAAACCCTGTCAGCATCACCGGCCCATATTTCCTGCCATGCCGCGTGAATATTTTCCGGAAATTTGCCGCCTAAGGAATAAACCTGGTATTTGCCCGCCGGGATGGAAATTCCGGAAAGCCCATCACCCAAATGCGCTAATGAATTTACTTTGCATCCAAGCAATGTGGTATAGTACCCGGTATGGTCACTTTCATAATCGGTATAAAAACAATAAATATCTGCCGAGACCTTGTCATTAATTTTCGTGACCAGGTTTTCGGTCATAAAACGCGTCCATAGCTCGCCTATATCTTTCGCGGATTGCCCGTTTTGATTTGTTGTCCGTACGGTGACTCCTGCTACATCAAAAGCAGGCATTTCAATTGTTTCAATTTTTGTGATCATTGCTTAGGATGTTTTTTTCAACAGGTCTTTTAAGCCGCCAAAAACCGATTGCCAGTTTTGCTCCGAATGTTCCTTTGCCTGCTCGTTTTTTACACCATCCTGGGTGATCACCAGTGCAGTTACGCCTTCTTCCTCATGCAGTTCGTAGGTGATGTTATTATAATTTTCCGGCTTATCTTCGGTGCCCGACATGCTGCTCCAATAGGTGTACTTAAGCAGCTTTGGCGGATCGATCTCCAGTATAGTGCCGCCATCGGTATAGGTCTTTCCTTCCCATTCACCGCTAAAAGTAATGCGGCTGCCTTTTTTAAAGTCTGAGCTCAAATCGGTTCCGAAGAAATACTGCTTAACCATCGCAGGGTCTGTAAGGCCCTTCCAAACTTTCGCAATCGGTTCGTCGAAGGTAATGGTGGTTTTTAATGTTAGTGGTTCCAAGTTGTAGTTTGCTGAAATGTTGTAAAGTTGAAATGTTGTAAAGTTGAAATGTTGTAAAGTTGGAATGTTGTAAAGTTGAAATGTTGTAAAGTTGGCCCCGATAGCTATCGGGGGTTGTAAAGTTGTCTATTATTTGCCAACAGCCACAAATGACTAATGACAGGTGACTAATGACTATTTAGTCAACCATCGAAGATTGAATAAGTTTAAAATCTGCTTCCGGGATCTCAAAAAATCCGAACCGGAACTGGTATCCCCATGATGATTTATTTTTAATGAAATCCAGAGTTGCTATCAGCGGCGCTATGGGTGTTTCTTTGCATTTTTGCCAGTTAATATTGCGCCGGTACGGTATAAAATCTTCGCTCATTTTGTGCTGGTACACCTTGTCATCGGCGACTTCTCCAATCGCTGTAAAGGCTTGCAAAGGGTCGTTCCCGCTGTAGCTTTGCTTTGGCGAATAACAGATCACCCAATCACCTGGGTTCATCCGTTTTAGCGGACCCGCTTTGCCATGATTGGCCTGCATAAACCCATCGGCAACGCCTCGGGCTATATGATCTTTCGAAACAACTACAATCCAGTAATGCATATGCCGGGTATCAAAAAGGTAAACAAAAAAATGATCAGTAAATGCAAGCCCACCAGGATGGGTTTCATGACTACTTTAGCGCCATCCTTCACTTTAACATGTGTATAGATGGCGCCTGCCAGGATAAGGGGAAAAATTGCGATGCCGTAAATCCTTGTAGGGTTAAAAAGCAGCAACGTGCTGGCTGTAATTTCTACAAAACCAAGTACATGCATAAACCACAACGGATAGCCAAATTTTTTAAAGGCTGCAATGGAGTCTTTGTGTCCCAAAAGCTTTTTAAAGCCAAAAATGAATCCGGGTATTACAAAAGCTATTATCAATACCCAAAAGATGATTTTGATTGCCATAATGTTTAATTTTTATTCAAATAAACACCAGGCAAATGACAACAGTGTGTCAGTAGGAATTGCTGAGCTGCAAATTTTTTTGAACGATGGCTGCGGCGATCTGCCCAACTTTTTCTTTCAAACTTTCGGGGCTGATGATCTCGGCATTGTCGCCAAACATCATAAACCAGCGGGCAAAGCCTTCTAACGACATCGTCAGGAAAGTCATCTCAATTTGGTCGCCGATCTTTTTTTCAGACACGAAACCGCTGTAATACTTTTGATAATCAAGGTGCGGATATACCGATTTATCTACCCGCATGATCACCAGGTCCAGCGCATGCTCTTTAGCAGTTTGGTTAATATAGTCCTTTAACGTGGGGTGCTTACTGTTAAATACTTTCTCCGTTACCTTCACCTGGTTTATCCTGTCGACCCTGAAATCGCGGTAATCATCCCGCATCCGGCAAAAACCGATCAGGTGCCAGTAACTATCTTTATAAAAAATACCGATCGGCTCGATATCCCTTTTGGTATGTTCCTGGCTATGGTTGGCAAAATAATCAATGGTGATCACTTTTTTTTGCGCGATACTGCTGAGCAGGGTCTGGATATGGCTCTTGTGGTCCACGCGCATCTGGTGCGTATTTTTTAATACGGCGATGCTTTCGTCAATATCTTCCAGTAAAGCCTTTTCGGATGTTTTCAGTATCGACCGGATCTTATACATCGCCGAACGATGGTGCTCGGAAACGGAATTGTCGGCCATCTTTTCCACTATCTTTTCGGCAGTTAAAAAAGCCGTGGCTTCCTCGCGGGTAAACATCACCGGCGGTAACCGGTAACCGTCCATAATGGAATAACCTACGCCGGCTTCGCCGATGATGGGGATACCTGCTTCCTCCAGTGTTTTCACGTCGCGGTAAACCGTACGCAGGCTGATGCCAAAGCGTTCGGCAATATCGCTCGCCTTCACCACCCTGCGCGATTGCAGCTGGATCAAAATTGCGGAAACCCTGTCGATGCGGTTCATAGCACCCAAATTACATAAAAATCACCAAACTGAACGGTAAATTGTGTTATTTTGCTAATATGAATACCGAGGATAAAATAGTAACCTTTGAATCGTACTATGACCCGATGCTGGCGCATATTGTGCGTACCAGGCTGGAAGCAAACGGTATCCCTTGTTTTATTGCCGACGAAAATACCATCGGTTCAAATCCTATCTATACCAACACCGCCGGCGGCGTAAAACTTAAAGTTTTTGAGCGTGACGTACAACGCTGCCGCGAAATACTGGCTACTGAAGGTGACCTGCACGAAAAGGATCACCACGAAGTTGATGACGAAAATAATACTTATGTGGTTTGCCCTTACTGCGGATCAACAAATGTTAGCAATATTACTGCCGAGAAAAAAGCGGAGCAATGGTCTGAAGTGCTTGATTCCTTTATAAACTTGGTCAATCCCTTCCACGTCCAAAAAAACTGGCGCTGCAATAACTGCAAACAGGAGTTTGAATAGTCCGAAGTCTTAAGTCTTAAGTTCAAAAGTAAGAATTAAAAAAAATCGACTTAGAACTTGCGACTAAAGACTTTTGACTTAACGCAAGTGTATCAATAAAGATACAAACGGTTTTATTTATATTCCTAATATCTATATTAGCGCCGATGTATAACCGGCGTAAGTTCTTAAAAATATCAGCGGCAGGGGCCTCCATTGCCGCTATTTCGTCCTCTGCAATTGCAAGGGCGGGCATAATCAGCGCACCCGCAAATATTCCGATAGTTATTTCAACCTGGGATTTTGGCGTAGCGGCGAATATTGAAGCCTGGAAAACACTGAGTAAGGGCGGCCGGTCGTTAGACGCAGTAGAAGCTGGTGTAAAAATACCGGAAGCTGATATGAAAAACCACACCGTTGGCCGCGCAGGCTACCCGGACCGCGACGGTCATGTTACGCTCGACGCCTGCATTATGGATGAGTTTGGTAATTGTGGATCTGTGGCAGCGATTGAGCATATCGCACATCCCATATCGGTGGCGCGACTGGTGATGGAAAAAACCCCGCACGTGATGCTGGTAGGAGAGGGCGCCATGCAGTTTGCTGTTGAACAGGGTTTTAAAAAAGAAGAGTTGCTAACTCCCGAATCAAAAAAAGCCTGGCTCGAATGGCTAAAAACGGCCAAATACTCTCCGGTGGTCAATATCGAAAACAAGCAGCATAAGCCGGGCAGCAAGTATAATCACGATACGATAGGCATGCTTGCCATTGATGCCAAAGGGAATTTATCGGGCGCCTGTACCACCAGCGGGATGGCTTTCAAAATGCGGGGCAGGGTTGGCGACAGCCCGATCATAGGCGCTGGATTGTACGTGGACAACGAAGTAGGCGGCGCAACGTCGACCGGGGTAGGCGAAGAGGTTATACGGAATGTGGGTAGTTTTTTGGTGGTAGAAATGATGCGCCGCGGTTACCCGCCTGAGGAGGCGTGCAAAGAAGCCGTTAACCGCATCATCAAAAAGAAACCTCAAACAGCAAAAGACATACAAGTGGGCTTTTTGGCGATCAATAAAAAGGGCGAATACGGCGCATACGCTATTCAAAAGGGGTTTACCTTTGCTGTTTGCAATGCTAAAAAACACGATCTGGTCATACCCGGAAAAAGCTTTTATTAGTCCTTCACCCCGTTTCACCTTACCGGATGTTAAATCAACGATAATTAGTCGTAAGGCGATCTTGAGTTGTTGCCTTTGAATCGATGCGTTTGACTTAGGTTTAAGTGTCAATTGATGGCTGACGCGACATGAGGAATTTCCCAAAATAAGGAAACAGTCTGAAAATCAGTGAATTGCAAGCAAGTGATAAAAAATTAAAATTTTGAAAATAATTGATTTTCAGTCAGTTATGCAAAAATAATGTTTCATTAAAAATGGAACATTTTGATAATGAACGTGTTCCATAATGTTCCACGTGTTCCGTGTGTAAAAATGGAACACTTTGTTCGTTTTTATTATAGTTGAAAAAAACCTGGCCGTACCCAAAATTTCCGCCCGCAACCATTTTATATTTTTTCCGTATAAATCACCGGGCGACCCCTGCGCTTTTTTTTTCTGCCTTAAATAAAGTAATTTACGCCTCCAATGAATTCACCTGTCCTGCTTGAAGTATGCGCTAATTCTGTTGAGTCGGCTATAGCTGCGCAACAGGGAGGCGCTGTGAGGGTAGAACTTTGCGAAAATTTATACGAAGGCGGAACCACACCCTCGCACGGAGATATTCTGCTTGCCCGAAAATTGCTGCATATTAAGTTATACGTACTGATAAGGCCCCGCGGCGGAGATTTTTTATATACCGATGTGGAATATGAGATCATGACCGCCGATGTAAAACACTGCATTGAGACTGGTTGCGATGGCATTGTGATCGGTATGCTGAACGCCGACGGAACCATAGACAAGGAGCGTTGTGAAAAATTGGTGCAAATGGCCAGGCGGATGGGCGTGGGCGTTACCTTTCATCGTGCGTTTGATATGTGCGCCGACCTGGAGCAAGCGCTGGAGGACATTATTGACCTGGGCTGCGAACGCATTTTAACTTCGGGCGGCAAAAGTACCGCGATTGAAGGCTCGCGAATTATTGCAGAATTGGTGGAAAAGGCGGCAGGCCGGATAGCTATTATGCCCGGCAGCGGCGTTAATGAAAACAACGTTGAAGACCTGGTCCGTTTTACAGGGGTTCGCGAAGTACATTCATCGGCAAGGTCGCGCAAGCAAAGCCAAATGATATTTAAGAACGACCATATTATTATGGGCGACAATTACGGCGACGAATATGCCTTTGAGCAAACCGATGCTGATCGTGTAAGGCATATCCTTAAAAATGCCAATTTCGACGCGTATAGCTTTTAGCTCCCGGCTCACATTCCGGCCCTGGGGCTCCTCAAAAAATCATTATACCTTTTTACAAACGCCTCATAAATTTCGCCCAAAGCGGCCCAGTCCTGCCGGGCGATAATGTCTTTTGGGAATAAATTACTGCCGAGTCCCACTGCTTTTGCGCCCTGTTCAAAATATTGCGTAAAGTTCTTTAATGTCACGCCGCCGGTGGGCATCAGGCTTACAAAATCCAGCGGCGCCAGTATTTCTTTAATATTTGCCGGCTTAAGGTCGCCTGCCGGGAATAGTTTCACCATGGTTGCGCCCATCGACCACGCCTTATATATCTCGGACGGGGTATACGCTCCGGGGAATATCGGTATCTTTTTGTCGACACAGGTTTTTATAACTTCTTCGTTCAGGATAGGGGTTACCATGAATTGTGCTCCGGCTGCAAGGGCTTTTTCCAGGTCACCCATGCTGCAAACGGTTCCGGCGCCGATATTTAAGCGGCCCTTGTACGTTTCAACTAATGATGCGATGTGTTGTTCGGCATTTGAAGAATTCATGGTGATCTCCAGGCAGGTAAGGCCCGATCGCCAATAAACTTCGGCGATAGCAGCGATGTGATCATCGGGCACGTTTCTCATGATGCCGACAACCGGCATTTTATTAAACAGGTCAAACGAAAAGTTATTACTCATTACAATAGCTTTAAATATTTTGCCACTACCAATTGACCCTTAACGGTAGCCCCATCGGCCCGTTGAGCGGAAAACACATCCAGCTTTTTACCTGGGAGCAATTCGTTCAGCGCAATTTGATAAGGCAGCCTGAGATCATCGCCGCATACCAGGTTAATTTTTTCTGCATTGGTCGAAACCGGGTCGGCCAATTCCGAACCGATTAGCAAGCCGCTCAGGTAATGATAGTTTTCACTACTTGAGCAAATATCAAACAAGCCGTTTGTACGCACTTTAAATATTAAATGGAGCAAATCCCTGGCGGTCGAATCATTAACTCCACGTTTAAAAGCATCTTCATCAAAATCACCGGGTTGAATAGCGTTTTTTAGAATACTGTGCTCCGTCAGAAGGCTAAATACTTCCCCAGTCATAAAAGTTTTAAGGCTGGCAGCCTGGCTTTCTTTTACGGTGATGTGCTTTGAATGTGTGCCTGGGAAGATGAACAGCTCATTTTTTATTTTTTGGCCTGGTGCAAAACAGCCGATCAGTTGCGTTTCTTCACCCCTCATCACATCGTTCTCCGTTTTGGCGCCCGAAATAACAAGGGTATCGTGTTCAAATTCATCATCTCCAGCAATAAAAGCGGTAATCATGCCTGCACCATCCAAACCCAGGGGCATTGAAGCATAGGGGAGGTCAATAAACCCAATTGATGAAGATGCCATGCCCGATACCAGGAGCAGGAGGCCATTCAAGGTTTGGTTGGTTTGTTGCTCCAGTAATTTCACCTGGCGATCGATCACACTCAAATAGAACTCGGTTTTATTATCTTCAGCCAGGCCGCTTTGCTGCCATTGGCCGAAAACCCTGGCTATTCCTTCGGGAGAATGTAGTTCAACGACGATCCGGCCGTCAATTGTATCCGCCAGTCTCAGCCGAAGTGATGAGGTTCCCCAATCGCAGCTTAGAAAATAATTGTCCATAGTGGCTTGTCGCCCCAAAAATGAGATTAATTCATGCAACAAAGAAAAAGATTAGCTATACAAGTCTATATTTCGGTAAATTATGTTTGCATTGCCTCTGATAATATGCTGGTTGAAATAGGCCGCAGGAGCCGTTGTGCGCTGTTAAATCAAAATTGTGAATCATTTTCTATACAATTAGCGGTCTTCACTGTGTCGTATTAGTAAAACAAATTAAGTATTAGGAAATATTGGGTTTGTATTCATTTTTTGGTATTATTTGTGATATCGTAATAATGATAAATTATTTACGATGAGAATAACACATGAACATCAGCCCGCCCGGTTGTCTGATTCATTCGACAACACCGGTATCAGCATGAAAAGAGTACTTTATTGGATATTAGTCTTCCTTGCGTTTATATGCGTAATATGCATTGGGATCATTGATATCCATTGGAGTATCAATTGGCGAATGGCGTAAATTGGTCATTGGTCATTGGTCAATAGTCATTGGTCATTGGTCGGATGGGTATTATAAAGCCGTTAATCTATGCCGTTGACGACTATATCACGATTCGCGCTGTAAATCCTATCTTTGCCGGATGGCAGAAGGTTTTGAGGATTTTAAGTTTAATAAACAAATATTAACTGCTATTGCCGACGCGGGTTATGCTTCACCTACGCCAATACAGCACAAAGCCATTCCACCGATACTTAACGGACAGGATGTTTTAGGCATAGCCCAAACGGGTACCGGCAAAACTGCCGCCTATGTGCTGCCCATCCTGATGAAGTTAAAATACGCCCAGGGCGAGCATCCACGCGCGCTTATTGTTGCCCCTACCCGGGAGCTAGCTATGCAAATTGAGGAAAATATCAAAGCCTTTGCTATAAATACCGACTTAAGGGTGGTTGTGCTGTATGGCGGCCTCGGCCCGAAAACACAAATAGAACAGGTAAAAAAGGGCGCAGATATTATTGTGGCAACACCCGGCCGTTTCCTGGACATTTACCTTGCCGGTCATCTCGTCACCAAAATGCTGCAAACCCTTGTGCTGGATGAGGCCGACAAAATGATGGATATGGGCTTTATGCCACAGATCAATCGTATTTTGGAGGTTGTGCCGGTTAAAAAACAGAACTTGCTGTTCTCGGCCACCATGTCCGATAAAGTGCAGCAGCTTTCCGGTAACTTCCTTAAATTTCCTACGGTTATCGAGATCACCCCCCAGGCAACGCCGGCTCAAACCGTACAGCAGTTTTTATTTCACGTTCCCAATGTCAAAACCAAGATCAACCTGCTAAAAAAGCTGCTGGACGTGGAAAATGGGATCAGCAAACTGATCATTTTTTGTAAAACGCGCAACTCGGCCGAAGATGTGTACAAGTTTTTGCTGCGCAAGTACGGAGAAAAGGTAGTAAAGGTGCTGCACGCCAATAAGGGGCAAAACACCCGGATCAATTCGATGAATGCCTTTAAGAATAATGAGGTGAAAATATTAGTGGCAACGGATGTGGCAGCCCGCGGAATTGATGTCAGCGATGTAAGCCATGTGATCAATTTTGACGTACCGGTGGTGATTGAAGATTACGTGCACCGCATCGGCCGCACAGGACGAGCCTATAACCTCGGCGAGGCGATCACTTTTTGTAACCCTGCCGAACTCTATTACATCCAAAAGATCGAAAAGCTGATCAGACAAACAATAGTGGCCAAAGATATTCCGGTTGATGTATTTGTTGAATCAACGCCGTACGAGGAGAAACAGGAACAGGCGAAAGAGATCGACATGCAAAAGCGCCGCGAAAATCCTGATTTCAAAGGCGCATTTCACGAAAAGAAGACCTTAAATCAGCATAAAAAATTCGACGCGGCAAGGGCCAAGAAAAACCCGCATGCAAAGCCGGTAAACCGAAAAGTGCCCAGGTCATCGTCACGAAAGAAACATTAATTCCATGAAACTCCGGATAACCCCGCTCAATTTTGCAAGTGCATTTTTTTTATTTGCTGCAGCCTATAGTTGGATATATGGTATAAAAATTACCGGCGCGAAACTGATCGATATGGGCACCGCCATCGGCTGGATATTTTTGCTGTTTGCCGTTGTAGTGTCATTTCTGGATTTAATTCTCCGCAATTTCTTTCACGAATTGAAAAAGTTATGGATTGTAGAGATAAGCTTTATAACTTTGACGGCTATAATATTTTTACTTGTTAAATAACTAAAATGAAGAAAGCCGAAGTTAAGCTAACCATTGAACTGGATGATAATAACGTACCCGAAAGCATTATGTGGGAGTCGACCGATGCCCAAAATAAAGAGGCTCTGCCGGTAAAATCGCTGATGCTGGCGGTGTGGGACTCCAACTATAAAAACACCCTTCGTCTAGACCTGTGGACCAAAGACATGCCTGTAGATGAGATGAAACGCTTCTTCTTCGAAACCCTGCAAACCATGGGTGACAGCTTTTTACGCGCAACCGGTGAAACGAATATCGTGGAAGATCTGCGCGATTATTGCGCCCACTTTGCCGAAAAAATGGAATTAGCTAAAAACTGATATGCGTCTTAATAATCTTATCTCTTTCGTTGGTTTCGTTATCCTGATAGCGGGAACTTACTGCCCTATTATAAAACCTATCGTGGGCGCGTGGGATGTATTCGATGGTAATAAACCTTACGGCATTGTCATTTTGCTTGTCGCGGTGGTTGGCATACTGGGCACCGTGATGAGCCAGCAGAAAATTGTAAAGCTAACCGCGTGGCTATCGCTGGGGCTGGTGATCCTGTTTTATATCCTGGCCATTTTAAAAATTAAAGCTTCGTTCACTTTTATCCCGCTTCATTTTGTTGCTAAGTATCTCACATCCAAACTAAAATTTAAATGGGGTTGGTACCTGCTGTTTGGCGGTGCAGCGCTGGCGGTAATTGGCGTTCTTTCAAAGAAGAAGACCATGGTTAGCGCAGTACCTTGAAAATATATTGGGGGGCGACCCGTAGTTTGTATTAGAACAGTATTTTAGCCGTATTTTTTATTTACTTCTTAGTCACACATATTTATTAAAACTAAAAATTTTAACATATTTGTGTCCCTGATTCTCCTATTTAAAGCACAATATGTTAAAATTTACCTTCCGGCAACAGGTATTTGCCGGTTTTGCCGTTTCTGTATTGCTTATTTTACTGGTTGGCATATTATCATACAATAGTATCAACCGGCTCGAGGGCGATTCAGCGCTGGTAGAGCATACTCAACGGGTAATTAAAACCTCGACAGACCTGCTGCAACAGATGGTTGATGCAGAGACAGGGATGCGGGGTTACGTAGCAACCGTTAATCCTGATTTCCTCGACCCTTACCGATCTGCCCTTCCGTTAATAAAGGCTGATATTACGCTATTAAGCGACCTTATTGCCGACAACCCCGAACAGGTTACGCGTGTGCGGACATTAAATGCCCTGGTTAATGATCAGCTGAAGATATTAAAAGATAATATCGACACGAGGCCGGTTAAGGGGCTTGATTTTATGGTTCAAAACCGCATGCTGGTTGACGGCAAACATGGTATGGACCAGATAAGAGTACTGGTAAATGAAATAAAAGACGCAGATAATAAACTCCTGGCTAAAAGAAAAGCAAGCTCCGAACAGGCCGCCTCCAGCGCGCTGGATATCATCATGATCGGCTCCGTTGTTTTCCTGCTCATCATTATCGTTTTGTTTTTCTATATACAGGAAACCTTTGAGCAGCAAAAACGAACTGAGAACCAAATAAAAATAGCCAACGCGGAACTTGAAAGGGTGCTAGGTGAAAACCGCGCAAAAAATTGGCTGCTGACGGGAACGGGCCTGCTGAACGAAAGAATGCAGGGGCAGCAAAGCGAAGGGGAGTTGGCTGAAAACGTGCTTACCGAGCTTTGCAGTTATACCGGGGCGATGACCGGCACTTTTTATTTGTTTAATGAAGATGAGCAGCTGTTGAGCCATTGTTTTTCATATGCCGTAAATGATCCGGGCGCCATCAAAAAAACAATAAAACTATCCGAAGGCTGGATAGGACAGGTTGCAAAAGATGAAAAAGCTACCGTGATCAAAGGCCGGCTAAATGATAAACTTGAGCTGGGCTCTTCCATTGTGCTGGAAAACCTGGTTGAAAGTTTTGTTGTTCCCTTCTTTTTCGACAAAAAGCTCAAAGGAGTATATGAAATTGCATATCGCGATGCTTTAAGCGATTCCATCAAGGAGTACTTATTAAATATAGCCGATAACATCGGCATCTCTGTAAATACGGCGCAGGCCCGTTCGCTCATGCACGAGCTGTTGTCGCAGGTGCAGCAGCAGGCCGAAGAGTTGGAGTCGCAGCAGGAAGAAATGCGCATTACCAACGAGGAGTTGATGAGTAAAACCGAAATGCTGCAAGCTTCAGAGGAGGAACTGATCGTCCAACAGGAGGAGCTCCGCAGTACCAACGCCGAGCTGGAGGAGAAGGCTAGTCTGCTTGAGGAGAAAAACCAGGCCATTGAGGAGGCCCGCAATGCGATTGGACTAAAGGTTCAGGAACTGGAAACCACGGGTAAATATAAATCGGAGTTTTTGGCTAATATGAGCCACGAGCTCAGGACGCCGTTAAACAGCATCCTGGTGCTGGCACGTATTTTACAGGACAATAAACCAAACAACCTTTCGGACGACCAGGTTAAATATGCCAGCGTAATATTTAATGCAGGTAATGACCTTTTAACACTCATCAACGATATCCTTGATCTTGCAAAGATCGAATCGGGTAAAATGCTGGTAGAAAACGAGACTGTTAAGATTGCCGACATATTGCATGACATGGAAAGCTTGTTTGCGGAAGTAGCCAAAAATAAAAAGATTAAATATAGCATCAATGCCGTTGAGGGTTTGTCGCCTACGGTAGTAGCCGATAAAGTAAAAGTGGAACAGGTGCTGAAGAATTTGTTATCGAACGCATTTAAGTTCACTCCAGAAAGAGGACAAGTTACCATCAGTGTAACGCCGGGAGCTGAGCCCGAGACAATCAGCTTCAGGATAAAAGACACAGGAATAGGTATCCCGGCTGACAAGCAAAAGATCATTTTTGAGGCCTTTCAGCAGGCGGATGGTTCAACAAGCCGCAGGTACGGCGGTACCGGACTGGGCCTTTCCATCAGCCGTGAACTGGTTAGTTTGCTCGACGGAAAAATAACTGTGCACAGCGAACCGGAGGTTGGTAGTGAGTTTACCCTAACAATACCCTTAAGACCAAGAGCCGCAGTTGCACGCCAGGATGAATTGCCGGAGTTGGAGACCTTTATTACCGACGTGACATCACTTACCCCTGCAAATGAGTTAAAACGCGAGGATGGCCGTGAGCCCGAAGTGGTAATTGTTGAAGATGATAAAAACTTTGCCGGTATACTGAAAGATTACGCAAGGGATTACGGCTATAAAGTGACCCTGCTGCACGAAGGAAATGATGCCATTGAGACGATCAGAGAGCTGCAACCGGATGCGGTGATACTTGATATTATGCTGCCCGGTAAGGATGGCTGGCAAATATTAAAGGAGTTGAAGCAGGATAGCTCAACCTTCCATATTCCCGTTCACCTGATGTCGGCCGGCGACGTGGCGGCAAATCGTGTAAGCCGCGAGGGCGCTATAAACTTTATTAAAAAACCGATAGAAAAGTCGGTGCTCGACAGGTTGTTTACCGACGTAATGAACCAAAGCGGGGCCAAGTTTAAACAAGTGTTGCTGATTGAAGACAATAAAGCACAAAACCAGGCCCTGTACGAATTAATGCGTAGCCGGGGAATAACCGTGGACCAGACTTTTGACGGCGAATCGGGAATGCGAATGCTGAAGGAAAATGAATACCAGTGCGTGATACTTGATCTTAACCTGCCGGATATTTCAGGCCTCGACTTGCTGGATAAAATAAAGGCGATCGACAAATTTAAAACGCTGCCCGTTGTTATCAACACAGCTATGGAGTTGGATAAATCATCGGTTAACCGCTTGATGAAATACGCAAATGCGATGGTGGTAAAGGCAAACAAATCGACCGACCGGCTGATCGATGAAGTTAACTTGTTTTTAAACAAGATCGGCAAGTCAGCTGTTCAATCAAAACTTGCTCCCGGTTTGAGTGCTGCAAAGCCGGTTTCCGGCGGCAGGGAGTCTTTAAAAGGGAAAAAGATATTAGTGGTTGACGATGATATGCGCAACGTTTTTGCGTTGACAAGTGCGCTTGAGAGTTATAATATCAATGTGGAAATTGCCGAAAACGGGCAGGAGGCGCTTGATAAACTGGAAGCAGTTGCTGATATTGACCTGGTTTTGATGGATATTATGATGCCGGTGATGGATGGGTACGAGTCGATGCGAAACATCCGGCAACAAACCAAATTTGCAAAATTGCCTGTAATTGCACTGACCGCCAAGGCAATGAAAGATGATAAAGAAAAATGCATTGCGGCCGGGGCAAATGATTATATTACAAAACCGGTTGATATCGACAGGCTCGTCTCCTTAATGCAGATGTGGCTGTCGCACTGATTATGAGCACACCTGTACAAAATGTAACTGCCGAACAAATAACAGAGATAACCGATATTGTAAAAAAAATACATGGGTTTGATTTTTCCGAATACTCAAAAGCGTCCTTAAAAAGAAGGATCACCCGGGTATTGATGGTTAAAAAACTCAGTTTCTACGATCTTAAACACAATCTGGTAAACAACGCAGTCTTCTTCCAGGATTTTTTAGAAGAAGTAACTGTAAATGTTACCGAGATGTTTCGCGACCCATCGTTTTACCGTGCATTAACAAGTGACGTAGTGCCTTATTTAACTACTTACCAGCATGTTAAAATATGGTCGGCTGGTTGTTCTTCAGGGGAGGAGGCGTATTCCTTTGCGATATTGATGAACAGATTTGGGTTGACACACAAGTCCTTCATTTACGGTACTGATGTAAATACCGCGGTTTTGGCAGAGGCACGCAAAGGTATTTACACCCTCAGGAATGTAAAGACTTATGCCGAAAATTACCAGATGTGTGCGCTGGGTGGTACCTTAACCGACTATTTTACCACCATGTATGATGCCGCGGCGATTCATAGCGAGCTAAAAGTGAACACGCTTTTTTCTGTACATAACTTAATTTCGGATACCGTTTTCAATGAATTTCAACTGATCAGCTGCCGGAATGTTTTTATCTATTTTGAAACGCCGCTGCAGGAACGGATACTTGAGCTGTTTTATCGAAGCCTTAGTCCGCATGGTTTTTTATGCCTCGGAAGCAAGGAAACTATCCGGTCGGACAAATTTAAAAAGAAATTCAAGTCGGTAAACGCCAAAGAAAATATCTACCAAAAAATTGAATCCTGATAAGCAGTTGATCGATCGCTGGAAAAGCTCCGAATTGCTGCTGGTAGGCGGTTCGGCCGGAGCTTTCCGGATACTTTTTCGTCTCGTCAGCATATTGCGGCCTGGGATCAATAAAACGGTGTTGATCGTAATGCACCGAAAGAAAAATTATATGAGCGAGATTGAGAAGATGTTTGCTCAAAACAGCAGTTTGCCGCTAAAGGAAGTCAGCGACAAAGATAAAATAGAAAGGGACGCAATATATATTGCCCCGGCAAACTATCATACCTTAATAGAAAAAAACGGGCTTTTTGGTTTGGATGTTTCAGATGCCATGTGGTATTCCAAGCCATCTATTGATGTAACGTTTGAAAGCGCTGCAGATACCTATTATGGCAGGTGTACCGCTGTTTTACTTTCCGGCGCCAACCCGGACGGAGCCCAGGGACTCCTCAAACTAAAACAAAGCGGATCGTTGACCATAGTACAGGACCCTGCTGAAGCCGAATTGCCCGAAATGCCGCTGGCTGCCATAAACGTCGGCGCAGCCGATCACATATTAAAAACTGAAGAAATTTTTGAGTTGTTGGGGAACTAACCCTTCAGCTTCTTTGCGCCACCGCTGAAGCTAAGGCGGCACGCGGTCGGACTATCGGACTTATATCAAAAATCAAGCTTCATTTGCCCCACGCCCAAAACTTTTGCTTCATGCTCCAGCAGCCATTGTTTGCGCCAGATGCCTGCGCCAAAACCGGTTAAACTGCCATCTGAGCCGATAACGCGGTGACAGGGAACCACGATGATCAAATGATTTTTGCCATTGGCAGATGCGATAGCACGAATCCCCAGGGGGTTATTCATTAATTTCGATTGTTCCAGGTAGCTAATGGTTTTGCCGTAATCGATTTTGGATAATTGGTCCCACACCTGTTGCTGGAAATCGGAACCATTTTGTTTTAATGGCAGATCAAAAACTTTTCTTTCACCTTTAAAATATTCGTCCAATTGTTGAATGGCCCTTTTTAGTAACGGGCTTTCGGGCTCCTGAACTTCAAATTCGCCATCCAGCATGTAGACCGACGTGATAAACCCATCATCTTCGGTTATGCTTACAAAACCAATTGGCGTTTTGAAATATACAAAGGGCATTTGTACGGATTTAATTTTTTGCTAATTTATATAATTGCCAGTTCATAGGTTTAATCCTTGTTTAAAAATTAGGCGATGGGAATACCATCCAAATAACGTTCAATTCGGACGGGAAGTAGCGCACCCAAAAGGGTCGCCCCTACAATTTTCTATAACCTGATCAACCAATCAACCAGCCCGATAGCTATCGGGCCAACTAATTCAATATCTTTGCCCTATGCAACTCGCCAACCAAACCTGGTTCCTGTTAAAAAAAGAGATCCTGCTGGAATGGCGGTCCAAATATGCATTTAACGGCGTGTTGCTGTATGTAGTATCTACCGTTTTTATCTGCTACATTTCATTCAATTTAAACGGTGGTTTTGCCGGTACCAAAAATTATCCCATTGTTTGGAACGTGCTATTTTGGATCATCATGCTGTTTGCTGCAGTTAATGCTATCGCAAAAAGCTTTTTACAGGAGAGTAAGGGGCGGTTATTGTATTATTACTCCATAGCCGGTCCGCAGGCCATTATCTTGTCCAAAACCATTTACAATAGCCTGTTAATGTCGCTGCTCAGCATCCTTGCATTAATTGTTTACCTCGTATTTTTTACCAATACCCTGGGCGATCCCCTTTTTTACTTTATTGCTGTCATCTTAGGCAGCATTAGTTTTTCCACTGTCTTTACGATGATATCAGCCATCGCCTCCAAAGCCGGCAATAACGGCACCCTGATGGCTATCCTCAGCTTCCCGGTAGTGATCCCTGTGATCCTGATCCTCATCCGCCTTAGCAAAAACGCGATGGACGGCCTCGCCCGCAGCGCCAGTTATGGCAGCATGGGCGTACTGCTGGCCATTAATGCCATCGTCGTTGCAACAGCGCTGCTGTTATTTCCCTTTTTATGGCGTGATTAATTGTTGTTAGTTGTAATGAGTTGTAGTTGTTGTAACAAGTTGTAATGAGTTGTAGTTGTTGTAACAAGTTAACAAGGTGCAATGAGTTGTAACAAGTTATTCGCTTTGGCAGTCAGCCCTTACAACCCTTACAACCCTTACAACCCTTACAACCCTTACAACCCTTACAACCCTTACAACCCTTACAACCCTTACAACTTGC
>OLLK01000079.1_pt1 | contig 19950 bp, 18 predicted proteins | sample 1604531 | NCBI WGS metagenome assembly OLLK01 (sample SAMEA104055722, study PRJEB20765) | soil metagenome | isolation source: soil | reverse complement strand
GCTGCACAACATAACCTGCTGCTACCGAGAAAAACAAACCGTAAAAAAAGGTGATTATTTTGAATTGCAATGGGGCATCCTGGTGTGGAGGTTGACCAGTTACCTGAAAAAGCAATACCGAAGATACTGCAAATACAGCATAGCCAGTTATCACCGCAATAATGTTCCGGATCATGATTGTTTAGCCTCCCCCAAAGAAAACCGGTTACCTGAATCATTAAAGCCAAATTTATTTACATAAAAGTTAAAGGCACTGTCCTGATCCAACAAAAATATGCTGACATGATTAAGTTTTGTTATCATTTATTATGAATTATATAGACAAATATGCTTCATTGATCTGAACTGCACTTATCGAAAATTGCTATTTTTCCGGTTGATTTTTTTCTGAAAAGCAATTAGGAACAAAGTTTAAAGGAGCGTTCCGCATCTGTAGTTTTCTTTCGTGTCCAGGCAGGGTCTCCGAAGGGACCCTGCGCCGCGTGCCTGGGGGAGAAGCGTCTTTATCCTTGCAGTTTGGTTGCCAACCCGGGCCGGGGCTGCCGGGCTTAGCCGGAAATACAGCGCAGGGCCCCGTTGGAGGCCCTGCGACAACGTAAAATTATTTCTTGCCTGCCCGTTGATTTAGATCTGTAACGGGGATGGTCAATAACCGGCCGATAGGTTTGCCATCGCGGTAAGTTATCGCCCTTAACTCAAAAGCATCTGCAGGTATGGCCAATTGCGACGTATATTTTGGATAGTGATTATCCGGGAAACTGTTATCCCAGGTATAGTAAATATCCAAACCTTTTACTTCTGTACTCATATAAACCTGTACCACACCATCGGCTCCTTTGCTTGCGGTAACAATCGGATCGTAAACGCTTGGTGCGTACTTAATATCGGCCAGGTCGAATCTTTTAAACTGGTTCTCTACCCTTCCGAAGAAATCATCCCAGTTACGTTTAGCCTTTGGCGACCAAACCGCTTCTGCGGTGGCAAGCGCCCGCGGCCATGTCATGTATTCCAGGTGGCGGGTGTTGTAAACCTGCTCCGTCCACAAATTAGCCTGCCCGCCTTTAATATATTTTTCGTCCACACTGTCCGGCACCGGTTCAAATGAATATGCCTTGGATAACCGCAAGGTGGAATAAACTTTTGGTTCGATAGATGCGTCGCCCTGCATATAGTCAATATAAGTATATGCGGTTGGGCTCATCACCACATCGTGGTGCATTTGTGTCGCTTTTATAGCGCCTGCCATTCCGCGCCAGTTCATCACTGCTGCGTTTGGCGCAAGGCCGCCTTCTAATATCTCGTCCCAACCCATAAAGCGTTTACCTTTTGATTCTACTATCTTCTCCAGGCGTTTCTCAAAGTAACTCTGTACCTCCTGGTAATCCTTCAAATGTTCGCGCTGCATCAAAGCGGTTATCGAATCGCTCTTCGCCCAATAATTCTTCGGGCACTCGTCGCCGCCAACGTGTATATATTCAAACGGGAACAGTTGAGCAATTTCCGTCATTACTTTATCTAAAAACTGGTAAGTTTTTTCGCTCGACGGGTTCAGTGTATTATCCAGTAAAGCAATAGGCGGCGCGCCATGGCTCCAGTCCATAATTTCTTCGCCGTAACGTACATGGTATTTGTCAGCGCCCGGGGTGGCCGAAAGTTCGGGGTAGGCAACAACCGCAGCCAAACTGTGGCCCGGAACATCGATCTCCGGCAAAATATCTACATTACGGTCTTTAGCATATTTTACAATTTCGCGAATATCATCCTGGGTGTAAAAACCACCGTAAGTGCGGGGTGCATTATCAGCCTGCGGCGCAAATGTGCCGAAATACCCAACGCCATAAGCACGGTAGGCGCCAACTTCGGTTAAACGCGGCAGACTTTTAATTTCAACCCTCCAGCCTTCATCATCCGTTAAATGCATGTGCAGCAGGTTGTATTTAAAGCGCGCCATGTTATCTATATACGCTTCAACTTCCTGTTTGGTAAAAAAATGGCGGGCAACATCCAGCATCAACCCCCTCCATGCAAAGCGCGGATAATCGGTGATGGTTGCACAGGGTACGGTCCAGCTTTTGGTTACGGCAACCGGGCTTTCTATTTCTTTGGGGAACAATTGCAAAAGGGTTTGTACACCATAAAATAAACCAGCCGGCTCATTGGCAGTTATGGTGATGCCCGTTTTGGTAACCGTTAGCTGATAGCCTTCTTTGCCTAAAGTTGCATTCGCTTTGGCGTTTAACCAAAACTTAATGGTAGCTGCGCCGCCGGTTTTTGTTGAAACAGCAGCATGGGTAACTTGCAGCTTGTTTTTTAGATATGCGGCGGTTATGCCGGTAGCAGGCGGCGCCGATATGGTGACCAATTTTGGCAGAACAAATACGCCGGGCGTTTCCTTAACTTCAACCGGCTCCGGAATGATAGAGATCTTTTTTGCCGGTTGCGCATAAGCTGAAACTGCCAGGCAGGCAGCAAAAAACAATACGGATAATTTTTTCATGAGGAGGTAATTGGTAATGCCTGCAAATTAAGGTTATGTGAAGTATTATGCAAGGGTTTATTAAAATGTAACTCAAGCACCTTTTATTTTGGGAGTGTTCGCAGAGTCTCCTAAAGGACTCTGCGACATGCCGGTCATTTTGATTTTCGTTTATTAAGAGAGGAATTAACGAATGATGCCTAAATATTCATCAAATAAATATTGCATGACTTTTCAATGAAAATATTTGCACTATTACGAATTTGTGCGCATTTTTGTTTAAAAAGCTATGCCTGTTCTCGACACGTTAAAAAAACATTTGAAAGAAGGCGCGGTTTACCGCAGAAGCGACCTGTTAAAATGGTCGAACGCGGTGGATAGGCATTTACATGCTTTGGTGGAAGAAGGTATTTTACAAAAGATATCCCATGGGGTTTATTATCGCCCTAAGCAATCTGCATTTGGACAAAATCCGCCAGAAGAAGAGGCGTTAGTGCGGTCATTTCTAAAAGACGACCGTTTTCTGCTCACGTCGCCCAACCTTTATAATGCATTGGGTGTAGGTACCACACAACTGTACAACCAGCGCACTGTTTATAACCACAAACGTCATGGCAAATTCAAGTTGGGCAACCGTGTGTTTGATTTCCGGGTTAAACACCATTTCCCGCACAATCTGTCCGCCGAGTTTTTATTGGTTGATTTAGTGAACAACCTTGAAAGCCTTGCCGAGGATAAGCAGGGAGTTTTGAATAATGTTTTGTTGAAAGCTAAAACATTGGATAAAAGAAAATTGCTGCGTTCAGTTGACCTGTACGGGAGCGGTAAAACCAAACGCCTGTTAACCCCGGTATTAGCGTAAACCAATATGGCCCAATTCCTTCATGATCATCCCAACTTCCGCGATTTGCTGCACATATTGGCAGACGAAACAGGTATTCAGGCCGGTTTGATCGAAAAGGACTACTGGATCATGCATGTGTTGTATGGATTAAAGTCGCAGGGATTTGAATTTGAATTAAAGGGCGGCACTTCACTCTCAAAGGGCTTTAAGATCATCGAACGGTTTTCTGAAGACATTGATATTCACATAAAACCACCGGTTGGCCAGCACGTCAATGAAAATCCTAAGAATATAAAACAAGCTAGTGTTGAGGGCAGAAAACGCTTTTATGATTGGCTGGCAGAAAATATAAAAATAAAGGGCATAGAGCAGGTTGAGCGGGATATAGCTTTTGATAATATCAGATCATATTCAAGCGGAGGCATTCGTCTGTTTTATAATAACCTGGTTGATCAGATCGTAGGAATAAAAGCGGGAATACTGCTTGAAGCAGGTTTTGACCAGATAATGCCTAATGAAAAAGTAACCATCAGTTCGTGGGCATATGAACGTGCTATACAACAAGGTGTAGCGATTATCGATAATCGCGCCATAGACATGCTTTGCTATCACCCCGGTTACACCTTTGTAGAAAAGCTGCAAACCATTGCCACCAAATTTCGCAAAGAACAGGAATCGGGGAAGGCAACGGTTAATTTTATGCGGCAGTACTATGATATTTATAGCCTGTTGGGTAACACTGAAGTGGTAAAATTTATTACAACTCCTGAATATTTAGCGCACAAACAATCGCGTTTCCCCGCAGCGGACCTCGAAATACCGATTAGCCAAAACGAGGCCTTTTTGCTAACAGATATAAAAACGCGGGAGTTATTCAGAAAGCGCTATCGTAATACTTCGGCGTTGTATTACAATGGTCAGCCTGAATTTGAAACTTTGTTGGCACGAATCCACCGGTTTATAGACAAACTGTAAAGGGTTGACGATGGGATGGGCGGCAACTCTCTTATTTTATAAACACCACTTTAGCGTCCCCGCAGGGCCGAAGGGAGCCCGCACCGCGTGCCTGGGGGAGAAACGTCTCTATCCGTGCAGTTTGGCTGTTAACCCGGGCCGGGGCTGCCGGGGTTAGGCGGAAATACAGGGCACGGTTTCGTTGGAGACCTTGCGGGGACGTAAAATATTAAGGATAAATAAATATTTGATAAAGGGCTTTTGATTGCTAATTTTATTAGTATATTTGTTTTAATAGAAGCTTTTCTACCCAGTAATAAAAAAAATGATTTCCCGCAGCGAACTAATATCATTTTACTCGGAAGACTATTACGGCTATGTCAGAAGGAATCGACGACTGCCGTATGACGATCCCTTCCCAACATTTTCCAGTCCGTACAATCACTATGTCGACTTATCTCCGATTGAACTGATTTTTTTTGACGTGATGTATCAAACTGACATGGTACTTTACCCCCAATACCCCGTGGAGGGCTATTTTGCCGATTTTGCTAATCCGCATTTCAAGCTAATAGTTGAGTTGGATGGGAAAAATTATCACAATAAAGAAAAGGATGAGGCTAGGGACCGAATTTTGCGAAACAAAGGGTGGACAACCTACCGGCTGCCAGGATGGTTTTGTGTCACGGACGAGCAAGAAAGGAAGCAAGATTTCTGTCTAAACGATTGGGTTAGCTTGCTTGGAGTAAAATATTTCGGCGGAGGAATCACCTCCGGTGAGGAAAACCTGCTGAAATCATTGAGCTTATCAGATTGCCCCGAACTACACGAGGATCATGGTTGGTGGGGTTATCCTCCGACATCATTAGAATATGACTAATTCATCAGTGATTCTCACGAAGTGACTTACTCCGTGTGACCGACCAGGGTTTTCAAGTCATTAAGCGGTTGATAATGCAATAGCTGATCGGGTAATTTTTCGTGTCCAAGCATAATCTCGGAAGGCACCCTGTGCCGCGTGCCTGTGGGAGAAGCGTCTCTATCCACGCAGTTTGGCTGCCAACCCGGGCCAGAGGTTGCCGGGGTCAGGCAGAAATGCAGCGCAGGGTACTGTTGGAGACCCGGCGGGGATGTAAAAATATGTTAAATTCAACCTTGTTTTTGATATTCAATAAATTATAAATCGAATATTATACTGCATTTAACGAGCGCTAACTTAGCAAAGCATAATGACAACAAAGAGAAGTCAAAATAAAGTAGTTGAAAAGCTCGGTATACGTTATGTTCAAACTATTATTGAAAACAACAATTGTATTTATCAGCCTATAAGTGGTGAAAATGACCAGGGCAATGACTGCTATATCGAATTTATCAATAATAACATAACTACAAGCTTTTGTTTATTTGCACAGATAAAAAGTGGTAAAAGCTATAAGAATAAATCCGGCTATAAGATACCCACTGATTCAAACCATTTGCATTATTGGAGAAACCATATTTTGCCAATTGCCGGAATAGTCTATGATGTCGATTTAGAAAAAGCCTATTGGATTAACATATCGGAGTATCTTAAAACACATTCAGACGAAATATTGGGTAAATCTCATAATATTCGTGTCGACGCAAGCAATGAATTTAGTGCCGAAACATTTCATCTTTTTAAAGAACACTTCGTTCAATATAGCCAAGAGTATAAGAGTTATGAAAATTTTGGCAGAAGCTTGGAAGCCTTTTCTAATGTGAACCAACCAGATGAATGTTACACAGGGTTAAAGTCATTATTCGCAAATCACCGGGAAAGGGCGGCAGCTTGGTATTATATCATATTAAACTTAGGAAATATCGAAGAAAAAGGCATATTGGGAAATATCCTCGGAATGCTTAGTAACTACCTTAACAATTCTACTGTTTTTTGGAGATCAGAGGATTATGCTCATTATCAATCGTCAACGACCAGTGTCATAATTTCAGATTATATTAAAAAACTATTCCCAGTGAATGCGGTGAAAGAATCACTAAAATTTTTAAAAGATGGGATAGTACAAGGATCGTTTCCTTACCTTGTATTCTTAGTGCTAAATGAAGTAAATGATATTCACAATATTGTATATGAATTCACCCAAGACCCGACGTTCACAATGGATGAAAGAAATAGTTTATTCTGGGTTTTTATTCATTTTGCGCAACATCGATCAAACGAATTGACAATATCTGCTTTAGACGATTATTTAACAACTTATCCCGACAATGATGAAAGGGATTTATTTGAAGGCATTAGGGAGACAATAATAACTCAAGGATTTATCCAAACAGGGTAATAAAATACGATGAACAGAACAATACTATATTACCCGACCATTGACATACCTAATAAATCATGGTTACGTCATGCCTTATTATATTATGATGAAGTCAGTTCAATCGTTCCTCAAAGTTGGGACAATAACTTTCTAATTGAGTTATCCCCGGATATTCACTACTTAATGGATGAGGAGCAGTTTAGGCCGATGAAGCCGGAAGATTTAATTTTCCATGGACGAAACGGGGATGCTTTTAATCAGTTCAGAGAAGAATTTACTTCAATAATCTTGGAACCCGGGTATCGGAATTTTATCGATAGAAGACCTGTTGCCAATTTCAGCATCCATAGAAATAAAATTGAACATAAGTTAACTGCAAGGGTTCATAAAAATAAGGTCGAGTATAATTTTCCCGCAAGAATCCATAGAAATAAAACAACTAATTCGATTTTCGATTTATTACTAGATCAGGGGCTGGCATCGCAGAACGATAATGATGAATGGCTGATGTTTGAAGAAAAAACGGCACTGTTATATATGTCATTATTGGCGAAATATTTGGCAGATATTGATGGCGATCAAACTTCTATAGGCACCGATCTGGCTAATTATGAAAGGTTAAATTTCAAAAGAGTAAATGAGGTTGTCGGGTTTCCAGTTGTTAGCCTTAACTTGGATAAAGTTCTGCCTTCACCCAGAGCAAATGTCCCCCTTGAGAGAATAATTGATTTTAAAAGAAGGCGTGGTGATAATTTAAGGCATTTTAAAAGGATGTTATCAGAATTTCAGGTTAGAATTGCGAACACAGAATCACAAGCCGAATTTAAAGAAACAGCTATCAATTTTAAAGAAACACTGACGAATGGTTTGAATGATTTAACCGTTGTAATATCAGAATCGCGTATCGAAACTGCCTACAAAAGTCTCAAATCATTGATAAGTGTAAAGTCTCCAACAACATGGCTAACCGCAGGTGCTGCATTAAACGCAAGGTATAACTTGGCCAATATACCTCTTAATTGGGAAGCATTTAGTATTGGCGCAATGGGGGCTGTAGAAATAGCGGGTTGTTATATAGAAGCGAGAAATAGAGAAAGAGCGAGGTTAAGGGAATCTCCTTTTTCATATTTATACTTTGCTAATCGATATGGGCTTATAAATAGACCATAATGTTTTATTTCCATTTACGTAGTGTTCGCGAAGGTATGCTGCGCCGCGTACCTGGGGGAGAAGTGTTTCTTTCTGTGCCCTTTGGCTGTCAACCCTGGCCGGGGCTGCCTGGGTTAGGCGGAAATACTGCGTAGAGCACCGTTGGAGACTTTGTGACGACTGAATGTAATATACGATAAGAATTTAGACAACAATGAATGGTATGGTTGACTTCAACGATATATATAAATCAAACAACGGCGTTGATAAAGTTTACACTAAGCTGAATGAGCTATTTAACATAAACATTGAAGCGCAATTAAAGGGTTTAGATTATCACTTTGAAACCCTGCATCAGATCATTGATTTAGTAAATCAGACCATATATTATTCATTAACAATCGATGGGACGGATTTAAATTTTCAAGATCGAACCGGATTGTTTGAACTATTAATAAGATACACAGAGCGGCAAATTTCAAATATACCGCAAGAATTAGAAGCACTAGAAAATGAAAGGCATAACGCTAGGTATCGGGACGATGTGCAGCACTTTTACGAAACTGAAGCTTTAAGTGAGAAGGAAGGGAAGCTTACGAAGCTAAAGAATAAGCTACAGAAAGATTATAATAAACTTACAGTCAACAAGCGAGATAAACCAAGTAAATAGTACATAATGCAAACCTGGTTTCCACGCAAGGGTCTCCGCAGATATCCTGCCCTGCGTGCCAGAGGAAAAGCGCCTCTATCCTATCCGCGCAGTTTGGCTGTCAACCCGGACCGGACGCGAGGTCAGGCGGAAATACAGCGCAGGGTCCCGTTGGAGACCCTGCGACAACGTAAATCTCTACCTATCCTGTTGTTTTATACACAGCAGTTACAAACTTTGGGCACCGGGGGATTGTGGACTACTAATTATTCGGTGGTAAACATCCATCATTTTCTCAACGGCTGCATCCAACGTTTCAGCATCAAATAAATGATGATTTGCCAACACATAACCGATATGGCCCGCCACCCGCTTAAGTTGGAATACGTCAACAACGCCTCGCGTCACATTCTTCATTAATGACAACGTAAGATTCGGTGAAACATATTCGCGGAAAACTGCTATGACCACTTCGTCGTCATCAAATTCTAACTTAACACCTTGGCGTTGAACCTTCAGGTCCCTAAAGTAAGCGGGTTTCGACTTCAAATGTTGGTCAGCAAGGACCTTTCCCAACTCTTCAAAAGTTGGCCATATTTTGTGCAAAATCCAATTTTCGTCATAGAGGGATAGGTAGATCCCTTCCGCAATATCATCGGGTAAATTTTCCGGTAACCCTTTAAGTTCCGCGCGCCGTTCTTTGATTGGTGCTGTAGGCGCTAAAACGAGAATGTCGGCCTGTCTTAAATTAGTAATGGGGCATTTTGAGTCGGCTAATAAAGCCGCACGGGATGAATAGCCCATGTAAGCAGCCACAAGTTCATGGGCATGTGATGATTTGATTTGAATCCCGAATTGATTTTGGGAGAATGGGCGCAGAGAGTCTGCGCAACGTTTTGTAATTTCGAGTTGCATAGCAATTAATGTTAAATGCCGGGCTTGTAATGTTGCCGAGAGTGTTTAAAGACAACCTATGCCAGCGGATTAACAAAATTTGCTGTTTATTAGGCTTGTCAATACTTGAGTAGCCTCGCGTTTCAGTCACTCACAACTGGGGCGCTCGATTCCTTGATCGAAAGTATAAGTAAAAATTGAAAAAACAAAGGATATATTTAAAAGTCTGAATTATAAAAATAAACTACCGACAGCAGAGTTGTTTTTATTTAACTTATTTAGTAACCTATATAAAACAAATGATATGAGCCTAACTGTAAGCTATGATGATGTTCAAGAAATGGGAACAGACTCAGGAGGAGGAATCATCTTTTATTATCAGGGACAGCCTTTTACTGGGATAATTCAAGAAATTAGAAATGGAGTTATAGTGGGAGAATCCGAATTTACCAATGGACATGAAGGTGGGCTACAAACTACCTATTATCCTAATGGACAGATTAAACAGCAAAAAACAAAACAATTCAATAAACTGGAAGGAACATTCACACAATGGGATGAAAGCGGAAATATTATTAGTCAAACCGCCTGGCAAAATGGCGTTCAAATTGGTTAATTTATTTTTCGGAGCGTTGGGGCATCCGCAAGGTTCGTAAACTTCTAACAGCCGGGGCGGCCCAAAAACCCCACCCCCAACAAAAACCATTATCCTAAAATCTTCCCGATATTTATCCACGTGAATCTCTACACCTCCCATATTAACTTTTACGACGTCGCCGCGCTGGGCATCGTGTTTACCGGGCTGAATTTTGCTTTGTTGTTAGGGTTCACCAAAAAGATAAACCGCCCGGCAAACCGGCTGCTGGCCCTGGTGCTTGTGGTGATGATTTTGTGGGTGTTCCGTGTCCCGGGCATCGATACACGGTTGCCGCTGCAGTTTTCGTTGGCGCTTGGCCCGCTTATGTATTTTTATGTGCTGAAATTAACCCGGCCGCAATACACGTTTAGGTGGAAAGACTTGCTGCATTTTGCCCCGGCATTGTTCGAGCCGTTTATATTACTCAACCCCGTATTGCCGTTCCTTACTTTTATTTCGGTTATTGCCTACCTGTATGGCGCGCACCGGCTTATTCAACGCTTTTATCACAGCCAAAAATTTACAGGCGGCGACCGCTACCGGTTCGAGTTTCGGTGGCTGCATCAGCTGCTGGCTGGTTTCGCGCTATTGTGGCTGCTTTGGGTACCGCTTACCGCTGCCGTTTATTTTTATCATTCAGGCGCGCATACTTATTCTCTTTTTTATCTCGGTGTGGGCGGAATGCTGATCTGGATAGGCGCCGCAGCACATTCAAGGCCTGATAGTGGCGAGCTTACAGTAAAGCCATTGCTCCCAGCCGGACTAAAGCAAAAAGGAACCTGGCTTAAAAGGGCGGTTCAACAAAACCGGTATTATGAGGACCCGGAATTAACCCTAAGCTCGTTGGCAGAAAAATTGGGCCTGAATACCCATGAGTTGTCGCGGATGCTGAATACCGTCCTCAAAAAAAGCTTTAACGACTTTATTAATGAATACCGCGTTAAGGACGTGATCCGCAAAATGCAGGACCCGGCTTATGCCAATATCACCCTGCTGGGTATCGCTTACGACTCGGGCTTTAATTCCCAAAGCACCTTTCACCGCATATTTAAAGAAATAACGGGCAAAACGCCCGCCGAATATAAAAAAGAACTCCCAACTTATAATTTGAGAGCTGGTTCCCAGCCGGCTGCGATAATTTCGGCTCATCAAACCACAGCAAAGTGGTCTGTCGAAAAATTAATCCGCAGCTTTATGTTTAAAAATTATATCAGGATCGCCTTCCGCAGCCTCAGGAAAAGCAAGAGCTTTACCGCCCTCAACATCATCGGCCTCGCTGCCGGCCTCGGCGTTAGCCTGCTGATCGTGCTATACGTTACCGATGAGCTCAGTTACGACCGCTACAACGTCAAGGCCGACCGTATTTATCGCGTTGATGAGGACCTTTACCTCAATAATACCCAGGTGTACGATGCTACCGCCTCTAAATTTATGGGTCCCACTCTGGTCGCCTCGTATCCTAAGATACAGCAGATGGTGAGATTCCGCAACCCGGGCAGCCTGCCGGTGAGGAAAGGTAATAGCCACGTTATTGAGCCTGGCTCCACCTTCGCCGACTCGACGATCTTCAAGGTGTTTACCCTGCCCATGGTCGCCGGCGACCCCAATACCGCGCTCAACGAGCCGCATACAATCGTGATCGACGAGAGCGCCGCCCGCCGTTATTTTAACAGCACCGATGTGATCGGCCATACACTGGTGGTAGGTGACGACGAGAAACCCCTTAAGATCACCGCGGTTATCCGCGACATGCCCGAACAGTCCCAATTCCATTTCAGCTTCATTCGCCCCCTGCGCGATGCCTACACCTTTAATGACCCCGGTGACAACGACTGGGTAAGCAGTAATTACTATACCTATATACTCGTAAAACCAGACGCCACGCGGGCCGGGATACAGAAAGATGTAAACGAAGTCGTCAGCCGCTATATCGGCCCTGCCCTGCAGCAAACGTTCCACCGGTCGGTGGCCGACCTTGAGAAAGCGGGTAACCATTTCCGGTACCACCTCACCCCCCTTACTGATGTGCACCTCTATTCCAATAAGTCGGATGAGCTGGAAGCCAACAGCAACATCCAGTACGTATACACCTTCTCCGTCATCGCGGTGCTTATCCTGCTGATCGCCTGCGTCAATTTCATGAACCTCAGCACCGCCCGCTCCGCCAACCGTGCCCGGGAAGTGGGCATCCGTAAGGTGGCCGGCTCCACAAAGGGACACCTCATCATCCAGTTCCTCACCGAGTCCACCCTGATCAGCCTCTTCTCCCTCGTCCTCGCGCTTGGCATCGCTGTAGCGTTGTTGCCGATGTTCAACCAGCTTACCGGCAAAGCGCTGCATCCCGGGGTGCTCTTCAGTGGCCGTTTCCTGGGTTTCCTCATTGGTTTGGCGCTGCTGGTGGGCTGTATAGCAGGCAGCTACCCCGCGTTCTATCTTTCCTCCTTTCAGCCGGTGCACGTATTAAAAGGCAAGGTGGCAGCGGGCTTCAAAAGCAGCTGGCTGCGTAACAGCCTGGTGGTATTTCAATTTTTTATTTCTATCGGCCTCATCGTCAGCACACTCGTTATCTATCGCCAGCTGCAATATATCCGAAACAAGGATGCCGGCTTCAAACGGGACCAGGTACTCGTCATCCATCATACCTGGTCGCTCGGCTATGATGGCGCCACGAATCTCCGCCAGGGCCTGCTTAGCCTTGCCGCAGTGACCGACGTAACAGTCACGGGCGACCTGCCCACTGTGGCCGGCGACCAGTACCGACAGCCGGGCTGGTTCAGGGATGCGACGCTCGACGTCAGGAGGGCGACCCTCATGACCACGCTTAGTGTGGATGACCATTATGTTCCAACCCTCGGCATGCAGGTGGTAAAAGGCCGCAATTTCAATTTCGCGCAATTTCCTACCGACTCCACTGCCATCATCATTAATGAAGCAGCGGCCGCGATGCTCGGCGTAAAGGACCCGCTCAATATGCTCCTGTACAACCGGGCGGATGAGCTTAAGCCCGGTGAATTGGATCACTACAAGCCGCTCGCCTTCCATGTCATCGGCGTGGTAAAGGATTTTAACTATAACTCCATGCACGACCAGATACACCCCCTTGTAATGATAGCCAACATGTACAACAGGGCCAGCATGGCCGTCCGCTTCCACACCCATGATGTCCCGGGTCTAATCCGGCAGATAGGAATTAAGCTCCATGCCGCTAAGCAGGACTTGCTCTTCGACTACACCTTTATGGATACCGACTTTGACAGGTTATACCACGCCGAGCAGCAAACCGGCCGGATATTCATCACCTTCAACATTTTTGCCATCCTTATCGCCTGCCTCGGCCTGTTCGGCCTGGTTACCTATGCTGCCGAACAACGCACCAAGGAGATCGGTATCCGCAAAGTACTTGGGGCGAGTGTAAGAAATATTGTAGCTATGCTTTCAAACGATTTTCTGAAATTAGTGAGTATATCGGCAATTGTAGCGTTCCCTGTGGCCTGGTACGCTATGAACCGCTGGCTACAGGATTTTGCCTACCGGACTGCAATTAGCTGGTGGATATTTGCAGCCGCCCTGGTGCTGGCTCTGCTGATAACAATAGCAACTGTAAGCTGCCAGGCCATAAAAGCTGCAATGGCAAACCCGATAAAAAGTTTGAAGACAGAATAACAAGCTGTGTATGCAGGATTTTTTATTGTTCCGAAATCGAATATCCGAAATCAAAAGTTCACTCCCATATTCCAAAACATAAAGGCCCACTTATCCGTCTGCCCGCTGATCACCTGCTCGGTGCTTTGACCGGCGCCGTGGCCCGCTTTGGTTTCAATACGGATAATTACCGGCGCCTGGCCCTGCTGGTATTCCTGCAAGCGCGCCCCAAATTTAAAGGAATGCGCCGGTACTACCCGGTCATCATGATCGGCGGTAGTAACCATCGTTGCGGGGTAGGCATTGGGTTTAAGTGCATGATAGGGCGAGTATTTGTACAAATACTTAAACATCTCCTCCGAGTCTTCCGCCGTACCATAGTCATAGCTCCAACCGGCCCCGGCCGTAAATTGGTTATAGCGCAGCATATCCATTACACCAACCGCCGGCAGCGCCACTTTGCACAGGTCGGGCCGCTGGGTCATGGTAGCCCCGATGAGCAGCCCGCCGTTTGATCCGCCTGAAATAGCCAGGTAATCTTTTGAGGTATATTTATGTTTGATGAGGTATTCGGCCGCCGCAATAAAATCATCAAAAACATTTTGCTTTTTCATTTTGATGCCGGCCTTGTGCCATTTTTCGCCGTACTCGCCGCCGCCGCGCAGGTTGGGCACCGCGTAAATGCCGCCATGTTCCAGCAAAATAATATTGCTCGTGCTGAAGGCAGGGGTAAGGCTGATACTGAAACCGCCATAGGCATATAAAACCGTCGGATTTTTGCCGTTCATCTTCGTGCCCTTTTTGTAGGTGATGATCATCGGTATTTTGGTGCCGTCCTTCGATTTGTAAAACACCTGGGTGCTTTCGTATTGTGTTGGATCGAACTGCACATTTGATTTTTTGTAAACGGTGGACGCTCCTGTAGCAATATCCAGCTTAAAAATAGTCGGCGGGTAAACGTAATTAGTAAAGGTGTAATAGGTCTCCTTTTCCTCGTGTTTGGTACCGAACCCGGAAGCTGTACCCACCGCCGGCAAAGTTATCGTGCGTTCCGGTTTGCCATCCATATCATATTGCTGCACAAAGGATGTAGCGTCTTTCAGGTATTCAGCAAAGATTTTACCGCCGCCGGTTGAGGCGCTCAGCACATTTTGGGTGGTCGGGATCAGGTCTTTCCAATGGTTAGGTTTGGGGTCGGCTGCATCCACGGTGACAATTTTAAAATTCGGCGAATACAGGTTAGTGAGGATGTAAAGCTTGCTGCCCACATTGTCGAGCACCGAATGTTCATTGTCAAAATTGTCAACCACCTGCACAATCTGGCTGCCGGGCTGGCTTAAATCCTGTATGTAAAGCTCGTTACCAGTGGTTTCATTTGCTGCCGTGATAACCAGGAAATGCTGATCTTCGGTTAAATACGCGCCAATATACCTGCGTTTAGTTTCTTCCCCGCCAAATACCAGTTTATCGGTGCTTTGTGCCGTGCCCAGCTCATGGTAAAATAACTTATGGTATTGCGTCAATCCCGACAATTGCGAGCCCGTTTTGGGCTTGTCGTAGCTGCTGTAATAAAAGCCTTCGTTTCCACGCCAGGCTAACCCGCTGAATTTAATGTCCCGCAACGTATCGCCTGCCTGTACTTTATTATCTGTGTTGATGACGATCACTTTGCGCCAGTCGCTGCCGCCTTCCGACAATTGGTAGGCCGCCATCGAGCCGTCTTTGGTAAAGTCGATCCCTTGCATGGAGGTGGTGCCATCGGCCGAGAATTTATTGGGATCAAGGAAAACTTCCGGTGCACCCTCGCCCACCTGCCGCCACAAAACCGACTGCCCCTGCAGGCCGTCGTTCTTATAAAAATAGGTGTACTTGCCTTCCTTAAACGGCGCACTGTATTTTTCGTAATTCCAAAGCTGCTCCAGGCGTTTGTAAATGGCATCGCGGTAAGGGATCTGCGACAGATAGCCCTGGGTTACCTTATTCTCTGCTTCCACCCATGCTTTGGTATCTGCGGAGCGGTCGTCTTCCAGCCATCGGTAAGGGTCAGGCACCACGGTGCCAAAATAAGTAATGGTGGTATCCACCTTCCGGGTTAAGGGGTAATTCAGTTTTTGTGTATTCATTTGTTGTGCACAGGCAAAGCCGCAAAGTAAAACAGCGCCGAATAAACAGGTTAACGTTTTCATTGCAATGTTGTGGTTGGGAAGGCTAAGATAGGTTTTTTGAGGGGAAAGGTGAAAGGCGAAAGGTTTTATTGAGGTGAATCCGCCGCCGCTAAAGCTATGGCGGACGAAGAAGTCGAAAGGTGAAAAGGGTTCATGGTTGATCCCGCACGTGCGGGATGGTTCATGGCCGGAGTTTATTCCCCAAAAATGAATGTTCATTTAAAGAAATAGTGCAATGGCAACCGGAAAACACAAAACAGGGTTTACACAGGTTTAGCTTTTCAAAATTCGTAATTTACAACATGTTGTAAATTAATTATTTGTGTGATAAATTTAAAAAGCTGAGTGTACACTTTTTTTTGGGCATTCCGGGTAAAAGTGACTGGCGGATTATCAGGATCAGCGTGTTGGCGTTTGCTAATCTGAGGTTTGACAATAAAACTTTTGTTAAAAAAAGTTGGCAATAAAGTTTTTGTCAAAAGATATAGCCGGGCCAAAAAAAGCTCGCGAGCTAAACCTAAATAACTTTCATCTCGAAAACTGAATTAAAACAAAGTATCGCAGGGGTTTTTATATAAAAATTAAACATTTGGTGTAATTTTAGAGACATTATCATAAAGGACTTATGGAAAACGCTGTTGATTTAATTAATCTTTTAAATTTAACGGATGAGACGACCAAAATAGAAGCAAAAAGAGGATCATCAATAGACAAATCCATTCTACAAACAATTTGCGCGTTTTCAAACGAACCAAGTTTGGGTGGTGGAAATATCCTTTTAGGAGTTGTTCCTGACCAGATGTCATTATTCCCGCAATATAATGTATCTGGTGTTGAAACTCCAGATAAACTCCAACTAGATATTGCCAGTCAATGCGCAACTTCCTTTAATGTACCGATTAGACCGGAAATACAGATTGAGCAAATTAATGGGAAAAATGTTTTAAACGTTTTTATTCCAGAGTTACAACCTGCTCAAAAACCTTTATATTTTATTAATGAAGGGTTGCCTAGGGGAGCTTTCAGGAGAATAGGTTCTAGTGACCAAAGGTGTACAGAAGATGACCTGATGGTATTTTACAATCACAATGAAACATTTGATGGTACCCTTGTTTTTGATACGAGTATTTCTGATTTAGATGAAAACGCTTTAAGACAATATAGAAATTTAAGGGGCAAAGTAAACCCCTATGCAGAAGAGTTAAGTTATTCAGATGAAGAGCTTTTATTTGCATTGGGCTGTTTAAAGCGCACACTAACTGGCTTAAAGTTAACATACGCTGGATTGTTGGTATTTGGGACTTCAATAGCTCAACGACGCTTAGTCCCGGCGCTCCGTGTAGACTATATCAGGGTCCCCGGAAATGAATGGGTTCCTGACCCAAATGACAGGTTCACAACAATAGATATGCGCGGGTCACTTATTTTATTAATTCAACGTGCTTACAATGCGATTTCTGACGATTTACCAAAAGGATTCTTATTACCTGAAGGTCAAATTCAAGCCTCGGCTATAGGACTTCCAGGACGGGTACTTCGGGAAGCACTAGTAAATGCTTTTATTCATAGGTCTTTCAGAGTCAACCAGCCTATACAAATTATCAGATATGGGAATAGGATTGAGATTAAGAACCCCGGGTTTTCCTTGAAGCCAGAGGATCAGCTCGGTGACCCCGGTTCGAACCAACGAAATCCATTCATCGCTGCAATCTTCCATGAAACCAATTTAGCAGAAACTAAGGGAAGCGGAATAAGGACAATGAGAAAACTGATGGAGCAAGCTAAAATGGTACCTCCAACGTTTGAGTCCGATCATAGTGAGAACCAATTTACAACTCGTTTACTGCTCCATCATTTCTTAAGTGAAGAAGACATACTATGGTTAGATGAATTTGCAGGTTTATCTTTAAATGACCATCAGAAACAAGCTCTCGTATTTGTCAAGGAAGTTGGAGCTATAGATAACGCTACTTATAGACAATTGAGCGGATCAGATATTTTGAAAGCTAGTACAGATCTTAGGTCATTAAGAGACCTAGACTTATTGAGGGCAAAAGGAAAAGGAAAGTTGACTTATTATACTCCCGGTGATAAACTAGTTAGCAACAGTTCTGTTTTGTTAGAACGCGTTATAAAATCACCAACTAACTTTAGCATACCAGTTAAGCAAAGTACCATACAAGATAAGACTACTAGCATACCAGATAAGCAAAGTACCATACAAGATAAGGATGACGACATACAAGATATCATCGAAGATGAGTCTCCAAGAGAGCACGAAGAATCCGAACTCCTGAAAGAACTACCAGCACGTTTGCGGCCTCAAATACTACAATTAGGAAAACGAAGCGGAGATCGCGAAGACATAGAACGGTTAATTTTGGAAATTTGTAGAGTTAGAGCCTTTTCTGTCAGGGAACTGTCGATTCTTGTTGGCAGGCATATCAAACATTTGCAAAGCTCTTATTTGAAGCCCCTAATTATTACCGGGGCACTAAAATACACGATTCCTGAGATGCCAAAGCATCCAGAACAGTCTTATGTTACAGTCGTTAAGTGAAGATGTTTGTTGAATCACTCTTCAATGAATATGGTAATCTAAGCAAAAAAGCGATGAGCCCTAAAACCCATCTCTTAAATATTTCAAAATTCTTCTAAATCCGAAATCGTAATTCGTAAATCTAAATTCTTAAATCAACAACCTCACCGGCTCCTGCAGCATCGCTTCCCGCATTGTTGGCATGCTGCATCTGTTTTGGTGAAACGTTTGTTAACAAAGAAATTTCGTACATTTGATATATGAGTTTGCAATATCTTTCAGACGAAACTGGCCATGTGGTGGCAGTGCAGTTGCCGATTGAAGAATGGGAGCAGCTAAAAAGCAAATACCCCGATCTGGAAGCCCCCGCTTACGTTATTCCCGGATGGCACAAGGAACTTATAGATATCCGGCTGCAATCTATTAACGAAAATCCCGACCGCGTTTTACCCATCGATAGCCTAATTGAAGAGCTCGACAGCGAAGTTGAATAAGCCACGATTTGGAAACTCGCTTATTACGACGAGGTAAAACAAGACGTTAAAGACGCCAAAGACTGGTATTTTAAACGGCAACCGGGCTTAGAAAATCGGTTTGCTTTGGATGTTAAGGAAGCGCTTGACCGGCTGAAGAAAGACCCCTTACACTATGAAGTAAAGTACCGAAACGTGCGCACTGTTCTGTGCCGCGTGTTTCCCTATGCCATCCATTTCTACATTGACGAACCGGCCGGCCGGCTCGTTGTAATCGCCATTGTCCATCAGCATCGCGATCCTGAATTATCACGAAACCGGTAGCATATCGATTATTGTCCGTAATTATCAAAACAAAAAAAGCGATGAGCTCTAAAACCCATCGCCTAACATATCTTAAATCCGAAATCAAAATCCTGATTAAATCAATGTGATACCGGGAATAAAACTGAAATCTTTTACATTATAGGTAAACAGCGGAATTTGATTGACTATAGCTGTGGCAGCTATTAAAGTGTCGGGTATCTGTAGGCCGTGGCTTAAACGGAATCGCTCCATCAGCGTCAAAGCCAACTTCGACGACGGATTGTCAAGGTCGACAATATCGAAATACTTGATTTTTCGTTTTAGCTGCGCGAGTTCGACTTTATTATGACAGCCTTGGAAAAGCTCCATAACCGTAACGACAGAAAGCACGACTTGGTCCAGTCCAATCTCTTCAAGCCGGCTTAACGTGTCATTTCGTCCGTTGAATGCATGAATAAGGACGTTCGTGTCACACAAAACCATAATTAATCCCCAGGTTTGCGTTGCCAGGCAGCTTTTCTGATCTCTTCCGCAGAGCGCGGTTCATTAGCCCACATTCCGAATAGGTCGGAGGGGTCGATTTTCTTATTGCCCTTTTTAATATTGGCCGAAGGATCACCAGCCGTTAAAACCTTAATCATGTTGACGCTAAACGTTTTTAAAAAAGCCGATAATTTATCCATTTCTCTTTTACTGTCAACTTCGATCGTTATGCGCATGTTTTTTCGAAATTACGTTGCATTGTTATAAACAAATTTAAGTATTTATATGATATTATAAACACCTATAGCGCAAAACAAAAAAGCGACAGGTTCAACCCCATCGCTTAAAATAATTTAAATTCTTCTTAAATCCGAAATCGAATCCCGCATGTGCGGGACCGAAATTAAATCAACAACCTCACCGGTTCCTCCAGCATCGC
>OLLK01000295.1_pt1 | contig 21087 bp, 20 predicted proteins | sample 1604531 | NCBI WGS metagenome assembly OLLK01 (sample SAMEA104055722, study PRJEB20765) | soil metagenome | isolation source: soil | reverse complement strand
TTACCCTCTTTCCCGCGAAGCGGAAGAGAGGGTCGACTCACCCGGTCATCGCTGCGCTCGACCACCCTCTCTTCGCCTGCGGCGGAAAGAGAGTAGCTGCAATTAAATTTAAAATGCTATTCCATGGTCGAATTCTATCTTAACCTACCGGGAGAACCACCCGGCCATACATTTCATTCAACAAAGTTGCAATACCGGTATAAATTGCCAGTAAGCCGCATACAATACCTTCGTAACCGGCAAGTTTACCAATGCTTGCATTACCGCTGCCTTTTTCAATAGCCAGCAAAGCGAACAGGATAACCAATGTTCCAAATACCAGCTGCAGTGCCCGGGTTAACTTTAAAGTGCCAAAAAACATTAAAAGGGTAAATAAGCCCCAAATGCCCAGGTAAGCAGCCATCCCGCTGCCTGAAGGCGCACCCATCCAGCCGAATTTTCCCATCAGGATAAGCCCGACCAGCGACAGCCAGAAAAATCCGTAGGAGGTAAAAGCCGTAAGCCCGAAAGTATTGTTCTTTTTTGATTCGATAACGCCGGCGATCACCTGTGCAAGGCCGCCATAAGAAATGCCCATGGAAAGGATCATCGAGCTCATCTCGATAATTCCTGCGTTAGCCAGGTTAAGTAAAACAGTGGTCATGCCAAAAGCGCATAAACCAAGCGGTGCGGGGTTGGCAATGCCATCCTTTGCCGGAACGGGAGTAGTTGGGATCATGGTTATAAAGGTTTTTTAATTGGTTTTCAATGCAATTTAAGTTATAGGTATGGTTTTAGCAATTTTTTTTGCAAACGGTTATCTATCTTTAGCGTTAACCTATTACAATGCAAAAATTAGTGTTACTGCGCCACGGCGAAAGTGTTTGGAATAAAGAGAACCGGTTTACCGGCTGGACGGATGTCGACCTGTCTGAAAAAGGTTTTACAGAGGCCAAACAAGCCGGTAAAGTGTTAATGGCCCATGGCTATAATTTTGATGTTGGGTTTACCTCCGTTTTAAAACGGGCTATAAAAACCCTCCATATGGTTTTGGAAGAAGTTGACCACTTATGGATACCTGTACAAAAATCATGGCGGTTAAATGAACGTTTTTACGGGGCCCTGCAGGGATTAAACAAGGATGAAATATGCGCCCAATACGGGGCTGAACAGGTGCATAAATGGCGCCGCGACCCGCACGAGCTGCCGCCGGCCATCACCAAAGATGATGACCGCTATCCCGGTAAAGACCTGCGTTATAAATTACTGACAGAAAGGGAATTGCCCCTGACTGAAAACTTAAGTGAAACCATGGATCGGGTGCTGCCTTTTTGGAATGAATTTATTGTGCCCGAATTGCGAAAAGACCAAAAAGTGATCGTATGCGGGCATGGCAACAGTCTGCGGGCGCTGATACAATACATCGACCATATGACTGATGAGCAGGTGATCCAACTCGACCTGCCAACCGGCGTGCCATTAGTTTATGAACTGAACGAGGGGCTGGAAGGGGTGAGGCACTATTATTTGGAGTGAGTGGCAGGTTGCAGTGGGCGGTTTGCAGTAAGCAGTTTTTTTTGCAGATTAAAATAATTAGATTTGGTAAACCTGTCATGGATTATAAAATACGAACCAGCGGATCTTTACTTATCAGAGTCTGTACCATGGCTATCTTCCTGCTATTGGCAGCGCGAAATTTTTACGCACCATTAGTTAGAACTGGCATGCTCCAATATATTTATATCCTCTATTTAATTACGGCGGTTATGTACGCCCAGATGATATACAGGGATTTATATTTCTTATTCTTCAATAAAACCGTGCTCAGCGTAGATGAAAATTGCTTACACGACTATTTCAATGAGGTGGTCTATAATTGGAGCGATGTTGAGAGCACCCGACAGAAACACGGCTATTTGTATTTAAAACTTTATCACCCACAAGATTACCTGGATAAGATTGGCAACCTGCAATACCGGATGATCAAAAAATTATGGTATAAACCCGGCGGCAAACACAACGAATTTTTGGTTAATATCGGCTTGGCCGATGCTGACAAAGACGAACTATCAAAGTTGCTGGAGGATTACCGCGTCAACAAAAAAAGTTAATTCATGGAATTTTACGTGCGGCAAAGCGGAGCCTTTGTGTTGAACATTTTAATGGCAGTAATCGCCGGCTTTATGGCAGCTTTTAGCCTTGTTTGGTTTTGGAATTCCATCGGCTTTTTACATTATTCGTTTATTGTGTGGCTAACCTTAGCGTTAGTAAGGGGTTACAACTATTTTAATTATTTTGTACTCTCTATCAATAAAAAACCGGTGCTTATCATCAACGAAATTTGCATCAGTGATGAGGCCAATCAAATAAAATATTATTGGCAGGATATACTTGGACTGACGGAGCAAAACCTGTACCTGTATATAAAGGTGAAGAATCCGGATGCATATCTGCAGCGGATCAGTAATCCTGTCAGGAAATTCATTATTGGAGTATCAGGGCCCAGTTTTAGGTTGAACCTGGATCTGATAAAATGTGAGCCGGAAGTTTTGATTGAATTAATTGATGATATGAATCCGGTAGCGTAATAATTTCGGGAAATTAGCTATGAAGTATTATTTAACATTCAGCCGTACATCATATATAAACCTAATCTTCGGAGTGATTTATATCTTAATCTTATTAAAATATTTTTGGATTGGACAGCGACACGAGGCGATCAATTATTTCATCGCAACGTGCTTTGTTGGCTACCTGGTATTTTTTGTATTACCGCGCCTGGCAAAGGTTCTTTATTTTTGTATTTTGAAAAGACCGATCTTGGAAACAAACGACGTGTTTATTTTTGATCATTACAAAAACATCAAATATTATTGGAACGATATAGAAAAAATAAATACAACTAATAGCCGGATAACTCTCACTTTACGCGAACCACACAAATATTTTAGAGAGATTGCTAATCCCTTTTCGAGGCTCAGAACACGGGTACTTTGCGACCTTTATAACGAGACAGCCCTATTTAAGATAGATATCAGTATTTTAGAATTTAACGAGAAAGAAAACACACGATTTTTGCAAACGCTCGACGAGTTAAACATAGCAGGCAAAAATTAGCGCTAAAACCTGTTAAAAATACCTTGAGTTGATTTTAATTGCAGTTGACTTCAGTCAACGGTTAAAAATTGGATATGATTATGGGCTTGAGCCCAAATTATCTGACCTGTTTTGGCTGAAGCCATCGGTTTATTTGGCATTAAACCGTCCCGATCAAAGGTCGGGACGGCAATGATTACTGCGATTGTTACACAGTTAGTACTGTTTAACTCCCCTGGTACAAATCCCCAGCCTTTTCAGCAGATAGTTTTATACCCTTTATCATCGCTGAGCTAAAGCCATTGTGTTCCATTTCGTTCAATCCGGCTATAGTACAGCCACTTGGTGAAGTAACTTTATCAATTTCCTGCTCCGGGTGCGAATTAAGCTGAAGCAACAGGTCGGCAGCGCCTTTGGCTGTTTGAGCGGCCATTTTCAGCGCATCATGTGCGTGGAAACCGATTTCCGTTCCGCCCTGTGATGCCGCGCGTATCGAACGCAAAAAGAAGGCAATACCGCAGGCACAAAGCGCAGTGGCTGAGGTCATTAGTTCCTCGTTGATCTGTATGGTAATGCCCACCGTGTCAAAAAGCAATTTAACAAAGTTCATGTTTTTGGGCGTGGCATTATCCGTAGCAATACAAGTCATAGACTGGCCGATGGCAATAGCTGTGTTAGGCATCGCGCGAACGATCTGCACATTCATATCCAGTTGCTTGCGGATGTCGGCGCAATTAACGCCTGATACTACCGAGATGAGTAATTGCTTTTCGGGCTTTATAGCAGGCTTTATCTCTTCCAGCAATTTATTGAGCTGCTGCGGTAATACAGCGAGTACGATAAAATCTGCTTTTTTTACGGCCTTCAGGTTATTGTCGGTGGTATTAAAACCCATTTCGTCAAACTTAGCCAGCGCGCCAACATTGCGGCGGGTAAGCGTAATTTGCGCGGGTTTGCATTTACCTGCCTTTACCAGCCCGTTGGCGAGGGACAAACCGATATTCCCGCTGCCCAATATGGCTATATGCTGTTGTGAATTCATAAGTCGCTGCTTAAATGTGTACCAAATGGTGCCTCAATTGTTAAATTTCCCAGATCGCCGGAATGGCCGATGATCACTTTTTTTACCCCGCATGCAATTGCATTAAAGGCATTGTCTAGTTTAGGCAGCATACCGCTATGGATAACCCGCTGCTTTTTTAATTTTTCGTAATGACCCGGATTTAACTCCCTGATCATGGAATCCTCGTCATCAATATCTTTCAATACACCCTTCTTTTCAAAACAATAAATAAGGGTAGTAGGGTATATTTTCGCCATTGCAACCGCCAAAGCCGAGGCTATAGTGTCTGCATTGGTATTGAGTAACTGGCCTTCACCATCGTGTGTTAAAGCGCAAAAAACAGGGGTAAAACCCGCTTCCATCAAACTGGCAAGGTTTTCCGGGTTAATCGAGTTTTCGTCCAGATCGCCCACAAAACCATAGTCGATGATTTTTACAGGTCTTTTTTTTGCACGGATAAAATCGCCGTCGGCACCCGTAAGCCCGATCGCATTAGTGCCGAAGCGCTGCAATTGGGCCACTATATTTTTGTTGATCAGCCCGCCGTATACCATGGTAACAACCCTCAATGTTTCAATATCGGTGATCCGCCGGCCGTCGATCAATTTAGGCTCGACGCCCATCCTTTCCGAAAGCTCGGTTGCTACCTTCCCGCCGCCATGAACCAATATCTTTTTGCCCGGCAACGCGGTAAAGTCTTTCAAAAAACGATACAGGTTTTCGGAGTTATCGATAACGTTTCCGCCGATTTTTATAACGTAAAGGTCATTTTTACCGGGCTTTTCGTCACGCTTTGCCAAATCCTGTCCAATTTAATACAATTTACCATTCGAAAAAAGGCAATTATTTTTTATTTGATACGATTATTGCCAATTTGCAGGCAAAAATACAAAAAACGTGTGAATTTTTCGCCCTTAATACCTTCAAAGTAAAGATTTTCTTTAAAAACACATCTTTTGTTTATGACAGAATGGACCGAGATCTTTTTCAGCCGGCTAACAAATAAAAGTGCCCGAAATAAAAACTAAACCTCATTGGCTTTTTAATGTTGAAAATATAACAAGCCGGTGAGTATGTTTTATACCGGAATATGTATAATTGAACTTTTTAAATTTATGTTCACCGTATCGCAGGATCAAAAGAATACAGCAAGGCCGCGGGTTGTAATTATAGGAGGAGGCTTTGGGGGATTGTCCTTAGCTAAAGCTTTAAAAAAAGCACCCGTAGATATATTGATGCTGGATAAGCATAATTATCATACTTTTCAGCCACTGCTTTACCAGGTGGCTATCGGCTCTATTGCTGCTGACTCGATCGCTTTCCCCATCAGGCGGATCTTCACCAAATACAACAACTTTAGTTTTAACATGGCCGAAGTTGAAAGGATCAACCCTGAAATGAACACCATAACGACCAGCATTGGCGAAATTTGCTATGATTATCTTGTCATCGCCACCGGCTCAAACACCAACTTTTTTGGGAATAAGGAGATCGAACATTTCGCTATGCCGATGAAGAATATCCCAGAGGCCTTAAATATCAGGAGTTTGGTACTGCAAAACCTCGAAAAGGCATTGGTGACCACTGATATGCGTGAAAAATTTGCGTTGATGACCTATGTAGTTGTGGGTGGCGGGCCTACAGGCGTTGAGCTGTCGGGAGCGTTGGCAGAGCTGCGGCACCTCATCCTGGAGAAAGATTATCACGGTTTGAGCAAATACGACTTGCGGATCTATCTTGTTGAAGGGAAAGACCGGGTGCTTGGCGTAATGTCTGAACAAGCATCTGCAAAAGCAAAGGAGTGCCTGACAAATGGTGGCGTTACTATATACAACAGCGCCCACGTGACCAGTTACGACGGTTTTTATATATGTATTGATAACGGCAAAACTATAAAAACACGGAATGTGCTATGGGCGGCAGGCGTAAAGGGTGAAATGCCGGAAGGTTTACCTGTTGAAGCGGTTACCAAAGGCAACCGACTGCAGGTTGACGAAATAAACCGGGTAAAAGGCTATAACAATATTTTTGCGATCGGAGATGTAGCGGCGATGATCACCCCCGATACACCGAACGGGCATCCCGGCGTAGCGCCGGCAGCCATACAGCAGGGTACTCTCCTGGGGAAAAACCTGGTACACTTAATAAAAGGCGAACCGACGGAGGCATTTAAGTACCATGATAAAGGCTCGCTGGCCACCATCGGCCGCAACCAGGCCGTGGCCGACCTGGGCAAGATCCATTTGAGCGGCTTTATCGGCTGGCTGCTTTGGGGGCTTGTACACCTCATGTCGTTGGCCGGGTTCACCAATAAAGGCATCATATTTTTTAGCTGGGCGATAAATTACTTTAATAAAAACAGCGATAACCGGCTGGTGATGCGGTATTTTAATACGGAGACAGGACTGACAGAGGCAGATTCGAAATAGTTTTAAACGGAAAGACCACAGGTCGAATGTACGAGAATTGCTTTACCCTCTTTCCGGGGAAGCCGAAGGAGGGTCGACCAGCGAAGTCCCAACCGAAGATCGGGAGGGTGAGTCGACCCGGCGGACATTGGCGCTAATGCATTGGCGGTAATGTCACTCGGCGTAGACTCACCCTGCTCCCCAAACTGTTTGGGGACTGCGCTCGGCATCCCTCTCTTCGCTTCGCGGAAAGAGGGAAAAATACACAGTCCAGGATATAAAGTTCGCATTTCCCCAAATCCCATTAAATGTATTATTTACCCTTAATAGGTTTTAATAAATAATTCCCCTAAACTTGTCGTAACCAATTATAAACATCTGCCCGGCTTCCCCTGCGCCGTGAATTTATTTGTAAACCTATGCTGAAACGTATCCCCCAAATACGTGTGTTTACGCTCTTTGTCCTTATTTGCCCGCTGGCAAAGCAGGGCTATGCGCAAAAGATCATTTCAATCATCGATACAGCAAAACAGCACATCCTGCGGCGCGAGGATATCAGCTATTTTGAAGATACATCAGCCCGGATGAATTTTTCGCAAGTGATATCGGCTACGGACATACATCGGTTTCGTCCAAATCACGATCCGACGCCTGCTGCTTCCAATGCCGGTTCCGCCTATTGGTATCATATCAAAATAAAAGGTGTCCCAACGTCAAAAAATAACTGGATACTGGAGTTTTTCGACCAAACCATCGACAGTATAACTGTTTATGCTCCCGATAAAAATGGACGGTACAAAGTAACTCAACTTGGCAGCAGCAGGCCTTTTTTGGAAAGGCCGTACCAGCATAAAAATCTAACTATAAATCTCGACAATAGCACCAATGCTGTAAAAGATTACTACGTCCGGATCCGCTCGCACCGGTCGGTAAATGTGATCATCGTGTTGCGATCTGTTAGTTGGTTTATCAGCTATGCATTGGACGAATACTTTCTTTTTGGTGTTTTTTACGGGATGATTTTGGTTTTCGGTGTGTATAACCTCATTATGTACATCGCCATCCGGCAACGGCAATACCTGTATTATATCGCCTATAACATCAGCATCGGGATGTACGAAATGTGTGTCGATGGGATAGCCTATCAATATCTTTGGCCAAATTCCCCGGAATGGAACCACTACGCGTATGGCATGGCGTTGTTCTCGGCCAGCGTTTTTGCCATCCTGTTTGCGCAAAAACTACTCAATACCAAAAGTAAAGCGCCGCGTTTCCATATGGTGCTTAACGGGATTTTGATAGCCAGGTGCCTGTTCTTCCTTATGTGCCTGTTGGTAAACAAAAACTGGTTCAGTTATAAGATCGTCGAGTTTATACCCCTGAGCGCGGCATTTATTACAGGTTGTTATCTTTTATTTAAGGGATACCGGCCAGCCAGGTTTTTTGTGATCGGTTATAGCTTTTTAACGCTGGGTTTTATTGTAAAAACACTCATCGCCCTCAATCTTTGGTGGCTGCCCGTTACCGCTTTCAATTATTACGCACTGAGTTTTTGCCTCATCGCCGAAATGTTTTTTGTATCGTTCGCAATAGGAGACAGGGTGCGCCTGCTGCGGATCCAAAAACATAAGGCGCAAAAACGTACCATAGGCCAATTACTGGAAAACCAGACTTTGAAAGATGACCTGAACAGAACGCTGGAGCAAAAAGTGGAAGAGCGCACAGCGCAACTTTTGCAAAAGAGCGCGTTGATAGCCCGGCAGAATGAAGAACTATCCGCAGTAAATAAACTGCTTACAGAACAGGCGGAAGAAATATCGCGGATGAATATTTTGCTGGAAAAAGACAATATCCTGCTTCATAACGATATCGAAAAGGTGACCCATAGCAGGGTAATGTCGGCGGAAGTGGATTTTGAAGAATTCAGCAGGATCTATCCCGACAGGCAGACCTGTTTTAAATTCCTATCGGACCTGAAATGGAAAAACGGTTACGCGTGCCGCAAATGTGAAGGCACCCACTACAGCCACGGGCACTTACCGTACAGCCGGCGCTGCAGCAAATGCGGCTATGAAGAATCAGTGATTGCCTATACCATTTTACAAAACACCCGAATTCCTATTAATAAAGCCTTTTATATGATCTTCCTGATGTATTCAACAAAAGGGAAGATATCCTCTCACAAATTATCCGAGATATTATCCATCAGGCAAAGCACTTGCTGGGCATACAGCTCGCGCATTAAGAAGATCATGAATGCCATGAAAAAAGAGCTTAATAACGCCGGTGAAAAGGGCTGGAGTAAACTTGTGCTGGAGACTATCCACAATTCCTGATCTGCTGCTGCGGTTTAAAACCGTTTTGGGGTTTTCCTGTTGCGAAAATATTCGCATGGGGTTTAACCGTATTGAAATATTTTAACCGGAAAGCGTAAAAATCGCGCCAGGCCCATTGTAACGCCATTTTTACACGGCCAGGGGTTGTGTTTAAACCGTATCATTTTGTATATAATAACCTAATAATCAACTATTTATTTAAAATAGTTTTTGTTTTCTTGTTCGGGTTTGTATAAATTTGTTTAACCAATTGCAGCCTTAGTATTCCCTATTGATTAATAGAATGCCCCGTGGAGCGCGCCTTTTTTGAGGAATTTGCTGCTTTGTGTTTTAGTATAAGTTAACCTTCAATTGCAAATCAAACCAAAATTAATACTTATTTTATGAAGATCAATTACAAACCAAAATCAAAATGGCTGCTGGTTCCAACGATGCTCGCGGCCATCGCAGTACTTTATTATTCGTGTAAAAAGGACGCCAAACAAGTTGCTAACGCGCCCAATGTGCCATCGTTTCACAGCTTAAACAGGGCCGGCAATGAGCCCGTGAGCATTTGGGAAACTACTACCGATCAATCAAAACTGTTGCAACAGCAGGCCGGCGTAAACTTTGCGACCGATGCCGGCACCAACCCAACCACCATTACGGTTGATGAAAACACCACTTACCAAACGATCGATGGCTTCGGGTATGCGCTAACCGGCGGCAGCGCATCGTTAATTAGTGGCCTGGGCGCCAACCAAAGCGCTTTCCTAACTGATATTTTTTCGACAGCCCCCGGGCATGTCGGTTCGGCCTTTGTGCGCATCACCATAGGCGCATCAGATCTGAGCTCCTCCGATTTTACTTACGATGACATGCCATCGGGGCAAACAGATGTGAACCTTAACAATTTCAGCATCAGCAAAGAAATGACAGACCTGGTGCCGGTTTTAAAGAAGATCATTGCTGTTAATCCGTCAATAAAAATACTGGCTACTCCCTGGACAGCGCCGGTATGGATGAAAACCGGCACCACAGGCAATGGCGGTTTTACCGGCGGCAGCCTAAACACTGCCTATTATGACGCTTACGCTCGGTATTTTGTAAAATACATACAGGCCATGGCGGGGCAGGGCATAACTATTTATGCTATAACACCACAAAATGAGCCACTGAACCCCAACAATAACCCGGCCATGACGATGCAATCAAACGAAGAGGCCAACTTTATAAAAAATAACCTTGGCCCGGAGTTTTCGGCAAATGGTATCCACACCAAAATTATTGCTTATGACCATAATTGCGACCAGCCGGGCTATCCCGAAGCTGTTTTGGGCGATGCGGGCGCTAATCCTTATGTTGACGGCTCGGCGTTTCACTTATATGCCGGTGATATAAGCGCTTTGACTACAGTACATAACGCCTACCCTAACAAAAACGTTTACTTTACCGAGCAGTTTATAGGCGGGCCGGGCAACTTCGGCGGCGACTTTTCATGGCACATGAATAACCTGATTATTGGCGCTCCGCGTAACTGGAGCCGTGTTGTTTTGGAATGGAACCTTGCAGCCGATCCAAATTATAACCCGCATACTTCCGGCGGTTGCACAACCTGTTTGGGTGCGGTAACCATATCAGGCAACAATTACACCAAGAATACTGCTTATTACACCGTTGCGCATGCCTCTGAATTTGTACAGGCGGGCGCTGTACGCATATCTTCAAATACTTTTTCAGGAGGGGTTCAGGATGTTGCTTTTAAAAATCCCGACGGCAGCAAAGTCGTTGTGGCGCTTAATACAGCTTCATCAAGCCAGTCGTTTAAAATAAAATGGGGCAGCGAATCTTTCACTTATAGTTTACCGGCCGGAGCGGCTGCCACCTTTAAGTGGGCCGGCACCCAATCATCGGGAGGCCCGCCGTTAGGACAGGTGATCACCCTGAAATGTTTCCACAGCTTTTATGTCAGCAGCGAGGACGGCACTAAAGCCATGACCTCCACAAGGACAACCCCAGGCACCTGGGAGCAATTTACTGTAGTTAATGCCGGTGCCGGCAAGGTAGCGCTGCAAGCTATGGGGCATTACGTGTCCAGCGAGAACGGCACCCAGCCCATTACCTGTAATCGCACCACATTCGGCGCCTGGGAAGAATTTAACTGGATAGTAAATGCCGATGGTACCATATCCCTGCAAGGCAACAATGGCGATTTTATTTCCTGCGAGAACGGGGTCTCCATGACCTGCAACCGCACATCAGCCTCGGGATGGGAAGCATTTAAAGTAAACCAATAAAATTAAACCAAATTATATTATGAAAAAACCATTATCTATTTTTCTGAAAAGGGCCGGTATAGTACTGGCGCTTGCTGGAGTGGTCTACTCCTGTAAAAAGGACGCCAGTCGTCCGCCGGTTACACAGGATGCCGCAAAACCTGCTGACCTCCCGCCTGTTACCGCCAAACCGCTTTCTACCCTTCAGTTGGTATGGTCGGACGAGTTTAACGGCACGAGTGTTGACGGAAGCAAATGGAATATCGACGTGGGAAACCCCAATGTGAACAACGAAAAGGAATATTACCAGGCATCCAACATTACCGAAACCGGCGGAAACCTGGTGATCACTGCACGTCAGCAATCCGTGGGCGGCCAGGCTTACACTTCCGGTAAGATGGAAACATCGGGGAAATTTTCCCAAACCTATGGCCGTATCGAAGCACGCATCAAGTTGCCGATGGTGACAGGTACCTGGCCTGCATTTTGGATGCTCGGTAACAATATTGGGTCTGTCGGCTGGCCAAATTGCGGCGAAATTGACATCATGGAACACGTAAACACCACCAATACCATCCTGGGCACCATGCATTGGAACGGTGGAAGCGGGCATGTGCAATACGGCAGCAGTACGACAACTACTCCGGGCGATTATCATATCTACGCTGTGGAGTGGGATACCAACAGCATCCGCTGGTATGTGGATAATACCTTGTATGTTACCGGTAATATCCAGAACAACATCAATAACACAGGGGCTTTCCATTTGCCATTCTATATTATTACGAACCTTGCGATCGGCGGTGACCTGCCGGGAAACACCATCGACAATGGCTCACTGCCCACTACGATGATGATCGACTATGTAAGGGTTTATAACATCATCAACTCGTCGGGCCCGCCAATTGGCCAAACTATTACCTTAAAAGGCAATAACAACGACTACGTAAGCGGCGAAAACGGCACTATGGCGATGAATTGCAACCGCCCGACAGCCCAGGCATGGGAGCAATTTTTGGTGGTTGATGCAGGCAATGGGAAAGTGGAACTTCAAAGCATGAGCAAATATGTGAGCAGCGAAAATGGCCTGCAAGCGATCACCTGTAACCGCACGGCCCCACAGGGATGGGAACAGTTTACATGGGTTAGCAATGCCGATGGAACTATTTCCCTGCAGGGAAGTAACGGCAAATTTGTGTCGAGCGAGAACGGCGCACAGGCGATGACCTGTACCCGCGCCACGGCCTCGGCATGGGAAGAGTTTAGGGTGAATCAATAACCCCCAATTAAACCGACCATATAATAAAAGCCGGCACTCATGGAATTTGAGGGCCGGCTTTTTTATGCAGACTGCGTTCGGGGGCGACTAAGAGTTTTTGGCTTTTGACATATAATCGGCAATACTCTTAACAACGGTGTCTGTGGATTTAGACAAGTCGTCGATAATGTTTTGTTGCTCCTTTTCTGTTCTGTTTTGGCTGAGTTTTGCTTTTGCCTGCAGGTCATCCACAACGATTTCAAAAGCAACGATGCCATTCATCATTTTATGACGGAAATCGGCCGGAAGGCTATCCCACTGCTTTAAATAATCGAGCTCGTAATTCTTAATGGTTTCCTCCAGTAAAGCAGCCTTGTTTTCTTCGCCCTCAATCAACGTGCATTTTCCATACGCGTGCACGGCAAGGTAATTCCAGGTAGGTACGCTTTCAGGTTTTTCGTAGTTTTTGGGCGAGATATAGGCGTGTGGTTCGGTAAAGATCACCAAAACCTTCTGGCCAATACTATCCTTTGCTTGTGGGTTTGCTTTGGCGAAGTGGGCTTTAATGATGATCTGATCACCTTGTTGCTGCACCAGGAAGGGCAAATGTGTAGCAACGGGCACACCATCTTTCACGGAAACAATAGTGGCAAAACTATACTGCTGGATAAACGCAACAACTTGTTGCTGGTCTTCGAATTTATTGAAAGATGGTATGTACATTTTTGTTCGTCAGAAAATGGAATTTGAGCTTACTGTTTTTTGAACATTTCATTATATGCTTTCACATGATGCGGAAATTCGTTTTCATAAAACGAATCTGCTATTCCTTCAACAGAAATTTCAAAGCTATCAGAATCCATTCCCGAAACCGAACAAGCCATGCCTTTTATTTCAAAACCGGTTAAATTAAAAACCGCTAAACCTGGAATATCACGCGTTGCAATGAGTTTATTTTCTGGATAGTCAGTAAATTCAACTTTGTTTTCCAGGCAATAGTTCTTAAAAAAGTGGTACCCTAAGTCAGCACTATTGAAAATAATTTTTCCAAACACGACGCCCATCGGTGCATCGGAGTTTTCAAACTCAGTTGTGCCGATCATGTTTTTGTCAAGGAATATACTGTAGAGCTTACTCATCACATAAAACCAAGGGCTAATTAATGACCTTCAAGTATTCTTTTTAATACAGCCTGCGCAGCCCAAACTCGGTTCCCTGCCTCATGAACAACTATCGAATGTTCCCCATCAAGGATTTCAGCAGACAGCTCCAGGTCACGGCGCACCGGCAGGCAATGCATCACTTTGGCGTTGTTTGAGTTTTTCAATCTATCATTCGTCAGCATCCATCCTTCGTTACCCGGCAAAATCTGGCCATAAGGTTCGTAAGCCGACCAGTTTTTTACGTAGATAAAATCTGCATCGGCCAAAGCTTCGTCTTGGTTATGGGTTATGGTTGCGCCTTTGGTAAAATCTGCGCAGAGCTCATAGCCTTTTGGATGTGCAATTGTAAAATCAACATCAGCGCTGCACATCCATTCGGAAAATGAATTTGGTACAGCCTGCGGCAGCGGTTTGATATGCGGCGCCCAGGTTAATACCACTTTTGGGCGTGGGCGGGATTTTAATTCTTCGATGGTGATCAAATCAGCCAAACTTTGCAATGGATGGCGGGTTGCTGATTCAAGGCTTACAATAGGAACACCACAAAACTCAACGAATTTATTGAAAATCACTTCGCTGTAATCTTCCTCACGATCTTTTAAACCCGGAAATGACCGCACACCAATAATATCGGCGTATTGTCCCATTACTGCAGCTGCTTCGCGGATATGCTCAACCGTGGTGCCGTTCATCGCCACGCCGTCGCGCAATTCCAGTGCCCAGCCTTCTTTATCGATATTGAGCACCATGACGTTCATCCCCAGGTTAAGGGCCGCTTTTTGAGTGCTCATGCGGGTACGCAGGCTCGGATTTAAAAAAACAAGCGCAATGGTTTTATTCCTCCCCAAATGCTGAAATGCATAAGGGTTTTGCTTCAGTTGAAGCGCTTCTGCAACCAGCGAGTTTACATCGCTAACATCGTGAACCGAGGTAAATTTTTTCATGTGTTGGTATACCGATATGTCGTCCATACGGGACGAATTAGTTGATTACGGTTGAAAATACATCGAGGAACCTGTCGGCATGTGCTTTGGTCAAATTCAAAGCGGGTAACAGCCTGATCACATTGGGCTTCGCTTCACCGGTAAAAATATGGTGCGTAAACAACAGCTCTTTGCGCGCATGTGCCAGTTCAGCAGGTAATTCAATACCGATCATTAAGCCACGGCCCCTTACTTCTTTTACCTGGCTAAACTTTTTGAGTTCATCGATCAGGTATCCACCGATTTCAGCAGCGTTTTGCAGCAAATTGTCCCTTTCCATTACCTCCAGCACAGCTAAACCAGCCGCACAAGCTAAATGGTTGCCGCCAAAGGTAGTGCCCAGCATACCGTATGCGGGTTGTATTTTGGGCGATATAATTATCCCGCCAACCGGGAACCCATTGCCCATTCCCTTGGCCATGGTATAAATATCGGCATTAACGCCGGCAAAATCCTGCGAAAAGAATTTGCCGGTACGCCCGTAACCGCATTGTACGGAATCGGCTATAAAAACGGCATTATTGGCATCGCATAAACTCCTGATCTTTTGCAGGAAACTTTCAGGCGCTACATGGATACCGCCGACACCCTGGATGCCTTCGATGATCACTGATGATATCTCATTTTCAGAGAAGGCCCTTTCCAAAGCCGCTTCATCATATCTCGGCAAAAAGATCACATTTTCCGTTTCGTTAACAGGGGCAACAATTTTGGGATTATCGGTAACGGCCACAGCAAGTGAGGTTCGTCCGTGAAATGAGCCCGTAAACGCAATTATTTTCTTTTTGCCATTGTAAAACGACGCCAGTTTTAAGGCATTTTCATTTGCTTCTGCACCCGAATTGCATAAAAACAACTGATAGTCTTCCTTCCCTGAAACATGACCGAGCTTTTCGGCCAGTTGTTTTTGGATAGGGATTTCTACAGAGTTTGAATAGAAACCGATCTGGTGCAACTGGTCTTCCAGCCGTTTTACATAGTGCGGGTTGGTGTGTCCGATAGAAATAACAGCATGGCCACCGTACAGGTCGAGATACTCAGTGCCTTTGTCATCATAAACCAGGCTGCCCCTGCCTTTAACGATGTTTATTGGATTAATTGGATATACGTCGAATAATTTCATTTTTTGTTGAGGTGAAAGATAAAAGGCGAAAGGATAAAGGTTTTCATTCGCCTTGTCTTTAACATTTTATTAATTACAAATCCAGAAGTTTACGGATCGATTTTCGATCAAAACAACCATCGTCGTCGCAATAAATAGGTTAAACCTTGTCTTTCCATTTTAATATAGTTATCCCGCTCAAAAAGCGGTTGCTTTTAGTTTTAGGCCAGCCTTTTCGTCAAACCCAAACATTAAGTTCATATTCTGAACAGCTTGTCCCGAAGCCCCTTTAAGCAAATTATCAATTATGCTCACCACAAATATCTTGTCACCATGCTTTTTAACCTGGATAATGCATTTGTTTGTGTTTACCACTTGTTTCAGGTCGATATCGTGATTGGTGACGTGGGTAAACGGATGACCTGCATAGTACTGTTGGTAGGTTCTTAAAGCTTCCGCCTCACCAAGTTTGCTGTCAACATACATCGACGCAATAATACCCCTTGTAAAATCACCGCGATAGGGGATGAAATTGATGGCGTGATCAAACCCGGGTTGTAATTGTCTTACAGATTGCCCGATCTCATTCAAATGCTGATGTTCAAAAGCTTTATATACCGAAAGATTATCATTTCGCCATGTAAAATGGGTGGTAGCCGATAAACTTTGCCCTGCACCGGTTGAACCGGTTGTTGCGGTGATATGTACCTCGTTAATTAATAAACCTTTGGCAGCCAACGGGAGTAAACCCAACTGCAGGCAGGTGGCAAAACAGCCGGGATTGGCAATATTATTGGCTTGTTTTATCGCTTCACGATTTAGTTCCGGCAGGCCATAAACAAAGGTTTTGCTTTTATGCTTTGCTGTTTGGCTTAACCGAAAATCCTGGCTAAGGTCAATTACTTTAATGTGATCGGGTATTGGGTTAGCATCCAAAAACTTTTTGGCATCCCCATGGCCTACACACAAAAACAACACATCGATATTATAGGCCAGTTCCGCCGCAAACTTCAGGTCTGTATCGCCAAAAAGGTCGGTGTGCACCTCATAAACATGTTTATTGGCGCTGCTGGTGCTATGCACAAAAGCGATGTCCACATTTGGGTGGTTCAGCAGGATGCGCAGCATTTCACCGCCCGTATACCCGGCACCCCCCACAATTCCCGCTAACACTTTATTGTTTACACTCATAACTGTACTTTTTAAACTCCTCCGCCTTTTGGCGGAGGCTGGGGGGAATTAACTTTATGATAGATCATTACCTGGTTACCAAATATCTTCGAAAACCCTTTTACATCTTCTCCACTCCATGCATTATTCATTTCGCCATAGCTTCCAAATTTGTTCGACATCAGGTCATGTGCCGACTCAATACCGATCACCTGGAAACGGTATGGATGCAATTGCACAAACACTTTGCCGCTTACATTATGCTGGGTATCGGTTAAAAATGCTTCGATATTACGCATGACCGGGTCGTGGAACTGCCCTTCGTGCAGCCAGTTGCCATAGAATGATGAAAGTTGGTCTTTCCAGGATAACTGCCACTTGGTTAGCACATGTTTTTCCAAAGTATGATGCGCCTTGATAATGATCATCGGGGCAGCAGCCTCAAAACCAACGCGGCCCTTGATGCCGATGATGGTATCGCCAACATGTATGTCCCTGCCGATACCGTAGGGCTGCGCGATAGCCTGCAGAGCTTGTATAGCTTTGGTTGGATGATCGTATTTTACACCATCGATGCCCCAAAGCTCGCCTTTTTCAAACTCAAGCTCAAGATTTCTTACTTCGGTTGAGGTAACCTGGGTTGGCCAGGCGTCTTCGGGTAAACCTAAGTTGGAGGTCAGCGTCTCTTTACCGCCTACCGAAGTTCCCCAGATACCTTTGTTAATGGAGTATTTGGCCTTCTCAAAGTTCATCTCCACGCCATGCTCTTTCAGGTATTGGATCTCTGCCTCTCGGCTCAATTTCAAATCGCGGATGGGGGTGATGATCTGTACCTCCGGCACCAGGATATTAAAGATCATATCGAACCGCACCTGGTCGTTACCCGCGCCGGTGCTGCCGTGGGCAACAAATTCGGCGCCTATTTCCTTCGCGTAATTTGCAATGGCCGTTGCCTGGCTAACCCGCTCGGCGCTTACCGAAAGAGGGTAGGTATTATTTTTTAAAACGTTACCATAGATGAGGAAGCGGATGCAGGTGTTATAAAAGTTTTCAGTCTCATCCACCACATGGTGCGAAGTAACGCCCATTTTATAAGCACGCTCCTCTACATTCTTTAATTCTTCATCACTAAAACCGCCTGTGTTGACGATCACGGAGTGAACTTCGTAACCTAAATCCTGTGTTAAATAAATGCAGCAGAAAGAGGTATCCAAACCGCCGCTATATGCTAAAACAACCTTTTTTTTCATATGATTTTTGTGTAGAGACGCGATACTTCGCGTCTCTTTTTTGCGTCTCCTTTGCGTCATCCCAATGCCCGGTAAGAGACGCAAAATATTGCGTCTCTACGCTGATAAAAATTTTAACTCCTGGCTGAAACTCTTCAGTACCTTTTCAATACGCCCAAACAGGTTTGCCTTACGCACCATTTCTTTTGATTTTTCCTCCACTTCTTTCGCTTTTTCTTCCGGATCAAACAACATCGCAGTACACATGCAGTTCTTACGTCCCTTGGCCATCAAAATATCATAGTTCACACAGCTTTTGCAGCCGGCCCAAAATTCTTCGTCCTGGGTAAGTTCCGAATAGGTTACCGGTTCGTAGCCCAACTCAGAGTTGATCTTCATTACCGCTAAACCAGTTGTTAACCCGAATATTTTTGCGTTGGGAAATTTGACGCGGGATAGCTTGAATATGCGTTCCTTTATCGCCTTCGCCAAACCTTCTTTCCTGAATTGAGGGTTAACGATGAGGCCCGAATTCGCCACGAAATCGCCGTGACTCCAGGTCTCGATATAGCAGAAGCCTGCCCAGGTGCCATCCTTATGAAAAGCGATCACTGCTTTGCCTTCCAGCATTTTATCGGCCACGTACTCAGGCGAACGCTGTGCAATACCGGTACCCCGCGCTTTGGCCGACTCTGCCATTTCGTCGCAGATCTGCTGGGCATAGTCGATATGTTGTGCGCTTGCAACCAGTATATCAAAATCTTGTATGGTCATTGAAATAGAGAAATTACCGTTAATGGTTTGCCATTTAAGGCGTTAACAATAAAATGATGATTAATTAGGGGAGGAGACGCCATATTTTGCGTCTCGGCGAGGTGGTTAGGAGGGGAAATCAAGCCCTCGGCATATACGGCCTTCGTCGGCACGGCGAAAAAACAAAAACGCTTGAAATCAAAGCAGCGGCAACAGGAGCGAAAGGTGCTCTTGCTGAGGGCTTATTTAAGCTTTGTGGTTTCATTTTCTTTTTATGCTTTGGTATTTTTAATCGCGTGCAAAAGACTGCATTTAATTTAATTTATGCAAGGAAAAGTTTGAATTGTTTTATTGTTGTAATGTTGAAAAGTTGGAATGTTGTAATGTTTTGATTTTTGATATGAAAGGATATTCTGAATACAAACCGATTGCGCCACTTCCATAACATTACAACCTTCCAACATTACAACCTTTCAACTCCTCCCCAAAACATCCGCAATAATCATCTCCGCATGTATCCTGGAGTTCTCGATGAACCACAAATGTGTATCCAGGCCGCCGCAAACCACCCCGGCAAGGTAGAGGCCCGGTACATTGGTTTCCATACTTTGGTGGTTATAGTGGGGAATAAACTTATCTTCGGTGAGGTGGATGCCTAATTTTTTCAGGAATTCGAAGTTTGGGCGGTAACCGGTCATCGCCATCACAAAATCGTTAGGAATGGTGATCAAACCGCCAGGGGTTTGAATATCCACTTCATCCTGCCTTATCGCCTTTAAATTCGAATTAAAATAAGCCTTGATACTGCCTTCTTTTATCCGGTTCATAATATCCGGCCGCACCCAGTATTTAACACGGTGGCTAACTTCGGCATCACGTATTACCAGGCTTACCTCGGCGCCTTTGCGGTAGGTTTCCAGCGCAACGTCAATGGCCGAATTGCTCGAGCCCACTACCACTACCTTTTGCATGGCGTAATAATGGGGGTCCTGGTAATAATGCCGAACCTTGGGCAGTTCTTCACCGGGAATGTTCAGCGACATGGCAATATCGTAAAAACCGGTGGATAAAATCACCCGTTTTGCCGCATAGGTTGTTTTTGCAGAAGTGATGAGGAAATGATCATGCTCTTTTTTTACGTCGACAATCTCTTCAAAAAGGTTAATATTTAAGTAATTTGAAGTAGCTACCCGGCGGTAATATTCCAGCGCCTCGGCGCGGTTGGGTTTGTTATGAACGGTAACAAAAGGTATTCCATCGATCTCCAGTTTTTCGGAGGTGGAAAAAAAGGTCATTGTGGAGGGGTAATTGTATAGCGAATTTACCAGGCAGCCTTTTTCGACAATAACATAGCTGAGGCCGGCTTTTTGGGCGGCCAAACCGCAAGCTATACCGATGGGGCCACCGCCAATGATGAGGATATCGAGCATGGCGCGAAGATAGTGAATAGAGATTTGTGATTAGCGAATAGTTGGAGGTTTGATAGTATCGAATGTTGAATTTTGAAATTCGAATGATGAAGGCGCCGGCGTTTTTGAGTCATAATTGCCGGGCAAAAAAGTTAGATTGGATTACCGGCCCCATCGGGGCCAAATATCGGTGGAAAGAAATTAAAGGAAAAAAAACCGTGCCGTAGGTACGGAACAGCCGGCGTGTATAGGTGTAAATATCCCCGGGGTTAGTTGCGTACCTACGGCACGCTAATCTCTTGTTCAGATTTTTCTACCGATATGTTGCACCTGACGGCGCAATTAAACGGCAACTGAAAGATTAAGACCAATGCAATGGCCGACCTGGAAAAATAAAGGCACAAAAAAGGGTAAGCTACTTTTATCGCGCCGCTCAACTCTCTACCCTTGCTGCGTTCCCACCCTGGGGGAGTTCAAGAGGAGCTGGCCGTAAAAGACTTACCCCGCTGCAAATATAGCAAATGGTTTGTTTTTGGGTTAAAAAATTGTTAAAAAGGATTGCTAATAGGTAATATTTAGCATCTTAAGGCACACAAGCAATTGGGAGCGTGTTAGTTGCGGACGTGCGATTTTTTTAATTCAGCAAGATTAGAACAAAAAAAGCGACCGATGTTATCAGACGCTTTTTTTGCGGTGGTCTTTAATTGGGTTATATGTATTTTGTACCAAACTGATGTTTAACATCAGCAACAACTTTCTTTATATTTTGTTCCTGATCACGCGGGCAGATCAATAGTGTATTATTTGATTCAACTACAATATAATCATGCAGACCCTGTATAATAACCAATTTGTCTTCAGGTATGTTAACCATGCAGTTTGG
>OLLK01000099.1_pt1 | contig 21347 bp, 16 predicted proteins | sample 1604531 | NCBI WGS metagenome assembly OLLK01 (sample SAMEA104055722, study PRJEB20765) | soil metagenome | isolation source: soil | reverse complement strand
AAAGTTGTTAAGATCAACCACGAGTTTAAAAACGTAGTGGTATCGCACAAAGTGCTGATCGAAGACGATTTGGAAAACCAAAAGACCGAAATTGTTGCCAAACTTGAAAAAGGACAGGTACTGGAAGGTACTGTTAAAAACATCACCGACTTTGGTGTGTTTATCGACCTTGGCGGCGTTGACGGCTTATTACACATCACCGATATTTCATGGGGTCGCATTGAGCATCCGCGCGAAATTTTAGCTTTGGATCAAAAGATCAACGTTGTTGTGCTTGATTTTGATGATGAGAAAAAACGTATCGCTCTTGGCTTGAAACAATTGACGCCTCATCCTTGGCAGAGCCTTTCTGAAGAAATCCAGATCGGATCGAAAGTTAAGGGTAAGATCGTTACTGTTGCTGATTACGGCGCATTCCTTGAAATTATCCCTGGTGTTGAAGGTTTGATCCACGTATCGGAAATGTCGTGGTCGCAAAATCTTCGTAACCCCCAGGAATTCCTGAAAGTTGGCGACGAAGTTGAAGCACAGGTATTAACCCTGGATCGCGACGAGCGCAAAATGAGCTTAGGCATTAAGCAATTAACGCCAGATCCATGGCAGCATGCTGCTGAGAAATATGCCATCGGCACTCAGCACCTGGCTACTGTTAAAAACATGACCAACTTCGGCGTGTTTGTTGAACTGGAAGACGGCATCGACGGCCTGATCCACATCAGCGACCTTTCGTGGTCTAAGAAAGTAAATCACCCTAACGAATTCACTAAAGTTGGTGAAAAGCTGGACGTGATCGTACTGGAACTTGATGTTGACAACCGTAAGTTGAGCCTTGGCCACAAACAACTGGAAGAAAACCCTTGGGATACTTTTGAAACTATCTTCACTATCGATTCGATACATGAAGGTACCGTTATCAAAGTAACCGATAAAGGTGCAATTGTTGCATTACCTTATGGTGTTGAAGGCTTCTGCCCTACGAAACACCTGGTTAAAGAAGATGGCAAGAGCCTGAAAGCTGAAGAAGCTGCAGAGTTTAAGATCATTGAATTTAACAAGGAAAACAAACGCATCGTTATCTCTCACTCGCGCATTTGGGAAGAAGCCCGTGCCGAAGCAAGGGTGCAGGAATTTGAGTCCCGCAAAAAGGAAGCAAAATCTGCCAGCAATGCTGTGAAGAAGGTTAAAGAATCGGTTGAAAAGTCAACTTTGGGTGATTTGAGCGTACTGGCCCAGCTGAAAGAACAGATGGAAGGCGCTGAAAGCAAAGCACGTAAAGCAGTTGCTAAAAAACCGGCATCTGAAGAAGAAGCACAATAAGCTTTAAATAATTTTTTCCATAAAGCCCTGCCCTTTAAAACGGCGGGGCTTTTTATTTACATAGAATTATGAGCGGAAAAACTGGTCTCAAAGAGTTATTAAAAACTATGCAACCCGTTTTAAATGAGGGGGAATATGTTTTTTGTACAATTGCCTCCAACCAGGCAGTCGATCAATCAAAAATTATCGGATCATTTAAAGAGAAAGAAGGTTTAACCATTATTCTTGAGAAGGAAGTAGCCGATAGTTTAGGTTTGGCGTATACTTACGTTGCAGCATGGATAACGTTGACAGTACATTCATCTCTTGAAGGGGTTGGATTCACTGCTGCATTTTCTAAAGCCCTTGCCGCCGCGGGTATAGGCTGTAATGTAATTGCTGCTTATTATCATGATCACATTTTTGTGGCAAAGAAGGACGCTGAAAAGGCTATGCGAGCGGTGGAAGAATTATCAAGGAGTTGACTAACGCGCTAATCAAACCAATCGGCTTTTTTTCTTCCGGACTTTCGGACTTTTCGGACTTTCGGACTAAATAATTACCTTTGCCCAAATCCACCCAAACGATGCAAAACCCGGTACTGCTCGACGGTAAAAAGTTTCAAATCACATTACAGCGTTTATGTCGTCAGTTGATTGAAAATCACAATGATTTTTCAGGTTCGGTGTTGATAGGTATCCAACCGAGGGGCATTTACCTGGCCAGGAGGATAGCCGAAGAGTTGGGCCGGATGCTGCCCGATTGCAACATTTTGCAGGGCGACCTGGATATCACCTTTTACCGTGATGATTTCCGCCGCAGGGAATCGCAACTGGTACCCAATCAAACCAAAATTGATTTTATTATCGAAGGAAAAAAGGTGATCATGATGGATGATGTGCTATGGACAGGCCGAACCATCAGGGCAGCCATGGATGCCTTGCAGGCTTTCGGCCGGCCCGAAAAGATAGAGCTGCTGGCACTGGTTGACAGACGTTACCAAAGACATATACCGGTTTCGGCTGATTATGTTGGCATAGAAGTGGATTCCATCGCATCGCAAAAAGTAGTGGTGAGCTGGAAAGAGACGGATGGGGAGGACACGATTGTGTTGTTATCGGACGCTAAGTAAAATGATTTCGGATTTCGGATTTTCGATTTCGGAATTAGAAAGATAAGTAAGGGAACAAACGAACAGACATAAATCCGAATTCGATCCCGCATGTGCGGGACGAATTCCGAAATTAAAAAAATGGCAGGATTATCAACACGACACCTCTTAGGCATCAAGGACTTAAACCCCGACGATATTAACCTGATATTCGAAACGGCTGACGGTTTTAAAACGGTGTTAAACCGGCCCATAAAAAAGGTGCCTTCGTTGCGTGATGTTACCATTGCCAATATATTTTTTGAGAATTCCACCCGCACACGACTATCCTTTGAACTGGCTGAAAGACGTCTATCCGCCGATACTATCAATTTCGCTGCTTCGTCGTCATCGGTCAGCAAGGGCGAAACATTGATCGATACGGTAAATAATATCCTTGCGATGAAGGTGGATATGGTGGTAATGCGCCACCCATACGCTGGGGCGGGGATCTTTTTGTCGAAACATGTAAAAGCACAGATCGTAAACGCGGGCGACGGCGCGCATGAGCACCCCACCCAGGCCTTGCTCGACGCCTTTTCTATCCGCGAAAAACTGGGCGACGTGGCCGGGAAAAAAGTGGCTATTGTGGGCGATATCCTGCATTCCCGTGTGGCCCTTTCCAATATCCTGTGCCTTAAACAGCTTGGCGCCGAGGTTATGGTTTGCGGGCCAACGACGCTCATCCCGAAGTATATCGGCTCGTTGGGTGTAAAGGTGGAACATAACCTGCTCAAAGCTCTTAACTGGTGTGATGTGGCCAACATGCTGCGCATACAGCTGGAACGGCAGGATATAAAGTACTTTCCCTCCCTGCGGGAGTACACCATGCTCTACGGGCTTAATAAGCAGATACTGGACTCGCTGGATAAAGAGATCATCGTAATGCACCCCGGCCCCATAAACCGCGGTGTGGAGATCACCAGTGATGTTGCCGACAGCAAGCAATCTATCATCCTCGACCAGGTGGAAAATGGGGTAGCCATCCGCATGGCCGTGTTGTTTTTACTGGCAGGGCAAAACCCGTAAAAGAGCACTGCCATGAATGCGGATTTTAAAATATATTTAAGAGGCGCGTTCAAGCAGTTTCTTATTTCGTTGATTTTTCCGTTAATCGTCTATTTTATTGTTAACGATAAATCTTTTATTATCCCATGGATATTATTGGACTTCATCGGGTTATTTCCTGGATATTATAAGTACAAAGAACGGATTCTATTTGAGAAGCGATTGAAAGCCAGGGGGCTTACAATTGAAGATGTCAATAATATCGAGTTTGTAAAGCAATGGGAGGAAATAAGACAAAAAGGCGTTGTTAAGTACAATTATAGATGGTGGTGTGTTTTTTGGATTTTTTTTAAGCTTGTTTATCGGTATTGCTTCTCTTATTGCATATCACGGGACATTAGATTACTTAAGGGCGGGGCCGTCGAATATGTTCAATTTCATTGGATACAGTTACCTGGCAGGTGCAATGAGTTCAGTTTTAATTTATCGTGTTTTGTGGGTCCGTAACGAATAAAAGTTTATCCGGCTTACTGATCCTTTACATTAATTAACCTTTTTGTCCGTTATACTCGGACATCTTTAATATGAAACCAGCAATTGTGTTTTTATTCTTAATATCTTCATATATGGCGTCCGCCCAAAGCCGCCAGCAGCAAAAGGTGGATTCGGTTTTTCAGCAGGTTAAAACATACTTCAACCAAAAAAATGCGGATGCCATTTATAACCTGGCTGGCGCTGATTTTCAGAAGGAACTTTCTGTTGACGCCTTTAACACCGTAGCCAACAAACAGCTTTTCCCGATAGGCGAGATCAAAGAATCTTCGCTGGTCAGCTTTGTAAATAACAGCGTTGCTACTTATAAGTTGAAATTTGCATCGGTGACACTGCAGTTGCTGATGAGCCTGGATAAGCGCGATAAACTGGAGCTGTTTCTGTTCCAGGAATATCATGAACCATCGGCTAATAAAACAGCACTGGTAGCTACTACCAACCCTATGACCACCGACATGGATAAAAAGGTCGACTCCGTGGCACGCACCTATATTCAAAAATCGAATACGGTGGGTATGCGTATCGGCATTATCAAAAACGGGCAAGTGATTACATATGGCTACGGCGAAACCATAAAAGGCAACGCTAAAATACCCAACGACGATAATTTTTTTGAACTGGGATCAATCACCAAAACTTTTACAGCCATACTTTTAGCTTATTATGTTGACGCCGGAAAAGTTAAATTAACCGACCCGATTATTAAATACCTGCCGGATTCGGTGGCTGAAAATCCGGAATTGCGATCAATCACGCTACTGAACCTGGTTAACCATACTTCAGGACTTGAACGGATACCGGATAACCTCATCCCTCATGCCAGCGATCCACTAAATCCTTATAAGGACTATAATCTTAAACTGCTATATCAATACCTTAAAACCTGCAAATTGAAAAGCAAACCTGGTGAGCAATATGCTTATTCAAACCTTGGGGTTGGGCTATTAGGGAGTATATTAGAGGGCCTGAGCCAAAAGCTATATGAAGAAATGGTTAGGGAGATCATTTGCAAACCATTGGGCATGTTCAGCACCGATCAGTATTTAAACCCGCTGTTGACGCCGCGTTTTGTGCAGGTGTACAATGCCCAGGGACAACCTACACCGCCATGGGATTTCGATGTACTGGCAGCCTGCGGCGCCCTCAGATCGACGATGAATGATATGCTAACGTACGCCAAAGCGAATTTACACCCCGGTACCGATCCGCTTTCAAAAGCCATCCGGCTGACGCATTATATAACATTCACTAAAGATGTAAAGATCGCCATGGCGTGGCACATCATAACCGTAAATGGCGTGGACTATATTTTCCATAACGGTGGTACCAATGGAAGCAGCAGCTTTTTGGCTTTTAATACAGAAAAGAATATTGCGGTTGTAGTACTATCCAACGCTGTTGAAAGTACCGATGTAGTGGGAACGGAGATATTGAAGAAGATACAGTGATGAGCCACAGACTTACGAAGTTTCAAAAACTTCGTAAGTCTTCGTGAACCTTTTTATTTTCCGCATCTTCTTTCTTCAATTACAGCGTCCGAAAGTTTCCCTTTTACGTTCTTAAGAAGTTGGCGCGACCGCAGAAAAGAGAAATCGTCAACAGTTAACCGTTTTTCTTCAACTATCCCATCTTCAATAAAAGTTACAATTACTTTTACCGGTTTAACAATAACCATCGCTTCGTCTAAAGTAATAGTTCCATTATGGTACGTGCCGCTTACCTGGACCATGATCAAATTTACAAAAAATTATCAAAAATAAAAAGGCAGCGTTTGTATCGCTATGTTAAGGATACAATTAGTCTCAATCCATCACGTGCTTCAACGCATATTCCATAAAATTGCTGGTAAGGCCATAATCTTCAGTGCCTTTGCGCCTGATGAAAAAGAAATCGCGCGTTATTTTCAGGCCTTCGATGGGCACTTCAACCAGGTCGCCTTCATTCAACTGCCGGATAATAGAAGGCCTCGGCATAAAGCCCAGGCACTGATCGGCCAAAAGGAAATTCTTCAGTGCCTCGGTACCGCCAAGCCTTATTTTTACCGAGAGGTCGGCAGGTTTGATGTGGAGGCCGGATAAGGAACGTAACAATGCATTTAACGTACCCGAGCCTCGTTCGCGAAGAGCCAATGGTGTTTTAATAAACTGTTTCAGCGTAAGTGATCTGCCGGCCAGCGGGCTTTTTGCCGAGCAAACCGGTATTACCTCATCGCTCATAAAAGGTTTGTAGGATACCGTAGTAAGCTTATTGTCCACCTCGATGATGCCAATATCCACTTCATGATTTAATAAGGCGTTCAGGATATATTCTGAATTGCGGTTAACTAACTGCACATCTACATTGGCATATTCACGCTGAAAGCCGGATAATATGGAAGGCAAAATATACAGTGCGATGGTGGTGCTGGCCCCCAGCCGTAAATGCCCTGCCGCCTGCGATACATTGCTTAAAACCGAAAGGTCATATTCAATTTTGCGTTCAATCTCCGTAGCCTGCAGCAGGTATTCGTTTAGTTTTTTACCGGCCTCGGTCAATAGGATGCTGTTTCCCTTTCGCTCAAACAAAGGCACTTTATATTGATCTTCCAGGGCCTTAACGTGCTTGCTAATGGCCGGCTGCGTAATAAAAAGCGTTTGCGCCGCCTTGCTGAAACTCAGGTTGGCAGCCACTTCCATAAATACGCGGTGGGAGAAGGAGATCATAGCGTTATAACGATTTCAAAGATAGGAAAAGGTTATAATATAAAGTTATAATGAAGTTTTGAATTGTAGAGACGCGATACTTCGCGTCTTTTCCCGCCTGCCTGTACGCCACCTGTCAGCGGGAGACGCGAAGTATCGCGTCTTTACAGGCCTGAATTCAATTTTTTTACTCTTTCAAAATACCTGCCGTTAAATCTATAAACAATATGCCCGTTTGTTAACTTCCCATGCCCAACAACTACCGGTAGGGAGATAGTTTTGGTTGCTTCATTGTAGCGGAGGTCTTTATCCTTGATTTTGTCAGTTGCCGAGAACATATTATAGTAGTAATATAACTCATTGTTCAATCCGTCGGCGGTTTTGATAAGCTTTACTTTATCCGTTAATGTACCGTTTTCAATCGAGAAAATGTGTATGCCTTCGGACAGATCCTTCGTCGAAAATTTACCGTGACAGATGGCCAGGTAGTAAGTCCGGTTATGCGATTTTAAGGTGTATAGTTTGGAATAATCATAATGGTAATCGCCCTTACCATCACTGGTATCGGCCTTTAATACAGTGCTAACTCCTGAGCCTGCCTTATATTGAAAAACATTCTCGTAATACCGCATCGTGCCGCCCAGGCTGTTATCCCAGGAGTATATCCTGAATAAGCCGTCTTTTGAAGTAAGTATCGTTAAAAAGGTGTCATCCAAATCCTTAAATCTAAGATTTAAAGTAAACGGATATTTTGAAGTATAGTAAGCCAGTTTTTCCCTGAATGTTTTGTTTGCCTTTCCAACAGAATCATAAGCATTCACGGTGGTATCCGCACTGCCGCTGTGAGAAAACCGGTAGGCGTTCCAATACCCTATTTTTTTAAAAGAACTGGTAATATCGGCTTCAACGGCCTTTGGACTTTGGGCAAATGAATGGAACGAATAAAAAAAGCAACATAAAAAAACGAACAGGCAGGTGGCTTTCATCGGGAAGTTATTTACATAAAAATAGGGATAATCTCCCGACTATCCCTATTTGAATTTTTTAAGTCTCCCCTTTAGGGGAGATTATTCGTTAGTTGTTTATTTTATAAAGGCACTCATGAATGCTTCGCAATTTAGAGGTGTTTACGCTTCCACCGCCTGCCCCACCAAATGGTGTGCATACAAATACTCCGCAATCTGCACCGCATTGGTAGCAGCGCCTTTGCGCAGGTTATCCGATACTATCCAGCAGTTTAACGTGTTTGCCTGGCTTTCATCCCTGCGGATGCGGCCTACAAAAACGTCGTCCTTATCGTGCGCATCCAACGGCATGGGGTATTTTAAATTGGCAGGATCATCCACTACGATAATGCCGGGCGATTTTGCCAATAACTCGCGTACTTCCGCCAGATCAAAATCATTCAGAAATTCAATATTTACCGATTCGGAGTGCCCGCCCATAACCGGGATGCGTACCGTGGTAGCAGTTACCCTGATGCTGTCGTCGCCCATGATCTTAACGGTTTCTTTCACCATTTTCATTTCTTCCTTGGTGTAGCCGTTCTCGGTAAATACGTCGATATGCGGCAATACATTCAGGTCGATCTGGTAGGGGTAAGCTTTCGGGCCGTCGATGCCTTTACGTTCGTTAAATAACTGGTCCACAGCCTTAACGCCGGTGCCGGTTACGGATTGATAGGTAGATACTACCACCCTTTTTATTTTGTATTTATCGTGCAAAGGCTTCAATGCAACCACCATTTGTATGGTGGAGCAGTTGGGGTTTGCAATGATCTTATCTTCAGCCGTCAATACATCGGCATTTACTTCAGGCACTACCAGTTTTTTGGTAGGGTCCATGCGCCATGCCGACGAATTATCGATAACGGTTGTGCCAACGGCCGCAAAAAGCGGCGCCTGTGCCAATGAAGTGCTGCCCCCTGCCGAAAATAAGGCAATATCGGGGCGCTGTTTTATCGCATCCTCAACAGAAACCACCTTGTACTGCTTGCCCTTAAAAGTGATTTCTTTACCAACACTTTTCTCGGAAGCTACCGGGATCAATTCTGTAACGGGAAAGTTGCGCTCCGCAAGGACCTGCAACATTTTGGTGCCCACCAGTCCTGTGGCACCTACTACTGCGATTTTCATTGAAGTAATTTGTTTTTTAATGGCAATGAAGCTGCCTCGCGGCGGTTTCATTTTGTTTTTAGTGTAATTATTAAACTCCAAATATGCGATTTTTTTGTTGGAATGTTGTAAGGTTGGAATGTTGAAATATTGTTTTGTGGGTTTAATCTCCTGGTTTTCAATGGTGTAAGCGTATATAAATTTTAAGGCGGAGAGGCTTTAGCCCGATGTCATTAAGTTTAAGTTAAGGAAATTCAGACGGTACACCAATACGTTTTTAGCCTATCCTAAACGGCAAAAGCTTCATCTATCCTCTCCGGGGGTTATCGGAAGAACTTAGAAAAGTAAATGCTATTGAAGCTAATATGTCCGCTAATTAGTCAGTAATATGGAATTGCCTGGTTATTAGTTAGATACGGCGTTTTAAATTTATTAAAAATGCAAGTATTTGAAAATCAATATCATACAAATACCCGCTGGGTGTTGTTTGCGAAATGGACAGCGAAATGGACAAATAGATGGACAGCTTTTCCTGCGTTTTCCCCTGCCACCCGTAAGTAAATCCCCACGCAGGGTGTGTTGCATTAGTTGTACGGTCCCTTGCTTATTCAACATTCCAACCTTCCAACATTTCAACTTTACAACATTTCAACCTTCCAACGTTCCAACAATTTTCTACCTTTGCCCAACTACCTCATTATGGGCGAAAAAATATTGGTAATAGGCGCTAACGGCCAGATAGGGACAGAACTGGTTGCAGCGTACCGGGGGATTTATGGCGCCGATGCCGTTGTTGCCTCAGATATCAAAAGTCCCGTTTATAACATGCGGAAAAATACCGGTCCGTATGAAATTGTGAATGTGCTGGATAAGGATAACCTGCACCACATCTTCGATAAACATCGCCCCACGCAGGTTTATTTGCTGGCGGCCATTCTTTCCGCCGTAGGCGAACAAAAACCAAAAATAGCCTGGGACCTGAATATGACCGGCCTGCTGAATGTGCTCGATTTTTCGGTGGAGTTTGGGGTAAAAAAAGTTTTTTGGCCAAGCTCTATTGCTGTTTTTGGGCCGCATTCGCCGCAATATGATACGCCCCAGTTTTGTGTGATGGACCCCAACACGGTTTACGGCTTCAGCAAGCTGGCCGGGGAACGCTGGTGCGAATATTATTTTAACAAATACAACCTGGACGTGCGCAGCCTGCGTTACCCCGGCCTCATCGGCTGGCGGGCTAACCCAGGCGGCGGCACCACCGATTATGCCGTACATATCTTTCACCAGGCATTAAAGGCTGGTAAATACGAATCGTTCCTGTCGGCAAATACCGCTTTGCCAATGATGTACATGGACGACGCCATCCGCGCCACTATCGATTTGATGAATGCGCCGGCCGAGCACGTTCATATCCGTTCGTCCTATAATTTAGCGGGGGTAAGCTTCACGCCTACGCAACTGGCAGAAGAGATCAAAAAGCGTATCCCCGGTTTCGAAATAAGCTATGCGGAGAATGACCCGCGCCAGGCAATTGCCGATAGCTGGCCAAAATCCATTGATGACAGTGAGGCCCAAAAGGATTGGGGCTGGCAACTGGAGTATGACCTGCCAAAAATAGTGCAGGACATGTTGGAGAACTTGAAGGAACTGGTGTAAAGAATTTCGGATTTCGGAATTTCGATTTCGGATTTTAGACGATCAATTATTTGAATGCGCGGGATCGCTCCCATATTTTAAGCGGTTAATTTCCGAATAAACAAATCCGAAATCCCAAATCCGACATCCGAAATAAAAACAATTATATTTGACATTGGAAATAGTTCAAGCTATGAACCATGAACTATCAACCATGAACTAAAACACACATGGGAAGAGCATTTGAATTCCGTAAAGAAAGAAAGTTAAAGCGCTGGAGTAAAATGGCAGTGCAGTTTACCCGTTTGGGTAAGGAAATTGTAATGGCGGTAAAAGCCGGCGGCGGCGACCCGAATACCAACTCGAGGTTAAGGACAGCAATACAAAACTCCAAGGCAGTGAACATGCCTAAGGACCGCGTGGAAGCCGCTATAAAAAGAGCCATCAGTCGCGACGAAAAGGATTATGAGGAAATTGTATATGAAGGCTATGCCCCGCATGGCGTAGCTGTCCTGGTAGAGACTGCTACCGATAATATTAACCGCACCGTGGCTAATGTGCGCAGCTATTTTACCAAAACAGGCGGTACGCTGGGTAAAACAGGTTCGCTGGATTTTATTTTCACCCGTAAATCGGTGTTTACCTTTATTCCCGGCGACCGCGACCTGGAAGAGCTGGAGTTTGAACTGATAGACGTCGGTTTGGAAGATCTGTTTGTGGAGGCCGATGAGGAAGGTAATGATATTGCCGTACTTCACGCGGCTTTTGAGGATTTTGGTAAAATGCAAAAAGCCATGGAGGAGCAGGGGATTGAGGTGAAATCGGCCAAACTGGAGCGTGTTGCACAATCATTTCACGAAGTAAACGAAGAACAGGCTGCCGATGTATTAAAGCTGATAGACAGACTGGAAGAGGACGACGACGTGCAGGCGGTTTATCATAATATGGGGGAGTGATTTCGGATTTCGGATTTTCGATTTCGGATTTATATAAACTGCGAGGCCTATGCCGTTAATGAACACACGGAAAAACGACAAGAAAGTTAAAGTAATCTTTAGCAATGGTTTGTTGTTTGTTGAGCGGGAGGGCGGTAAACAGCAGGCATTTCCACTTGAGTGGTTTCCGAAGCTGATGAACGCTACGGACGAAGAACGGGAGGATTGGACGCAAACGGAAAATGGCGTGCATTTTAACCAGCTTGATGTGGACGTATCTTTATAGATTTGACGATGAGTTGATTTGAAAATAGTGCTTCATCTTTTCAATCTTCAAATCATCACATCTTCAAATTTTCAAATCCAAAGCATGACCTTTGAAGAGTTTTTTGTAAAGAAACGAATTGACCTACCGGCTTTGGAAAAGGCCGAGCCTTCATTGTTTTCTGAATTTAAAACCCATTTTATGCAAATGGGCGAAAAAAGCTTCGATCATACCAAAAAGTACTGGTTCAATAAATTAAGGCGACAATTTCACCTTGCACCGGAGATCAAACCGGAAAAGATTAGCATACCTAATCCCTTGGCTGAACAAACTATCGCGGAAAGTTTAAACGAAACGGTTGCAACAAAACCCGCAGCTAAAATGGGTTTTGTGCCGAAGTTTAAAGCCGCGAACCTACCCAAACCTGAAGCAGCAGAAGAAAAGCCACCGCTTCCGGAAGAGTCTCCCACGGAAAAAGCTGCCGTTAAAATGGGTTTTGTGCCTAGGTTTAAAGCAGGGGGTATGCCAAAACCTGGTGCTGAGGATGAAAAAAATATTGAAAATCAGCCTGCTGCGGAAGAATCTTCAAATGAAACGCCATCAGAACCGTCAGCACCAAAACCCGCTTATAAGCCGCGTTTTAATATGAAGAATATTCCGCCAAAGGCGGAGAACTGAGGTTGTTTTTTATCAATAAAGTCATGCCGAACTTGTTTCGGCACCTCATCAAACAGGTAGGTCGCTGATTGGTAACCAACATGCCGGTTATCTGGCGGGGTTACCTATCAGTTCATTACTGGCACGTGGGGTGCTGAAACAAGTTCAGCATGACTTCCTATTATTTTTGATGTTACTTCGTGTGCGAAAATAGCCATGGTATCAAGTTTGGTTCCTTAAATGCGTCGTCCCAGCTATTGTGATCGTCGTTTGGGTAAAGTGTATACCTTGGCGTGCCTCCGGCCTCTTTAATAGCAGCAACCATTGATTCCGAATGGGTATAAGGCACCACGCTGTCTCTTTCGCCGTGAAAGATCCATACAGGAACTTTCTTTGCATATTTTTTCGCATTGAGCGTATTATCGCCGCCACATATAGAAAATGCTGCGGCAAATACATTCGGTCTTCGTCCAATGATCTCGAACGTACCCATACCGCCCATGGAAAGGCCGCCAACATAAAGTTTGTGTTTATCTACGTACGGCTTATCTAAAAACTGATCGACCATGCCGAGCAACAACACCATAGCTTTGGTAGGCGGCGAGTCGTCCGTCTGGAATAAAAATTTATATTTTTTTGTGGCCGAGTCAGTTTCTATTTTCACATTCGACCAAAAACCTTCTGCCGGGCATTGGGGGTAAATCACAATAGCGGGATATTTATCCCTGATCGTATCGTTCAAAAAAAGCCCTGTACCGTATTTTAACTGGTCCTCATTATTACTGCCTCGCTCCCCGGCGCCATGCAGCACAAATATTAAAGGGTATTTTTTAGCGGGGTCAAAATCCAGCGGGAATAGTATACGATAGGGCAGTGTGTCGCCCTTTAGTGTAAATGAACCACGGTCGAACGATTTGTTTTTTTGTGCGGAAACTAAAAAAGGAAAACCTATTATTAGAAGTAGCAGCGGCAGAAGATGTTTTGTTTTTGACATAAGCAGCGTTTTGAGAATAACGTTTGGAAGTTGGATAACGATACGCCTCCCGGCGCTAAAAATAGCACAAATACTCAAATAAGGTGCAAGCGAGCATTGCTGTTTACCTCACCAGTGTTAAACTCCCGGCTACCAGGCTGCAATTGGCGTTGAGATTGATAATATAATAATAAACTCCGGGAGGCAGCTGGGAGCCGGCGCTACGCCCATCAAACGGCTGGCTGTAGCCTTTCGATTCAAAAACCTTTTGCCCGTACCTGCTGAATACCTGTACTACCACGCCGGGGTAATTTTCAATTCCGCTTATATTCCAGTAGTCGTTTATCCCGTCGTTATTGGGCGTAAAGGTATTTGGAATAGTAAGGCCGCTCAGCCCTATGGTGATGTTTGCCACCACCCTCACACTTTCGCAGGTACCGGTATACTGCGTTACATAATACGCATTTGAGCCCATAACGTTGATGGTGAAAACGCCGTTTGCGCTTTGTGCAAGGGTGTCCGTACCTCCGGGCGATCCGTATAGCCGGTATTGAAACCCTTCCTGTGGATTTTTTACCAGTAACATCGCCTGGCCGGCGCTGCAAACCTGCAGGTTGTCCAACTGCGGAGCAGCTACAAAATTGGTTTGGTTAGGAATAGTAAATGTTTGCGTCATCGGGTCGCATATTGTAGAGTCTTTCACCTGCAGCGTATAGGTGCCGGCAACAGCATTACTTAAATCTAACGAAGTGCTTACAACCTGGTTGGCGGCATTTAGCCAGGCATATGTATACGGTTGCTGCCCGCCGGTAACACTTACATTTTGAATGCCGCCCACGCCGGTTTGGCATTGGTCGGAGGTGATTTGTGCCGAAGCAGGGTTAATTTGCACAATAGGCGTAGTGTTAATGGTATAACTTTGGTAAAGGCTTTCGCAGCCGTTAATATCTGTCACATATAGTTGATAGCTGCCGGCACCAACATTTGTCAGGTCATCGTCGGTAACCAGTGTTTTTCCGTTTGAGTCGGCCCACCTGTACGAAACAGGCGCGCCATCCGGATCGTCTGAAAACTCTACTGCAAGTCCGCCGTTGGCAAGGTTACAGGTAGCATTAGTTTCGGTGTACTTTGAGGGATAATTGTCAAACGCCGGGATGTTATCGATAGTGACCACATTGCTCTGCATGTTGCAAGTGCTGTTGGAAGCGATAAGGTAATAATCGCCCGAAGGCACATTGCTTAAGTCAATGGACGAACCTACTACCTGGTTTTGGCTATTGAACCACTGATAGGTGGTAGCACCCGTAGTAACAACTCCCTTTATAGCGCCATTACTATTGGAACAGGTTGACGATGTGGTACTAACAGCACTTGCGTCCAGCGTGATAACACCGACGTCGTTTACTGTAAATATTTTACTTTTAACCGGCGGGCAGTTAAAGTCGTAGTATGCGAAAAAATAATACTGCCCAGCCGGCGCATTGGTAAGATTAGTTTGCTGAAAATCCATTTGCTTGCCATTGATGTTGCTCCACCCATAGCTGGCGTTAGCCCCGTTCGTTATTGTGAGCCCGGTTATCGACCCATTTGGTTGGTTACAGGTGGCATCGGTAACGGTTGCAGTGCCATCGTTGATTGTTGGGGCTGTAGTCGGCGGCAGTACTTTGATTGCTACCTTGGCCGAATTGCAGCCGTTGCTGTCGGTTATATAAAGCGAATAATTCCCTGCCCCCAGGTTGCTTACCGATTGTTTGGTAGATATGGTATTTCCGTTTGCATCCTGCCAGTAATATTTGGCAACAGTTATGCCCGGGCCGGTGCTCGGAAAGGTGGTAAAACTGGCCGTAGGGTTATTGCAATTTAGCTGCGCCGTTTGCGCAAATACTCTTGGCGTAAGGTCAATTATGGTAAAAGTGTTAATGACCGAGGGGCAGGTTCCGTTCTCATCAATTTGAAGGCTATAGGTGCCCGGCGGAACACCTGTAAGGTTTTGCGTTGTCCCGACAGTATTGCCCTGGCTTGCCCGCCAGGTAAACTGAAAATTTCCGGTCCTGGGTTCCTTAAGGGTGATGGAACCCGCGTGATGGCAATCATAATTCACGACGGTAGCTTCATCAGTAGCGAGTGAATCAAACTGGAAGCCAACGGTATTGTTAAACAGGGTAGATGATGCGAGCACGTTTTGCGCAATGGCGCCGGTATAGGTCCATTTGCCCGCCGCATTGGCGGTTACCGTGGCGAAACATGAATTTGGATTGCAGGAGGCGTTGCATTTTACCTGGGTGAAATACAGCTGTACTGTGGCCCCTTTTGGAGCGTCGCCGGCTACTGTAGTGTTGGTTAAAGTTGTTATCCTGATAAAATTTTGCCCGCCGGTGGGATCATTGAGTTGTACGTTCCCATTACAATAAAAAAAATTTTGAATGACATTGGTAAAGGAATTGTTAAACGTATTAATGGGGTTTTGGTAATACGCAAAAACATTCTGATCGGCGGGGGTGGCGCCACCTATTGTCGAAACTGCGTTACTGTTTTCGATTGCCCACGAGCCCGATCCGAGCTGAAAAGTTTGGGATTTATCAGTGCCGAAATAATTCCCCGTAATGATGAAGGCTGGTTTATTGAGTCCTAATATGCCAATTTCCGTTGCGCTGAACACATTACCTACGATGAGCATCGTGGTATTAGGGTCGTTTACCAAAATACAGGAATTACTGGCTATGGTGATAGATTTTGTCCCCGTATAATCGGTGTTAAAAAAATTGTTTTGAATGATGGCCTTTTTAGCCGCATTGCCGGCGCCTCCGCCAAAGTTGATGCCGGCGGTAGTGCCGCACAATATCACGTTTCCGTCCTGCGTAGTTGCACCTCCGATCAGCAAGTTGTTATAGTCCTGTTGCGAAAAAAAAACAGAAGCGTTGGCGAACGCAGTGCTGCCGTCGGGCTGCACGCCGATAAAGTTGCTTTGGATGATCGCATTTTGAAAATAGCCCGTAAATGCAAAGGCATTCCCGCTGATAACGTTACCCTTACCGGGAGCGCCAATTACTAGCTTGCAATTTGCCCCTGTGATGATACCGCTGCCCAGGGTGGCCTGGTTTGGAGAAAACCCTTCGATATACAATCCATAGATCTCCACATCATCACTAACACCTACTAACGGCGAAATACTTAACCCGTTGAACCCCGCCGCCGGTGTATTGGTGGTGATAATAACTTTAGCATTGCTTACACCGAGGGCCAGGCCCGGCTGTGTGGTACCGTCGATAATAACATTGGCGGTAACATCAGGAAGTTGGGAGAGCAGTGTAATGGTAATGGCGGCCTGCGTGGCACCGGGCAAGTTAAAGGTGATGTTGTCAGTTGTGGCGGTGCCGTTAACCGCTGCATCGGAAAGTGCCTGCCGCAGTGTGCCCGGCCCCGAATCGGCGTTGCTGGTCACCACGAAGGTGGCTGCGAACAGCTTATCGCAAACCAAAAAGAACAACAACCCCAAAATCAACTTACGAAGGCACATACCGTTTCTATCGTCATTCAAAGTAAATATTTCCCACAGCAAACCCGTAAATAATTTATTAACACCGTTTGGCTGGTGTTAACAAGTTAGGGCCGCCCATTTACGGATCATTCCACTTTGATCACCTTTGTCCGCGCGGATACTCCATTCTCATTTATGGCCTCTACCTGGAAATAATAAGGCTTGTCTTTATCCATCGCTTTAAAGTAGTATTCGTTTGAAGTATAAACCATTATACAGTTGTAAAGTTTGTCTGGCGCAACGCCGGTATAAATGTTATACGCGAAGGCGTTGTCGACGGTTTGCCATTTTATCCAGGCGCTCCGTTTATCTTTTTCGGTACGCAAAACGATAAAGTTTTTAACGGTGTCGGGTTTGTCTCCTCCGCCGTTGCCAAATACCCTTAACCCGCTTATGGCAAACTTGCCTGTAGGCATATGCACATTCTCTAATTTAACGTACCTGGCCTTTATAGGGCTTTGTAACTCGATATAATCATGCGGCACATCTGTTTTGTTTTGGCTTTTATCGGCCAGTATCTGCCACTTTTTACCGTCCGACGATGAGTACAATTTATATTGTGTGTAGTTAGTGGTCGATTTGCCCAGCACCGTGGCATCCTGGTCAGCATAATTGATCTGCACCGCATTGATGGTGCTTTCGCTGCCCAAATCGCTTTCAATCCACTCGCCGGGGTTTGCCGTTTGAGCGCTCCAGTACGTTTTGATATTTTCATCCACCGCGTTATTCGGCGCGTACCCACCCAATGTCGACGAAACCTGCACCGGCTTGTTGTAATTTAGCAGCATCCATCCGGTAAAACGGCTTTGCAGGTGATCTTCCTTGCCATCCGCCAAATAGGTAGGGTAATCGCCAAAAGCAGTATTGCAATACAGCACATCGTCATTATCGAACCCCGCCGGCCATATACCCAGGCGGCGCTCAAAGCTATTTTTTACACCGATCACCATCGTAGAGATGTGCCAGTAATTTCCCCAGGCGTCCGCATAAGTGGCTCCATGCCCGGCGCCTTTGGCAAAGCCGCCGGGTTTATAACTAAACGGCATCGACTGCGGCGTAAATGGCCCCAGCGGATTATCACCAACTACCACACCATCGGAGTATCCACTGAATTCTGTTCCCGGGGCCCCGTATTGCAGGTAATACTTGCCGTTGTGTTTCGTCATCCATGATCCTTCAATAAACGGATCGAGGAAAGTATCATCCATATACTCGCCAAAGCGCTGCCAGCCATACCGGAAAGGCTGCAGGAAATACATTTCCTTGCGGTAACCTTTTAAATGAAAAGTTTTTGGGTCTATCTCGGCGCCGTACACGGGATAAGTATTACTGCTGCCGTTGTACATATACAACTTGCCGTCATCGTCCCGGAAGAAATCAGGGTCCCATCCGCCCGGCTCAAATGTGTGTATGGCCTCTTTCCATTCATTGGCTTTTGGGTTGGTGCTCATCCAAATAGGGAAATTTGCAGAATACGTCGATCCAAAAACCATCAGTGTATCGCCCTGTACCCAAACCGCTGGGGCACACAAATCATCATAAACATGGTGCTCCGGCCTGAGGAACGAGCGCGAAATAAAGTTCCAATGGTACATATCATGGCTCCACCAATAACCCCACTGATTGGTGGAAAACAGGTAATAATCACCTTTGTACATGGTGATCACCGGGTCGGCCGTTGCGCGATGTTTGCCTTCTGTGGCAAAGTTGGGAATGGGCGTATAGCCGTAGTCGATATTAATGGGGTTGCAATAGGTGCGCTGCTTTGGCTGGGCGTATAGCCAGTTTGCAGTTAGCAATATGCAGTTTGCAGTAAAAAGTGTAAATAGGAGTTTTTTATTCATTCTACATTATAGGTGTGTGGGTAAACACTAAATAGAGGAGCAATAATACAAAAACAAAAAATAGCAATATAACCAATGTAATTCGTGCAGGGGTCCAGAAAAATGGTGATTTCATTTCGAATGGCTTTATGCAATAACGTTATTTTTGGCTTAATGTTAAGGTCGCTTTAATTCTATCCGACCGCTCTTCCGACGAGTTTAAAAACAGCAGCTCGTTCAGCTTTCCGTCGCGCCAGGTCTCAAACATATCGCGATAATAAAAACTTCCGGGGTTCCCGGATTCACCGCCCGGGAACACGCCATAGCCTTTTACCGTTGGACCCAGTTGTACCACCATGCGCCAGGAGGGGCCGTTATTCTCCCGCAGCGCGTTGATCACGCCGCCGGTGCCGCCGGTGAAGATTTGCCCGGTACCAAAGCAACTTGGTAACCCAGGCAATATGTGATCGATATAAGTCTCTTTTACATTACCCCATTGCCATTTTTCGTCCGGGGGGCCGTAGTTGTGCAGCAGACCGTCTACCACCGTAATAAAGGCCATATTGACGATAGCTGCGCAGCTTTCCTTCCCTGGCGTTGCCGGGTTATCAAACCATTTGGAGTTAGGGTCAGTCAGCAGCAGTTGTGCTGTTTTATCGTAAGACGGTTTTTTCAGGTAGATGCTTTTCGACGCAAACTTAGTATTCCAGGTCGTGTCATAAAACTGCACCCACCATTTGTTAAATATGCTTGCGCCCATGGAGTTGGCTGCATAATGCCTGTCCCAGTTTTTTACGATGGCAAATGCTTTTAGCTGATCGGGATGCAGTTTTGTAGTGTCAACATATTTCACCATGGCTTGCAGCACATCCTGCCCAAGGATACTGTAGTTATCCATTTGCATCAGGCGGATACTGTCAACTGTGGCATTACTCATTGCCGACAGCTGGTCGGCGATGCGCTTGCCACGGTAATATTGCTCATAGCGCCAATTAATGTAATAGGGATAAGTCGGATCCGTCGGCGACTGGTTTGCCGAGCGCACGAAGCCCTGCGGCGGGTTTTTAACCGTCGGGTTTTGGTCGTAGGGGATCCAGCCATGCCAGTCGTCGGCTGGGTCGCTGCCATCCATGATGAATTTGCCCTGGTCCTTATATTTCAGCGGGAATTTGCCGTTTGGCGTGATGGCAATGTCCTTATCCGAGCTTGCAAAAATGAAGTTTTGCGCCGGGGCGGTGTAGTAGGTGAGGGCCTTGCGGTAATCGTCATAGCTTTTGCCGCGGTTAAGCAGGTAAAAGCACATAAACTCGTCCGACTCGTCATGCGCTATCCAGCGCAGCGCATTGCCCACCGGGATATTCTCATGGCTGTCCTTTTTGCGCTCAGCCTCGTTATCATAAACTACAGGGCCATGGTGCGTATAACACACGGTATCAATCAGATCGGCCTGCCCGCGCACTTTTATTACTTCTACCCGCTTCTTTACCGGGTTCCATTTGTTGTTATACCAGTATTCGTTATGTGTGGCGTCTTTAAACTTTATTTGGTACCAGTCCAGCACGTCGGCATCCACATTGGTAACACCCCAGCTGATCTTTTGGTTAAAGCCGATCACTACTCCCGGCGCGCCGGGCAGCGTTACGCCGTACACATTTACGGTGGGCGACGACAGTTGCGCCTGGTACCAAATGGAAGGGAAGGTGAGGTCTAAATGGGGGTCGTTTGCCAAAATAGGGTAGCCCGTTGCCGATTTACTGCCACTGATGGCCCAGTTATTACTGCCTATGCCCGGCATGATCTCCTTATCATGAATACCCGGGTTCATCTGCGCCATAAAGCCTTTTGAAGGCTTTGGGATGGGCAGCGGGGTAAAGTTCCATTTGGTGCCTGCCGGGATGATCGGGTCTTCGCGGAAAGGATAATCCGGGAACAGGTCGTTCACATCCTTTGCGCCGAAGCGGCGCAGGTCGTTCGTCATCCCGAACTGGTCGCTGCCGCCGGCCAGCGTTTCCGACATCAGCTTCAGCAGGAAAACGCAGTTAATCGGCCTCCATTCCTCCGGCGCATAATCCAGCAACTTAAACTCAATTGGGTAGTTCTTTGGGGCAAGGGTATGGATATACGCGTTAACACCCTCGGTATACGCATTTACCATCATGGCCGAAACCGGGTTCTTCATCAGCCCGCGCAGGCTGTTCTCCGCGCCGTACACCATGCCCATGCGGCGGTGGTAACGGTCAATGTCCAGCGCTTTGGGGCCAATTACCTCAGCAAGCCTGCCTGCAGCCTGCCGTGTTTGAACGTCCATCTCCCAAAGGCGGTCGCGGGCGGTAATAAAGCCCTGGGCCAGGTAAAGGTCGTGGTCGTTTTGGGCAAATATGTGCGGGATGCGGTGCTCATCAAACCTGATCACCACCTTATCCTGCAAGCCGCTGATCTGCAGGTTCTCCGCAGCACCGGCGTTTTTGCTTTCCGCATTCTGCCAAAAGCCCGTACCGGGGTTCAGCAGCTTACCTATCGGCGGCAGGTCGCCCAGTTTGGTGTTCAGCGCCCAAACCAGCGCCACGGTAATGGCGGTGCAAAATAAAGCCCAAAAAAGTTTCATGGTACCAGCTTTGATGCACGAAAGATACACAACTTTGATTTGAAAATTTTTGGATTTGAAAATTTGAAAATGGGAAAGGTCAGGCTCCATTTGGGCGTTCCCCGCCGGTAGAGGCGGG
>OLLK01000269.1_pt1 | contig 21679 bp, 17 predicted proteins | sample 1604531 | NCBI WGS metagenome assembly OLLK01 (sample SAMEA104055722, study PRJEB20765) | soil metagenome | isolation source: soil | reverse complement strand
GCAAGCTCAAGTCCAATGAACGGTTTGGTGTCATTTGATGTCTGGTTTAAATCAAATATACACTTTTTATCTTAAGTTAGTGCCATTACTCCCCAGGGAGGGAATTTTAGCTGCAAATGCGCGTTTTGAACACCCAAGATAAAAGTGCTATTCCCGTTACTGGTAAACAAACTCGCCAAATTCTGATCTTATTGTCACCTGCTTTTGCTCCGCTTTCTCCACCTTGCCGATTATTTGCGCTTCAACGCCAAAACTTTGCGAGATTTTTATAAGATCATCAGCAATTTCAGCCGGAACGTACAGTTCCATTCTATGCCCCATATTAAATACCTTGTACATTTCCTGCCAGCTGGTATTCGACTCCTGCTGTATCAGTTTAAACAATGGGGGTACAGGGAAAAGATGATCTTTTATGATATGGAGCGCGTCGATAAAATGCAGCACTTTGGTTTGAGCGCCTCCGCTGCAATGCACCATGCCATTAACTTGCGGCCGGTAGCGTTCAAGTACTGCCTTAATAATAGGCGCGTATGTTCGGGTGGGCGATAAAACTAGTTTGCCTGCTGTTACTGACAAGCCATTACCAACATTAACAGGATCGGTAAGGTTTTTGCCGCCTGAAAATATGAGATCAGCCGGAATGCCGGGATCATAGCTTTCAGGATATTTTTCGGCGATTGTTTTATTAAACACATCGTGCCGGGCCGACGTCAAGCCGTTTGACCCCATACCGCCATTGTATTCTTTTTCATAGGTTGCCTGTCCGTACGATGCCAGCCCAACGATTACATCTCCGGGCTGAATCCGATCATTCGAGATCACTTCGTCGCGTTTCATGCGGCAGGTAACGGTGGAGTCGACAATGATGGTGCGCACCAGGTCGCCCACATCAGCAGTTTCGCCGCCTGTCGAGTAAATACCCATGCCGGCATCTCTTAATTCGGCCAATATTTCCTCGGTGCCATTGATGATCGCGGCGATAACTTCGCCCGGGATCAGGTTCTTGTTCCGCCCTATAGTTGACGAAAGCAGGATATTATCCGTGGCGCCCACGCAAAGCAGGTCGTCAACATTCATGATGATCGCATCCTGGGCGATGCCCCGCCAAACAGACAGGTCGCCGGTTTCTTTCCAGTACGTATAGGCCAACGACGATTTGGTGCCCGCGCCGTCGGCATGCATAATATTGCAGTAAAGCGGGTCGCCGGCGATGATGTCGGGGATGATCTTGCAAAAAGCTTTTGGGAAAAGCCCTTTATCAATATTTTTTATGGCATTATGAACGTCGTCCTTGGAGGCCGATACGCCCCTTTGATCATACCGTTGCGATGAAATCATGGGGCAAATATAATGATAGTTCACGGATCATAGTTCATGGTTCATAGTGCATAGTTCATGGCATTATCAGTTACCGGAAGACTAATCACAACAGGGTGAAACTTTGATATTAATGGGTTTCGAAACCCTTTAAGTGTTCAATTTTTACGCACGATCAGCCTTCAAAGACTAACGAAAAGCACTGATTTATAGCACATTATAAATTAAAAATCTCAAAATCTGTCCAATTTTGACGTTTTTTTTGAACACTACAATCGTTTTTAATTGATTATCAGTAAGTTGCACATTTGCCCACTGTACATAGCCCGGTGTAAGCCGAATGCTTAATGCTTATAATCAGGCAGTTATATAAAAAAATGCGCGGACAATTATGTGTCACGTCCTGAAAAAAGTTTACACTTTTTACTGATTAATCCTGGTTTGAGTTTACACTTTTTTCGTCCACGCAGGGTCTCTCGCAGAGGACCCTGCGCTCCGTGCCGGAATTAACGACAGTTATCAGGTCGCCCCTCAACCTGCTCGTTTCGTAGCTGCAAACGCCGCAGGGTCCTCTGCGAGAGACCCTGCGAAGACAAACAACGGACGGCTCTGTTACTGACTATCTACAACTTCATCCGGTGGGGTAAATTGATAACACACCACAATAAAGAAAAAAAGAAAAATTGATGAATAGCCGAAACCCGTTGAAAATGAAACTTCATGACCGGAATCCAAAACTGCAATTATTACCAAGCAGAAAAAGATCATCAATATAATCATCAATATTCTGGATATTCTTGCCCAAAATGTTAGTTGTCGCCAACACCCGCGAAAAATGAAAATCGAGGTTAATAATGCGCCGAAAAAAACTAGGATTTCAAGGATTGATATGGGATGTTTTAAGTTTCTAAATGCGTCGTCGACACACATAAAAAGGAAAGAATTAACCAAAAGTACGATTACCAATGCTCTGGCGACGCCCAATCCAACTCTTTTTAACATCGTTTTAAATTCATGCCGGAACGAGACAATCGAATTAACCCAAATTCATTTTGATAAGATTCGTGTCAATTCGCCTTTATTCGTGAAAATTCGTGCCCATCACTTTATAAACAGCAGTTCCCTGAATTTCGGCAGCGGCCATAACGAATCATCAACCAGTTGCTCCAGTTTATCTACATGATAGCGGATGGCCTGGAAAAAAGGTTTTACTTTTTCGTCGTATTCGATCGCTTTGTCGCGCAAGTCTTCGATTTTGTTGGCTGTTTTGCGCGCGTTGATCATATCATCTATATCTGATTTGATCAAATTAACGTGCTCAGATATTTTGTTAATAATGTCTAGCTGCGCCTTATAAGTTTCCTCACCCAGGCCGATGTCCTTCAGCCCCCGGATGTTCTCGATCAATTTACTTTGATAGGCAATAGCCGAGGGGAGAATGATGTTGATCCCCAACTCGCCGATAACGCGCGCCTCTATCTGGAGTTTTTTATAAAAGGCCTCCAGCAGTATTTCGTGCCGGGCGTGCGATTCACGTTTGGTAAATACGCCTGTATCTTCAAAAAGCACCTCGGTTTTGTCGGTTAGTAAAGCATCAAGCGCCTTTGGCGTGGTCTTTACATTAGGCAGGCCCCTGCGCAGCGCTTCCTGCTCCCACTCTTCGCTGTAGCCATTGCCTTCAAACCGGATATTTTTCGACTCCTTAATATATCGTTTGATCACCATCAGCAAGGCTACGTCCTTCTTTTCGCCTTTTTTGATCAGTTTATCTACGTCGTACTTAAATTTTTTCAATTGATCCGCAACGATGACATTAAGGATGGTCATCGGGCTGGCAGAGTTTGCTGACGATCCTACCGCCCTCAATTCAAATTTATTCCCGGTAAAGGCAAAGGGCGACGTACGGTTGCGGTCGGTATTATCCTTTAATATCTGCGGTATTTTTGGGATGCCTTGCCACAGCATCGCATCATCCTTAATTTTTTTGCTGATGCGGGAGGTTTCTATCTCGTCAAGCACTTCACTCAGCTGGCTACCCAGGAAAATGGAAATGATAGCGGGTGGGGCCTCGTTAGCGCCAAGCCGGTGATCGTTATTGACTGAAGCGATAGACGCCCGCAGCAGGTCGGCATGCTCATAAACGGCCCTGATGGTATTCACAAAAAAGGTGAGGAACATCAGGTTGTTTTTCGGCGTTTTGCCCGGTGACAGCAAATTTTTACCGGTATTGGTCATCATCGACCAGTTATTGTGCTTTCCGGACCCATTAATACCGGCGTAAGGCTTTTCGTGCAGCAGCACTTTAAAGTTATGCCGTTTTGCAATACGGTCCATCAGGTCCATCAGCAACTGGTTGTGGTCGATGGCCAGGTTGATCTCTTCGTAAATGGGGGCACACTCAAACTGTGAGGGCGCTACCTCGTTATGCCGCGTTTTTAACGGAATGCCTAATAATAAGGCCTCGGTTTCCATATCCTGCATAAAAGCATACACACGTTCGGGTATCGACCCAAAATAGTGGTCCTCCAACTGCTGGTTCTTCGCCGACATGTGGCCAAACAGTGTGCGACCCGTAAGGTATAGATCTGGCCGGGCATTAAATAAGGCAATGTCGACCAAAAAATACTCCTGTTCAATTCCGAGCGACGCATTTACTTTTTCGACACTTTTATCAAAATAGTGGCAAACATCCACGGCGGCCTTGTCCAAAACATTTAAAGCCTTTAATAAAGGCACCTTATAATCAAGCGCCTCGCCGGTGTACGACACAAAAACCGTAGGGATACATAGGGTGCGCGCCATAATGAAGGCAGGTGAGGAGGGATCCCATGCGGTATAGCCTCTTGCCTCGAAAGTATTACGTATGCCACCACTCGGAAAGCTGGAAGCATCCGGTTCCTGTTGAGCCAGCGCATCGCCCGAAAACCGTTCGAGCGCATTGCCGTCGGCAGCAGGTTCAAAAAATGCATCATGCTTTTCGGCAGTTGAGCCGGTAAGCGGCTGAAACCAGTGCGTATAATGCGTGGCGCCTTTACCAATGGCCCATGATTTCATTGCAGAGGCAACCTGTTCGGCCAGGTCACGTGGGATAGGTTCACCTTTATCAATGGAGTTGATGATACCGCCATATGCTTCGGTTGAAAGAAACTCTTTCATTTTCTTTTTATCGAACACATTGGCCGAGAAAAACTCTGAAATTTTAAGATTTGACGTTTTTGCCTCGGGTGTTACCCTGGTTAGCACGCTCTGAAGAGCCTGGAATCGAAAATTGGCCATTGAAAAAGGATTATTAATACCGGTTAGTTTTCAAAAATAGAATTATCCTTAATATAATGCATAAATATTAAAGGAAATAAAATTATCGGCAAAAATTAGCTAATTATTTCAAAAAGTTGGCTTTTATCAACAATTTTCAATAGTTTATTAACAAAATGGCTATTTTTTTAACTTTTACCTGACTTTATTAACAAAAAAATAGGTGTTTGTAGCTACTTTGGCTTAAATGACTGCAAATACGCGCCAAATAACTAACGTTTTTTGCTTTTGATTTTTTTCAATTGCTATTTATTTAAAAATCAGTGTTTTTTTATGCTAGTTTTTATAAATTTCATAAAAATTGCAATTTTTTATTCAAAATGCTGGTTTAAAATTTGGATTTATTAAAAAACATCTCTATTTTCATCAAAAAATTAAAAAAAGTATATAATTATTGAATTATTCATAAAAATAAACAGGTTCTAAAGGATATTCCCCTAATTGAAAACAAACTAACTAAATAAAGAATCAATCAAACTAAATTAAACTAAACAAACAAACAATGAAAGTAAGCGTTAAAAAGTTCAACTTGCTCGACTCAGTCCGACAACTGACGCGAGACAAATGGGCACTGGGTGCAACCGTTTTCGGTGGCAAAATGATCGGTCTTGGGCTGGTTGTTTTAGCAATCTTTACTTTACCTGGATTTTTTGGCAGTGCTGCCCATGCCGCCGCTGCTCCCGCGAAACCAACCGACCTGGAAACAACAATGATGAATTCCATCGACACGGTTTGGACGCTGGTAGCCGCATTTTTAGTATTTGCCATGCAGGCAGGTTTTGTGATGCTGGAAGTTGGTTTTGCCCGCAAACGCGAAACGGTTAACATTTTGATGGAATGTATTTTTGATACCTGTTTGTGCGGTATCTTATTTTACGCCATTGGTTATGCGTTTATGTTTAGCAGCGGTAACGGCTTTATCGGTCTTCACTGGTTCTTCCTGCAAAACACACCCGATCTGTATCCGGGCCAGGGCGTCCCGGTAATTGCACACTGGATATTCCAGTACGCTTTTGCTGATACCTGCTCAACAGTAGTTTCGGGCGCGATGATCGGTCGTACCGGTTTCCGCGGCGATATCCTTTACAGCATCGGTATCACCGGTTTTATCTACCCTATTATCGGTCACTGGGCCTGGGGTCCTGATGGCTGGTTAGCTGTAATGGGTTCAAAAACTACGTTCTGGCCTTCATTAGGTCAGCCATTCCGCGATTTTGCGGGCTCAACTGTAGTTCATACGATCGGAGGTATGGCCTCATTGGCTGGAGCGGTCGTCTTAGGCCCGCGTATCGGTCGAGTCTTTGCCCGCGACGGAGGAGGGATGCCTGCGGGGCACAACTTGCCAATGGCCGCTGTGGGTGGTTTCATCCTGTGGTTCGGCTGGTATGGCTTTAACCCCGGCAGTACACTTTCAGCAATGGACCTGATCGGCATTGGCCGTGTTGCAACCAATACCACATTAGCTGCCTGCGCCGGCGGATTCACCGCTATGGCCGCCGCATTGTGGTGGGGTTCAACCAAAGGAAAATTTGATTTAGGTTTTACCGTAAATGGTTTCCTTGCAGGCTTGGTGGCTATCACCTGCCCTTGTTACTGGGTTAGCCCCTTGGGCGCCACACTATTGGGTGGTGTAGCCGGGTTCGTGGTATTTGCAGGCGTTAAATTGCTGGAGTATTTACGTATAGATGACCCAATCGGTGCTGTTCCGGTTCACGGCATGGCTGGTATTTGGGGAACACTTTCCTTGGGTTTATTCGCTTCAGGTCAATTCGGCGCCACAGGCCCTTACGGTGCTGACAATTCCGCACCTGTTAAAGGTTTGTTTTATGGCGGCGATTTCAGCGTGCTTAAAGCGCAGGCCTTTGGCACATTCACTATAGCGATCTCCGTATTCGTTGTAACATGGATCATGATGAAAATGATCATGTTCTTACCACATCCATGGAAACTGCGTGTTGAAGCAAAAGGTGAAACAGGTCCGGGCGGTCTGGATATGTTCGACCACGGCGCTTCAGCTTACGACTATGACGACAAAGATGTTAGTTTAGACGGCCTTTTTGAAAAAGGCGCTAAAGTAACAGCTTAGCCTAAGTCCAAAGTCTTGAGTCGAATCCCGATAGCTATCGGGACTTAAGTCCCCACTGTGGGATACAGACTTTCGACTTGAGACTAAAGACTTTAGACTCAATAATATCCCTTGTGCGGCTGGTAATTTATTCAAATTTTAACCATCCGGGACAACCAGCCGCGCAAGGTTTTCTTTACAAATGTTTGTATTTTCTGAAAGCAATTTCCTGAGTAGTAAGCTTAAAATGCTCCAGGGTGGTATTTTCTTGCTTTAATTTAATTCAAAAATTTCAAAAGGTTCAAGTATTTCAATCAAACCAACTATTAATATTTCAACAACATAACCATCAATCAACAATTGTATCATGAAAAAGAAAATTTTACTTTTAGTTTTAGCCGTGTCTGCTTTTAGTTTTGCCGTTAAAGCGCAGGACACTATAAAAACTACCGGCGACGCGCCCCTTGTGGTGAGCGGATCGGTAGATACCTACTGGAAATCGGATTTTTCCGGTAAGGCCAATATCCCCACCAGCTTTGCGAACGAAAATAACTCCATATCAATCGGTATGGTCGACCTGGCTTTGAAAAAATCAGTTGGTGCGGCTTCTTTCGTGGGTGAGCTTTCTTTTGGCCCCCGCGGTCAGCAGCAGTCTATCCCGAATGCTGATCCGGGCCTGGTAGTTATCCCCGGTACATCAACAACCGGTGTAGGCTACTCCAGCTATCACATCCAGAACCTGTATGTATCTTACAACCTGAGCAGCGCCTTTAACCTTACTGCCGGTTATATGTCCACCTTTATCGGTTACGAAGTGATCAGCCCTGCTGCTAACTTTAATTACTCTACATCGTACCTCTTTACCAATGGCCCGTTCCAAAATGCGGGTTTAAAAGCAACTTATACTTTCTCGCCAAGCGTAAGCTTAATGGCAGGTATATTTAACGACTACTGGAATGTTTACCAGTCGGGCGGAAGAACCAACACTTTTGGCGCCCAGTTAATGGTAATTCCCGTTAAAAACTGGACAGCCTACCTTAACGTGGCCACCGGTCCGCAATCGGGCACCGAATTCGACCTTACTACTGCCTATCAAATTACAAGTGCCTTTAAGTTAGGCCTAAACGCAGCCGACTTTACCGCAGGCGATGGCTTCGGCTACAAAGGCGGTTTTTCGGGCGTAGCGCTTTACCCGCAGCTGGCGGTATCAAAGGCTGTAACCTTAGGTTTAAGGGGCGAGTACTTCATGACGAAAACGGGCAGCTTTTACACTGCCGGTCCGCTTCCGGGTGAATCGGTAACCAGCATTACTTTCACAGCAAACGTAAAAGCCGGTCCTTTAACCTTCATGCCTGAGATCAGGTTTGATAATACTTCAAAGAGTGACCTGTTTGTGGACGGCAGCAACAACTTTACCGGCGGCGCCACTCAATTTTTACTCGCTGCTGTTTACGCATTTTAATAAAGACTATAATTTCTTTTTAAAACCGTTCCCGAATTATCGGGAGCGGTTTTTTATATTTATGGCATGAAATATTTAATACCGGTTTTTCTTCTCCTCCTGTTAACCAAATCAACCATAGCGCAGCAGGATCTTTTATCGTTTGATGAGCATAACAAATACATTTATTACCAGGTTGAAACTATGCCGGGGATACCTGTTGACACATTGATGCAGCGGGGCGCGAAATTTTTAAAAGGTGTTTATCCAAAAACTACGGTTAAACAGGACAATGCAGGGAAAACTGAAGGGACCGGAAAGTTTTTGGTTTACGGCGGGCTTTCGGTACTAAAACACGAAAAGGGCGAAATATCCTACCAGGTGAATATTGAATACAAAGATCAAAAATACCGGTTTTGGTTAACGGGCTTTGTGTTTACACCCTACCAGCGCGACCGCTACGGAAACTTTGTCCCCCAGCAGGGCATTGATATACCGCTGGAACAAGCTGCCGCCAAACTCGACAAAAAAGACGTTGACGGCTACCTTGATGAAACGGGGGCTTTTTGCAAACAATTTGGCGAACGCTTAAAAACATACCTCTCAAAGCTCCCCGAACCCAAAAAAGTGGAGCCAACCAAGAAAGTGGTGACGGATAACTGGTAATTTAAAATCCACATTGTTGCATTTGTTTGCTATTTTTGTAAAAGAACGTAGCTATAAATAACAATTCTTCAATATTTTTCACGCTGGTTGCCATAATACTAAATGTTACAATGTTGCAATAACTGCGCAATATTTAATATTTACATGTCGTTTAAATATAAAATTTAATTTCAATCGACATGCTTATCTCAAAATTTGATTTGTACAAGACCGAGTGGCTCGAACTTGTATTCGAAAACCGCAATAAGGCTTACGGGGCTTATGAATTGCGGCAGCACAATGGCCGTACCGTGAGTATGGCTATGGCATTTACCTTTTTAGGAATCGGGCTATTGGTTGGCGTGGGCAAGATATTGGAGTCCCATCACAAGGCTGGTACTGGTTATGTTGACCATATAATTCAACTGGCGCCCCCTCCCGATCCTATAAAAAAACTCCCGCCACCGGCGCTACCGCATACCACACCTCCGCCGCCGGTAGCAACGCACAGATTTGTTCCCCCTGTTGTTGTGATTGATAACAAGGTGACCGAACAGCCGCCGAAAATTGAGGAGCTTACAGAGGCGATCAGCACAACTACTACTAAAGGAGCGAAGGGCGATCAGCCTGTGCCTGTATTAGATGAAGGCCCTGCGACCCCGGCAGCCGCAGTTACCGAAGATAGAACAGTTCATGAACTTTATGAGATACAGGTACTTCCATCGCCGGTGGGCGGTGAAGAAGCGTGGGCGAAATTTTTGAATAAGAATTTAAGATATCCACAGGAAGCTCAATCGGACGGTGTAGGCGGAAGAGTGCTGATGAGTTTTATTGTGGAAAAAGATGGCTCCTTGTCTAATATCTCGGTAGAAAGACCCGCAGGGCACGGGTTTGACGAGGAAGCTGCACGCGTACTAAAGCTGGCCAAAGCCTGGAAACCAGGGATCCAGAACGGCCGGCCCGTACGCGTAAAATTTGTGATTCCCATTAATTTTCAGCTTAACGACCAGCAGTAACCGGCAGGGTAGAGGGGTCTGAATGGAGGCAATTACCAGTTGGAGAAACCCATCAACTCACCCAATAGCTATTGGTGTCAACCAATTTAATTTTAATCAATATGCTTATCTCAAAATTTGATTTGTACAAGACCGAGTGGCTCGACCTTGTATTTGAAAACCGCAACAAGGGTTATGGAGCTTATGAGCTGCGGCAACACCACAGCCGAACCATGGTAATGGCCATGGTATTCACCTTCCTGGGCGTTGGAGCAGTGTTTGGAACTTCGGCTATACTACAAGGTCACCACAAGGCGGCCGCACCACTGGTGATCCGCACCATCGACTTAACCAACCTGCACGAGAGACAACCCAAAAAGCTGCCGCCGCCGTTAATTCCGCACCCGTTGCCGCCGCCGCCACCGGCAGCAACGATCAGGTTTGTACCTCCCGTTGTTCGCCCGGATGATTCGGTAACCGAAAAATTGCCCCCAATTACTGACCTTACTGCTGCCATTAGCACTACTACCCATGCGGGTGGGCCGGGCGAGCAACTCCCGCCTAAAATAGAGGACCCGGGTCCTCCGGTGGCGGCTATAATTGAGGACAAAACCGTTTACCCGGTAAGCGACGTACAGGTATTCCCGACTCCTGTCGGTGGCGAGGGCGCATGGAACAAATTTTTAAGCAGGAATTTGAAATACCCGCAGGAGGCGCAGGATGCCGGCGTGGGAGGCAGAGTTTATATGAGCTTTGTTGTTGAAAAAGATGGCACTTTATCAAATTTTACCGTTGAACGTGGGCCGGGATACGGTTTTGACGAGGAAGCCACACGCGTACTAAAGCTGGCCAAAGCCTGGAAACCAGGGATCCAGAACGGCAGGCCCGTACGTGTAAAATTTGTGATCCCCATCAATTTTCAATTCACTGATAACAGTAATTAATATATTCTTCAACTAAAACCGACCTATAACCCTATACTGAACGTGAAGTCTCCGGGCGGGTATTTAAACACCCGTTTCCGGAGGTTTTCATTTTTAATGCTTTGCAACGTTCGCTATGATCCGCACCCGAGGCGCGATATTGTCCTTTTTTTCTTTTCTACCGATAGTTGGCCTCTACGAGGCCGATGCTTCCTTGCCCGCCGTAGTTTTGGCGAATTTAAATTTAGCCAACAACCTTTTACCTTTAACCTTTCACCTTTCTTCATTCGCCTCTTTTTTGCTAATTTTGCGCATCCTTTCAAATAACAGCAATTACATTGGAGCACCTGGAATTAACGACCGTTGAAACCGCCAAAGACCTTGGTTTACTACCCGAAGAGTTTGAACGCATAAAAGAGATATTAGGGCGTGTGCCCAACTTTACCGAGCTTTCTATCTTCTCGGTCATGTGGAGCGAACACTGCTCGTACAAAAACTCAATAACCTGGCTTAAAACCCTTCCGAAGGACGGTCCGCGCATGCTGGCCAAAGCTGGGGAGGAAAATGCCGGTTTGGTTGACTTGGGTGGCGGCATAGGCTGCGCATTTAAGATCGAATCGCATAATCACCCATCAGCGCTCGAGCCTTACCAGGGGGCAGCAACCGGTGTAGGCGGTATTAACCGCGATATATTTACCATGGGCGCCAGGCCGATCGCGCAGCTAAATTCATTGCGTTTTGGCGATCTTTCGCTCGACCGCACTAAATGGCTGGTAAAAGGTGTGGTAAAAGGCATCAGCCATTACGGCAATGCTTTTGGTATACCAACTGTGGGCGGCGAGTTGTTTTTTGACGACTGTTATAACGTAAACCCGCTGGTGAATGCATTTTCGGCAGGGATAGTACGCGAAGGTGAAACGGTATCAGCTACTTCTTATGGTGTGGGTAACCCGGTTTATATCGTTGGTTCCGCAACGGGTAAAGACGGGATACATGGCGCGGCGTTTGCCTCCAAAGATATTACCGAAGATTCGGTAAATGATCTACCTGCGGTGCAGGTGGGCGACCCGTTCCAGGAAAAGCTTTTGTTGGAGGCTACGCTTGAAGTGATAAAAACCGGCGCTGTGGTAGGCATGCAGGATATGGGCGCTGCAGGGATCATTTGCTCTAACTCCGAGATGTCGGCAAAAGGTGAGCACGGGATGAAAATATTTCTGGACAAGGTGCCTATGCGCCAGGAAAACATGAAGCCCTACGAGATCCTGCTTTCCGAGTCACAGGAAAGGATGTTGATCGTGGTGCATAAGGGTAGAGAAGCAGAAGTTGAAGCAATATTTGATAAGTGGGACCTGAACTGCGCCATCATCGGCGAAGTGACCGATACCCAGCGCCTGGAATATTATATGAATGGCGAATTGGTAGCTGATGTACCAGCCGATGACCTGGTTTTAGGCGGCGGCGCCCCGGTTTACGAGCGCGAATACCGCGAACCGGCCTATTTTAAAAAAAATCAGCAGTTTAAGATAGAGGATGTAAAAGAGCCGGCCGATCTGCTGCAGGTTGCCGAGCATTTGATCGGTCACCCCAACATTGCTTCAAAAAGGTGGGTTACCGACCAATATGATTCGATGATCGGCACCTCAACCATGACTACCAACCGCCCCAGCGATGCAGCAGTTGTAGCGGTGAAAGACACGGACAAGGCAATTGTGATTACGGTTGACTGTAATTCACGCTATGTTTATGCTGATCCGCAGAAGGGCTGTGAAATAGCCGTAGCTGAGGCGGCCCGGAATATCACCTGTGCCGGCGGCGAACCGGTGGCTATAACCAATTGCCTCAATTTTGGCAACCCGTATAAGCCGGAAGTGTACTGGCAATTCGTTGGCGCTATAAAGGGTATGGGCGAAGCCTGCCGTAAATTTGAAACTCCGGTTACCGGCGGTAATGTGAGTTTTTATAACCAATCGTCAGATGAAGGCCCGGTATTTCCGACCCCAACTATTGGTATGCTTGGCGTAATGGATGACCTAGATAACCTGATGACCTCAGATTTCAAAAATGCGGGCGATTTTATTTACCTGATCGGCGAATCCGTTAATGATATTGCATCGTCGCAATACCTGGCCTCGTGGCATAAAATAGTGGCTACGCCCGCGCCTTATTTTGATTTGGATAAAGAATTTGATATGCACCAGGTGATCAAACAGCTGATCAAACATAAGATCATCCAATCCGCACATGATGTTTCGGATGGCGGTTTGTATATTACGCTGGTTGAATCGGCCCTGCCGAACGGTTTAGGTTTTGAAATTGAAACCGATAACGAAATCCGTAAAGATGCCTTCCTTTTTGGCGAAGCACAGGGTAGGGTAGCTGTAAGCGTTTCGCCCGTTGACCAGGAGCGCTTTATCGAGTTGATGGCCACCAGCGAAATTGATTTCACGTTGCTGGGTTCGGTAACCGGCGGATTTTTAACCATCGACAATGAACCATTCGGGCATATCACCGATATTAAAATGGTTTATGATAATGTGCTGCATGAGTTGCTGGGCGCATAGTGGACAACCGTCGTAGAGACGCGATGCATCGCGTCTTTGCCCGCCAAATAAACAGCATGCTCAAAATTAACCGTGTACATCACATCGCTATAATTTGTTCTGATTATAAAAAGTCGAAACATTTCTATACAGAAATACTTGGCTTAAAAATTCTTCAGGAAGTTTACCGAAAGGAAAGAGATTCCTACAAACTCGATCTTCAGGTAGGCGATCAATATCAAATTGAACTTTTTTCCTTTCCAAACCCGCCGCCGCGGCCATCGCGTCCTGAAGCCGCCGGTTTACGCCATTTAGCTTTTGAGGTGGATGATACCGACAGCGCCATTGCCGAAGTCGCTGCGCATGGAATAATAATCGAACCTGTTCGTGTTGATGAATTTACGGGCAAACGCTTCACTTTTTTTGCTGATCCGGACGGATTGCCTATTGAATTGTATGAGATATGATCGTCAAGAATTCGCTCATTCTTGTAATCTGAGTATCTTCCTGATTTTTCAGCACTAAAAGATCTAAATCCCCGGTAATTAAATAATCAGCGTTTCCATCTACCGACAAAGACAGGAGAAAATCGTCATCAACGTCACGACTTCTTTTGATTTTCGTTGCTATTTCGATATTTTCAAATTTTGGAGCAACAAGGTTAATAAATCTTGTTACTTGTCCCGGACTGACAAATTTTAGAAATTTAGAACGTGCAATAACTATTTTAAATTCGATTAAAATTTCATCGCAGAAAAGAATTTTGAGATGCGGGTTGGTTAATAATTCATAAAAAAGCCGTCGTGACTTCTTATTAATAGCAGCGCTTATATACCAGTTGGTGTCGAGAATGATCCTAATTTTTTTTGCCATACCGAACCGCGCGTACCTCATTCATGATATCTTCTTCAGAGATTTCAACATCGGGTAATTCACTGTCCAATAATTGCCAGCGTTTTTCAAAGGTTTGCTCGCTTATTTTTTCAGCCACTTCCAATTGCTCTGTTGTTGACAGGGTGTTAAACAATTGGATGACTTGTTTTACGCTTGCTGTTTCCATAATAAATTTACCTGTTTCTCATATCAAATTTACAATTTTTAATGATAAGTTTAACTTTCATATTATCTGTTGCAAAAATGAAGAAGCGCAAACTTTTCAATTTATTGTTGATTTTTATTTTGCTGCCGGCGTTAGGTTCCGCCCAGAACAAATACCAGGCCACCTGGGAATCCCTTTCCAAATACAAAACCGCGGAATGGTTTCGCGATGCCAAGTTTGGGATATTTATCCATTGGGGCGTATATTCCGTGCCGGCATTTGGGTCGGAGTGGTACCCGCGCCAAATGTACCAGATAGGTTCGGATGAATATAAACACCACATTGCAACTTACGGTCCGCAAAGCAAATTTGGATACAAGGATTTCATCCCCATGTTTAAGGCGGAAAAATTTGACCCGCATGCCTGGGTTGCGTTGTTTAAAAAAGCCGGCGCAAAATATGTTGTACCGGTGGCCGAACACCATGACGGCTTTGCCATGTATAAAACTTCGCTCTCTAAATGGAACGCCTTTGATATGGGCCCGCACCGCGATGTGGTGGGCGAGCTTGCTGCCGAGGTGAAAAAACAGGGGCTGGTGTTTGGCCTTTCTTCGCACCGGATTGAGCATTGGTGGTTTTTTAACGGTGGGAAAAGGTTTGATTCAGATGTCCTCGACCCAAAATACAACGACTATTATGGCCCGGCAAATAACGAGGATGAAACCATGTCGCCCGAATACATGAACAATTGGATGATGCGCGACATGGAACTGGTAAATAATTACCAGCCGCAACTGGTGTGGTTCGACTGGTGGATAGAACAGCCGGCGCTTGATGCCTGGAAAAAGTCGTTCGCGGCATTTTACTATAACAAAGGCCTGGACTGGAATAAAGATGTGGTAATCAACTATAAAAACACTGCCTATCCCGAAAATACCGCGGTACTGGATATAGAACGGGGTAAACAAGGTGAAATCAGGACGCTCCCCTGGCAAACTGACGATGCCATTGGCAACCAATCATGGGGCTACACTACCACCAATACTTTTAAAGACGCGCGCTACGTAGTTACCAATTTGATAGATATCGTAAGCAAAAATGGGAACCTGCTGTTAAATATCGGCCCCAAGTCCGACGGCACCATTACCGACCAGGAAACCCAGGTTTTACTGGGAACCGGCAAATGGCTGGATGTAAATGGAGCTGCTATTTTCGGCACACGCCCATGGAAAATTTATGGCGAAGGGCCAACCAAATCAGCCAGCGGCTCATTTGCTGATCAAAAGGTACCGTTTACCTGGCATGATGTACGCTTTACCACCAAAGGCCACACCCTTTTTATTACCTCACTCGGTTTGCCAGATGAAAAACTGGCTATAAAAGCGTTAGGAGTAAAAACAGGCAACGGAAAAATTTTGAACGTTAAAATGCTCGGTAACGAACAAAAAATAAACTGGCAGCAAAAGGATGATGCATTGGTAATAGACGCGGTGAAAAACTACCCGTCGGAATATGCGGTTAGTTATGTGGTAGAATTTGTTCATTAGTTCACTCCCGCACGTGCGGGATTAGTTCATTAGTGATTTTTGCGACGGCTAAATCTAAAATCGTAAATCGTAATTCGTAAATCAGAGTGTTTCGTTTTAAACAATTCAGCGTTGATCAAAGCGGTTGTGCGATGAAGATCAATACAGACGGGGTGTTGCTTGGGGCTATGGCTGAGGCTGAGCAAGCAAAAACGATACTGGATATTGGTACGGGCACCGGCGTGATCGCTTTGATGTTGGCGCAGCGGTATGGCGATGCGATTATTGATGCGATTGAAATTGACTCGTCCGCGGCGGCAACAGCAGACCGGAATTTTAAAAATTCCATTTTTCATGAGCGGCTGAATATCTACCGGGCCGATATTTTTGAATTTGACGAACACGTGGAAAGAAAATACGACCTCATCGTTTCCAATCCTCCATTTTATGTCGACTCGCTAAAGTCGCCCGGGCTAAAGACAAATCTTGCCAAACATACCGACACTGCTTTTCTTGAACGTTTGATTAGTAAAATTTCGATGAGCCTTAGTCCCCCCGGGAAATCCTGGTTAGTTTTGCCGATGAGTTTGAGGAACCGGATTATTGAATATGCAGAAGAGAATAACATTTATGTACAAGATATAATTGAGGTCCGGTCGTATTCCGAATCTAGTCCGCATAGGATGATTTTAAGCCTGTCTGCTATTAATACATTGTTTGTCGAAGGCGAGATAATTATTTATGATTCAAAGGGCCTATATTCGGAAATGTACCGCAGTTTATTACAACCTTATTTTATCGCTTTTTAACATGAAAACGCTATCACTTATCTTAACGATATTACTTATTTTACCAGTCGGATACCAACTGTTTTCCGCCTACGAGGCGCAATTGATGAGAACAAGGTTTGACCCTTCGCACGGCATCGATTCTTTTACCTGGCAGATGCTTAGTTATATACTTATCGACATTACTGCAATAATAGTCGCGGTTGTATTAAATGCAAAGGAAAAATACCTCGTAAACAGTGTAATGTGCGCCACATTATTGACAACGTTCCTTTTATCGGTAATCATTACTTTTGTTGATAAATTTTTACTTCTTTGGTTAAAATAGGTCTCCTTTCCGATACCCACGGCTACCTCGATGACGCCGTCTTCAAGCACTTTGAAAGCTGCGATGAGATTTGGCATGCCGGCGATTTCGGCAACATGGAGGTGATTGAAAAGCTGCAGGCATTTAAACCGCTTAAGGGTGTTTACGGCAATATCGACGGGCCAGAGATTAGGAACATCATGCCCGAAAACCTGCGGTTTAACTGTGAACTGACGGATGTTTGGATAACACATATCGGTGGTTATCCCGGCAGGTTCAGCCCCCTTGTTAAGCGTGAAATATACACTAAGCCTCCTGATATTTTTATATGCGGCCATTCGCATATTTTAAAGGTAATTTTCGATAAACCCCTCAATTGTTTGTTTATAAACCCGGGTGCAGCCGGAAAACAGGGCTGGCATAAAGTAAGAACTTTGGTTAGATTTTGTATTTCTGGCCAAAATATTCATACTTTTGAGCTCATCGAGTTAGCTAAATAACTTGTATTTAATACACTAAGTACCTATGAAGATTGCCAAAACCCTGGGCCAGTTCATTATTGAAAAGCAGGCCGACTTCCCCTATGCCAAAGGAGAACTGTCGCGACTGCTGCGGGATATCGGTATTGCCGCCAAGATCGTAAACCGCGAGGTAAACAAGGCCGGCCTGGCCGATATTTTGGGCGATAACGGAACCACCAACATACAGGGCGAGGGCCAGAAAATGCTGGACGTGTATGCCAACGAACAATTTATTTCGGCCCTGAAACATGGGGGAGAATGCTGTATCGTAGCATCCGAAGAAAGCGACGAATATATACCGATAGACTCAGCCGTATCAATTGACGCCAAATACATCGTGGCCATCGATCCGTTGGACGGCTCATCCAATATAGATGTTAATGTTGCGGTTGGTACCATCTTTTCTATTTACCGCAGGAAATCAACCAAAGGAAAAGCAACTATTGAGGATGTTTTGCAGCGGGGAACGGAACAGGTTGCTGCCGGATATGTGATTTACGGATCATCGACCATGCTGGTTTATACCACCGGGAAAGGCGTAAATGGGTTTACGCTTGATCCGTCCATCGGCGAATTTTGTCTTTCGCACGCTGAAATGAAGATACCTCAAGATGGTGTCATCTACTCCATCAATGAAGGTTACTATGTGCATTTCCCGGATGGCGTAAAAAAATATATCAAATACTGCCAGGTCGAGGATGCAAAAACCAGCCGGCCGTATACGTCACGGTATATTGGCTCGATGGTGGCTGATGTCCACCGTAACCTGATCAAAGGCGGCATCTTTATTTACCCGGTAACCGCCGGCGCGCCAAATGGGAAATTACGTTTGGTATACGAATGTAATCCGATGGCTTTTATTATGGAGCAGGCAGGAGGGAGGGCCACCAATGGCTACGAACGCATCCTTGACCTGGATGTAAACGAATTACATCAACGCTCGGCCATATTTATCGGCTCCGAAAATATGGTAAGAAAGGCCGAGGAAATGATGGCTTGCTTTTCGCCGCAAATGACTAAGAAGACTTTTGAGGGAGAGGTGGTGCTGCAGTGAGATTTGTTGAAATGTTGCAAGGTTGGAATGTTGTAAGGTTGAAATATTGTAAGGTTGAAATGTTGTAAAGTTGCCTATACGCAACTCATAAGGTCTTAACATTCCAACATTGCAACTTTCCAACTTTACAACAAATTATCTTAACATTCCAACATTTCAACCTTCCAACCTTACAACAAATTCTTCCAACCTTACAACAAGTTAATTTTCGACGATTCCACCTCAAAAACCGAATCAATGAGCAAATTCTTTTGCTTGCCGGCGGCAACAGCCAATACATCACAGCGCTCATTTTCCGGATGGCCGGCATGTCCGCGAACCCATACGAATTTAATTTTGTGAATTTTGCTGATTTCCAGGTAACGTAACCACAGGTCCTTGTTCTTTTTTCCGGCGAAGCCCTTTTGCAGCCATCCATTGACCCATCTTTTTTCGATGGCATCGATCACATATTTCGAATCTGAATAAATGGTAACGTCCTGGTTGGGGCTTTTCAATGCCTCGAGGCCTTTTATTACCGCAAGTAGTTCCATGCGGTTATTGGTGGTTTTGCGAAACCCTTCCGAAAGCTCTTTGTAATGTTTCCCCGAACGCAGGATCACCCCATATCCGCCCGGTCCCGGGTTGCCGCTTGATGCGCCGTCAGTAAAAATTTCGATCATATTTTAGTCCATGGACCATGGTCTATAGTCCATAGCCAATGTCCAAAAATAGGAACAATAATTTAAGGGCGATGCTTTGTTAGTTATTTAAAGCGGAGATATCAACCTTGCGTGCCATGGACTATGGTCCATCGACCATGGACTAAGAAATCTTCTTCCTCTTCAACCTCAACGAATTCCCGATCACCACCACATCCGAAAAAGCCATGGTAAAGGCGCCGATCATCGGGTTTAAAAACCCAAATGCAGCCAGCGGGATAGCCACGATATTGTAGGCAAAGGCCCAGAAAAGGTTTTGTTTAATGGTAATGAGTGTGTGTTTGCTGATCTGCAAAAACTTGACTACCGAACCCAGGTCGGTATTTAACAGCACCACCCTTGCCGATTGTATGGCCACCTGGCTGGCATCGTTCATGGAAACGCCAACGTCGGCTTTGGTTAGAGCCGGCGCATCGTTTATGCCATCGCCGATCATGATGGTTTTGCCTTTTTGGCGGTAAATATCTATCACCGTTAGTTTTTCCTCGGGCAGTGTTTCGGCGTGAACTTCTTTAATCCCAATTGCCTCAGCTACTTTTAAGCAGCGGCTTTTTTTATCACCGCTTAATAACACCGGGACGATGTTCATCTTCTTCAGCTGCGCGATGAGGTTTGCAGCTTCGGGTTTGATATCGTCGTCGATGGCGATTTGGGCCAGCAATTTTTGATTTTTAAAAAGGATGATATTGTAGTCGCCTTCTGCGTTTGCCTTGCCGGTTCCGAAGAAATAATTGTTGCCATCAACATCTTCGGCGCGCATACCGAGGCCTTTTTCTTCTGTGGCTGATTTTAGGATCAGTCTTTCTTTGGGCAGCGCCGCCAACTCATTTACCAGCGATTTGGCTATTGGGTGATTTGATCTTTCCTCGATAGCCGCGATGATGCCCCGTATTTTTTCGATAGAGATGCCGTCCTCCGCTTTGATGTCGTGTATCCTGAATTTCCCGGTGGTGAGGGTGCCGGTTTTATCAAACACCACATATTTTGCGTTGGTTACCGCTTCAATGGTATCGCCGCCTTTTATTAATATGCCATTTTTTGCTGCCCTGCCTAGGCCAACCATAACGGCAGTCGGCGTTGCAAGGCCCATTGCACAGGGGCAGGAGATCACCAACACGGCAATCGCGTTCATTAATGAAACACGCATACCTTCGTGCCCGATCAATAAAGTGAGTGCAAAGGTGATCATTGCGATCAAAATAACCGCAGGAACAAATACAGCAGCTACCTTATCGCCTAATTTTTGCACCGGTGGTTTTGCGGCCTGTGCTCTTTTCATCAGTTCGATGATCTGCGAAAGCACGGTATTTGTGCCCACCTTAGTAGCCAACATCCGGATGTTGCCGTGCTCTACTATCGTGCCGCCGATCAGTTTATCGTATTTGGCTTTTTCAACCGGCATGCTTTCGCCGGTCAGCATCGACTCATTAACCGATGCGTCGCCCGAAAGTACTTCGCCATCGACAGGCACCTTATCACCCTCATTAACCAAAAGCGTATCGCCGGGGCGTACATCCCTGGCGCTGATCACTTCAACCCCGCCGTTTACCACCCTGTTGGCGTTTACCTGCTGAATTTTTACAAGGTCCTTTAATGCCGAGGTAGTTTGCGTAACCGACCGTTTTTCTATCACATTACCCAGCAAAACAAGCGATATAATGGCTGCGCAGGTTTCGTAAAACTGGTAGCGCATCCCCATGTTTTCGATGGTGCCGATGAGGCTGTAAATAAAAGCTGCACTTGAGCCAACGAATATCAGCACGTCCATATTGGGCATTCCGCTTTTTATGGAGGCGATAGCGCTTTTGCCAAAATGAAGGCATCCCACCACAAAAACCGGCAGGCATAGTATTAATTGTAAAATAGGATTATGTAAAAAATGCCAGGGCAAAATCATGGGCAGCAGCAAAGGCACCGTCAGGATTGCACAAAACAAAAACTTGTTTTCTACCTTTTCATAAAATGGCGTTACCTCAAGGGCGGGATCGTCGACCACTTTATAGCCTAATCCCTCGATGTCTTTGATGATGCCCGGTAATTGCTCGGGGTCACTCCCTGAAAATTTAACTTCCTCCCCCGCAAAATCAACCAAAATATCTTTTAAGCCTTTTTTCTCCAAAAGCTTATGAACCGATATGGCACAGTTATTACAGTGCATCCCCGTTACATTCAATTCAACCAACTGTTCAGCCATGTACCAAATTTACGCATTGTTGCCTGCGGGAGGGTAAGGCCATTGTAATTTTAGGCGGTGAAATGTTGTAATGTTGTAAAGTTGGAATGTTGTAAAGTTGTAAAAGCAGCATAACATTTCAACCTTTAAACTTTACAACATTCCAACACACATAAACCTTTCAACAAAACAACCTTCCAACAATCACAAAAAACCCTTTGTAAATAACCGCGAGTTTCCTATTTTTGCAATCTCCAAAACGGTAGATGTAGCTCAGTTGGTTAGAGCATCGGTTTGTGGTACCGAGGGTCGTGGGTTCGAGCCCCATC
>OLLK01000207.1_pt1 | contig 21724 bp, 18 predicted proteins | sample 1604531 | NCBI WGS metagenome assembly OLLK01 (sample SAMEA104055722, study PRJEB20765) | soil metagenome | isolation source: soil | reverse complement strand
CTGCATTCATACGCCTTCAAGGCCTTAGGCGCTTATTCAACAGCCAGGCCGCCGTAAACTGCCACTGCCTACCGCTACTGCTACTAAAAAATGGCCGGTATCCATTTCGCCCGCTAACGCAATGCGCCGTAAAATCCTGAATTTGATGCCTGCTAACGTTCCAAAGCGTTCCATTTTTACACGCGGAACAGGTGGAACAATATGAAACATGCTCATTATCAGAATGTTCCGCTTTTAATAAATTGACACATTTTCATAAGTAATTGATAATCAGGTATTTCAGCTTTCAACTTTTCTACTAAGTGCCTGTAACTCACTAATTTTCAATGTGTTTCATATTAATTGGGGAATTCCTTCCACACATCGCAAATTTGCCTAACGCTCAACGCCGGAACTTCTGCTTTGTCTTTTATATAAAAAAGCCCGGCATTGCCAGGCATTGTTTATTACTTACCGCTTCATTACCTATCAGCGGGGCACGAGTGCGGCAGCGCGCGTGGCCATCGCAGACACTCGCGCCTGAATTGGGGGTATCAAAACCAGCTTTCAAGTGGCTATCAACTTTTATCTGATCGTCCGAGTATTTGGGATCCAACGCCTTTGCGGCGGCGTGCGCATGTGTATAGGCCCAATCAGTCGTAGACAAACCAATGGGCCAAATCCCGGTGCCCATTTTTAACGCACTATAAGACTCAACGACCTCGTGGAATACAGATTGAGCTGCAGTATTACCTCCATTTTGTTGTTGTTTTTCAGCTTGGTCCATATTTATTACCTGATCGCCGACTGGAGTTTTGCCGTCGGCGCCCTCGTGGGAACCTCCATATTTACCGACTACAACGTTGTAGGTATTGTTATCAGATAATTTAACTTCGTTTGCTGAAGTTGCATTCAATCTTACATCTACATTCGGACAGGTGCTGATCGATGACCTACTTACAATCGCAATGTAATTCCGGGGGTCTATAATACCCCATTCCAATAGTAGTGTGAATTTTTACATATTTCCTGAGGTCGCAAAGACAAAAGTAGTAATGGGCTGCCTTCTTTGAATCATCATAGCCACCATTATCCGGATATCGAATAAGGCCCTTGACATACGCCGAATCGAGAAGTTTATATTTAGATAAAATGGCAATAAGTTCAAGACTAACAGTGTGTGTAGAGTCATACCAATAAAACACTTTTCCATCTCGGGCCAAATATTGGGTAGGGAAATTGGGGTCATTACTGCCAATCTTATTTTTTTCAGTTGGAGATATTTTTGCGCTCCGACCAAAAATGCTTATACCTAACGTCTGGTTATTAATCGACTTAATACTAACATGAAATACCGTGTCTTTTTTTCTTAACTTATCAGAATTCAGAAAGTCGGCTATTGCATTATGGACAGCATCGTTTTGACTTCCGCGTGTAACTAGTGTGTCTTTCCAAGAAGTGCAGCCAGCCAACAGAAAAACAAAAAATATGATTATTTGAAATTGTGTTTTCATTGATAGGGAATTTCTCCTTCTGGTTGAGTTAATATTATGAATTTTTTTACTCCCATACTTTTGTCACGGTTCATGGCGCCAAGATCTTGATCTGAAGGTACTGTTCTATTGTCCGCATGATTAGGATCAGGGTTTGAGTCGTGGGTGTGAAAGGCCACTTGTGGGTCGACTTTGCCATCCAAATAGGACCGAGTATCACCGAGCTGATAGAGATGTACATATGAATGATAATTATCGTTGCCTGCATATCGCCCAGTGAAAACATGGCTAATGTCGGTTTGGCCCTTAGCTGACAAGTCGTAACCTGCAATTTCGGTATGTATTAGATCAGTCAACTTTGAAAGAAAAGTATGAACGTCTTGTGCAGTTGGCTTTCCACTCCCCGCCGCGCCCACATCGATGACATTGTTATTTGCCTGGAAATTAATACCGTCTTTCAAAATGCCTTTAGCAATGTCACCAATGGCGGTCTTTGAGTTACCCTTACTATCCGTTTTTACATTTCCTTTGGAATCTGTTTTAACTACCCTGTCTGTTGCGTCACCGGTTGCTTTTATTAATTTAAATGTGCCGTCTGTTAGCATTTTGTAATCATCCTTCTTCTCCATCCCATCAGGATCAGTGAACCTGATCGGATCATCCTCAACATAGTTATATGGCGACCACCTTCTTGACTTCTCGGCCAGCGGGTCGATCGTATTCCAATGCACTATCACCGGATCATAATACCTTGCCCCGTAATCGTATTCTACAAACTCCTCCTGCAGTTCTTTTTTATTGTAAAGGTATTCATTTTTAGGTGTGTAAGGCGTGCGGGGTATTTGTAAACCAAAGGGATAATAGTCATCCTTTTGGTAGGCTAACGCAATGCCTCCGGCAGTACCAAAAGTTACACGGGTATTACCTAAGTTATCGCCCAGGTAGTAAATGTATTCGTAAGTACTGCCATGGCGTACGGCTTTACCTTCTTCGGTTTGTATAAAATCCAGCGTATCCGGCGCGGGGCCGTCGTACTGTATACCGCCGATGTAATCGGTATTGGTAGTTACCCCGCCCAGCACATCAACTTTGCGCCATTTGGTGCCTGCAGCATCGTAGGTATAGGTGGCCGTACCATTGGGGGGAGTCTACCCCACATTGTCAGCTTTACTTGGCGGTAAGCGGTTATAAGGAGCACGAGGGAATTCTACTAATGGCGAAGAATCAGCCTTAAAAACATCTAATTCATAAAGATCATTATCACCATCTAATATTATTGCGAAACTGACCGCCACTTTATCCTTATCAAGCAAAGAAATTTCAGCAATCATGTGACCGATTCTTTGTTCCGCCTTATCATTGCGCACGAATGTTAAACTTCCCATACCTCCGTCATCCATTTCTTCCACGACACTATCTTCTAGTTGATCAAACAGATCTTCGGTGTTTGGTGTTTGACTCAATAAATATACGATGAGATCGTACTCGTCTTTTCCTAGTCTTCTCATGGTTTTGCTAGTACAATACGTCCAACATTAAGTACGCCATTAGTCCTTCTGAATACGTTGTATTCTAATTTAATTCCATTGACAACAATTGGTCTTGTTAGTGCGGTTCCACGTGCTCCTATTGAACTTGCAACTTTTGAAACGTCTTTTGTTATCGCTTGTTTTACTGCCTCCACTTCAGCGTCATTCATGCCCGCCTCATTTATTAAATGTCTCACAGCATGTAACGATGCATTTTCGCTACCTCCAAATTCTATAATCGCAGAACTTCTCCCAAATAAACCAGCAATTGATCTGTAAGCTGAAACTGCCGCGTCTTCTACTCCTACCTCTAATAGCAAAACACCTGACATAACGCCTGTGGCCTGGTCTCCCGCCCAACTAAAATAATTTCCCGCATTCCAATCATCCTCTGCTCTTAATGAATCTCCATACACTGGTATGTCATATTGCCAACTTGCGGGCTTGTTTTTCCCCCCACCACTTTTCTTTTTATGCGTCTTTTTATGCGGAGGTCCGCCCGACATCCCGGCAGCAACCCCAGCAATAGCCCCGGATGTCGTAGCTGTTGGAGTTGTTGAGTTAGCTTCCGCAGCTTCCTCTGCATGTTCCCCGTTATCCTCAAAGCCGCTCCCATACGTTGCGTTCTTATCTTTTGATTTCTCCAAGTTGGTCAAGTCTGCCTCCATCCCATCCGGATCAATTAGTCTGATAGGATTATTCTCAACATAATTGTAAGGAGACCATCGCCTGCTCATCTCAGCTAAAGGGTCGATTGTATTCCACCTCCCAATTACCGCATCATAAAACCGCGCGCCGTAATCGTATTCAGCAAACTCCTCCTGCAGCTCTTTTTTATTGTAAAGGTATTCATTTTTCGGTGTGTATGGCGTCCGGTTTATTTCCAAACCAAAAGGATAGTAATCATCCTGCTGCAGGGTTGTGGCAATGCCTGTTTTGGTACCAACGGTTACACGGGTATTGCCAAGGTTATCGCCTAAATAGTATAGATATTCGTAAGTAATGCCGCGGCGTACCGCTTTACCTTCTTCGGTTTGTATAAAATCCAGCGTATCCGGGGCGGGGCCGTCATATTGTATGCCGCCGATATAATCGGTATTGGTGGTTACCCCGCCCAGCACATCAACTTTGCGCCATTTGGTGCCTGCCGCATCGTAGGTATAGGTAGCTGTGCCATTCGGCACGGTGGCTACCTTAGGCAGATTGAGCAGGTTATAAGTAAAGCTTTTATTACGGCTAGTGTTTGTTGTATTGGTTGCACTCAGCATATTGCCATTGCCGTCGTAAGCGTAACTGGTGGTTAACAGACCTATATTGGCGCTGCTGGTACCGCTATTGGCCACGCTTTGCAATTGGTTGGTTTGGTTGGTGCCGACCGTGTAGGTATAACTGAGTTGGTCAACTTCCGTACCGGCCGAGTAACGGTTAAGGGCAGTGATATTGCCTTCACTATCATAGGTTATCCCGCTTTCCTGGTAGTTGTCTGCACTGGTTACCCCGCTGATCAGCCGGTTCAGCTTATCATAGGTGTAAGTGTAATGGTTATTCTCGTTACCCGGTACGCCCCAAAACTGGTACATGATGTTGCCGTTATAGGCTTTGTTGGTGCTGGTATTGTAATTCAGGTGCATGGAGAACAAAGGTGCGCTGGCGCCCAGCAGCCAGCCCCGTTCGTTATAGTTGTAGGTAATTACCTGCGCATAGTTGGTACTGTCCTTACTGTGCAGGTCTTTAACGCCTACCTGGTTTATCTCGTTATAAATGATATTGGAAACCAGCCGCATGGTGTCAGCCGCGCTGGCATTGTCGGTTATCTGCTCCCAGGTTTTCAGCTTGCGGCCCATCCAATCGTAAATGTATTTGTTAAACACGGTTACCGCCGGGTGTGTGGCGCTCAAATTGTTCCAGTGCTTGCGGGTTACCGTGGTGGGCGCATTGGTAAAATCGTAGGTGGTGCTGATGTCGTCATAATTGCTGGCGGTTACATTGGCGTGCAGGTAATGCTCCGCAAAGGTTTCCAGGCTGCGGCCAAAATAGTCGTAATAATGCACATTCAGCAGGCTGTTGGTCAGCGTATTCAGCATTGATATTTGCGTACCTACCAGTTCGCCCCGGGTGGATTGGTCGGCTGAAGAGTTGCTGTAGGCCGCAGGCAGGCTGGGGATATTGACGTAAGCATCGTAATAGTTTAACGTAAGGGTGCCGGTTACGTTTGTTATGGGCCAGGCATTGTTAGTATAACCGTTGCCGCCGGTAGCAGTGCTTTCCCAAAGGTTGGTGCTGATACCGTTCAGCGTGCTTTGCAGGTTTGCCCTTGTGATGGCGGTACCGCCGTTGTTCCAAATCCCGGTCCACACCACGCGCTGGCGGTCGTCGTACTTGGTAAATATCCACTGGCTGGCAATGCCCTGCAGGCTGTCCTGCGTGGCAACCGGCTGGTCCATTATGTTATAAACGGTATATTCAAATCCTTTACCGGGCAATCTTTTGGCTTCGGGGCGCCCGCGTTCGTCGTACCGGTACTGGTAGCACAGGTTGTTCAGTAAAGCAGTGGTCATGGTAATAGCGCCATCGGCCCCCGTGGTTGGGGGCAGTACGAAGGCTAATCTGCCCAAATCGTCATACACGTAATAGGTGCTGAGCACCTGTACGGCAGAACTTACGTAGTTATATTGTCTTTTCAGTACTACATGCCCGTCGATATCTTTGTATTCTTCTACCGTTCCGGCCCTGCCGCTGGCCCAGTTCTCATCTTTTATCACGGTTACGGTTAAAGTACCTGCTGTGTAATAGCCATTTGCATGCAGCGTTTGGCTAAAATCGCTGTTGATAACCGTATAGTACATGGCCGCCTTCATGCCGTTGATGCTGTCGCTTGCAAATGAAGTGCCGTTGTTGAGCGTATACACCATTTTTACGGTATGTGCCCCAAGTTGCCAGGGTACGCCCGGTGCGCCCTGTTCCACTGGCCGGTTCAGCGGCGAATTGTCAAAGGCGGTTTGGGCATATGGATCCGTAATCGCAGTAAAATCGGACCCTGTGGGCGGAGTTGTATAAAACGAGGCCTGGTCGGTTATGGCCGTGGAGCGAAAACTTCCCGCCGTGCCGGTTTCCGGCGCGTACGGCAGGTATTTGGTTACCTCGCGGCCGTACTGATCATAAGCCTGCGGCTGTATCATATCATAACCCCTGAACGAGCCTTGCTTTTGCAAAGTTTGTATCGGCCTGCCCAGGCCGTCAACGTATTGGATGCTTATTTGTACGTTGCTTTTGTTGCCGTTTTTGGCGGCCATCAGGCTGTCATTCGTAATTCCGCTGATGCGCGGCGCCTGGGTGATGACGTAGTTGTTGCTTTGAGTTTGGGCGGTGACAGGGGTGGCTGCGCCTACGCACAGCGCTAGCAAGAATCCATAGACCACGGGAAGCCTCACCCAAACCCTCTCCAAAGGAGAGGGCTTTTTTGCGCCGCAAGCGCGTTGACTGAGTCCATAGCCACCATGTACACTTATTCTGTGGACGATTGACCATGAACTATGGACTCCTTTTTCGGTTAGGTTTTTCATGGGTTTGCTACGATTAAGGGTGATTCGTTGCTGCCTAAAGTTATGCTAACGCCGGTAAACGTGTAGCCCGGCGCGGTTTGCGGCGACCGGCTTCCGAGGGTGAACTTTCGGTTGGGGAAGCTGCCCGATGGGAATATTTGAACGGTGTAGGTCCCGGCGGGAAAGCCGAACGTTTTGCTGCCCGTTGCAGGAAACTCCACATTATAAGTTAACGCACCGGTAAACGTTACCTGGATGTGCGCCACAGCCGGCGACAAGTTATTGGTAAGCACAAAAGGCACCAGGCAGGCGCAGGTGGCATTGGCTTTGATCTGGCCGTTCAGGTTCATATCATATGCTGCATCGGCATTGGCCGATGCCTGGCTGGTACCGTAATACCGGTTGGCCGGCACCGTGTATATCAGCGTATCGGATATAGAACCACCGGTACAATTGACGCTGGTAAACTTACCGGTTTGCACCTGGTTGCCTACGCCCATATCGTACATATGATAGCCGTAGTTTTTAACGATGTTGCCCTGCCAGTCTTTTATATTTTTTAGCCGCTGCAAATAATCGTATTCAAAATAGCTGTTGGCGCCTTTGGTATCTGATATGGAACGCAGGCCGGATGGGTCGTAATTATAGGTGGTCATCTGGGCGTTAGTTGGGTAAAGGCGTAACTCATCGATCGATACGCTGCCTGATACACTGATAGTCGGCGTACCGGTGGTGACGGGCAACTGGTGTTCGAAATAGGTCCACCCGTTGGCTGACCGGAGCGAAGTACCGGAATAACCGGTTGGCCTGTTGAGAGAGTTTCGCGTGCGTTTAAATTGCTTAAAAAAAGGTGAAAAGTACCGGTTTTAACGGCGCTTCGCGTTAGCGGGTGCAGCGTATACCGGCCGCCGTCGCTAAAGCTATGGCGGCTGAAAGCCTCTGGGAAGTAAGACAGTGGAATAAGCGCCTAAGGCCCGTGGCGTATGAGCGCAACACGCGACCCCCGCCCCGATAGCTATCGGGGCTACCAACGGGGGAACGCCCATATTTTTATTAATCCGAATCGCATGATCGTCCGCCCTTTTTCCAATGCAACCAACTGATTATCAGTTATTAGTTTGCCCTTAACAGTGCGCAATAACCAATGCGCGGTTTACTAACTGACTGGTAATCAATGCAACTCCATAAAAGTGTTCAAAAAAATCCTCAAAAATGGACAGATTTTGAGATTTATAAATTTTAAATCACTAAAAATCAGTACTTTTCGATACTGTTTGAGGGCTGATCGTGCGTAAAAATTGAACACTTGAACACCTCTTATTTAGGCGCTTCTCCACATTTTAAAAAACCTTTTCCACATTTAATTTTTATCCTTACATTTGCGGGCTAATTGTTGCTCATTGAAATCGCTAAGGATATATTCGATCCCTTTTACCGGCCTTAAACTGGGGAAGCATCAGTTTGAATATGATATTACGGATGCATTTTTTGACGAGTTTGAGTATTCGCTGGTAAAAAAGGCGGATTTAAAGTGCCGGGTGGAACTGGACAAACAGGAGACAATGCTGATCCTGAATTTTGATATTAAAGGTTCCATTTTTGCCAATTGCGATCGCTGCCTGGCGCAGTACCCGCAGCTGGTTCATGTTCGCGAACAACAGATCGCAAAGTTCAGCAGCGAGGAAGGTGACGACGATGAGGAGATCATTATCCTTACCAAAAACGATCACGAGATTGATATTTCGGGGTTGATATACGAATATATTAACGTTGCTTTGCCGCTTACAACGGTTTGCATCGACGAGGGGATGACCCCATACTGTGATAAAGAAATGCTGGAAAGCTTAAACAAGCTGACAGTAAACACCAACCCGGAGCAAATTGACCCGCGTTGGGATGCGCTTAAAAAATTGAATTGATTATTAAAAAAAAGGATCATGCCACATCCAAAACGAAAAATATCCAGATCAAGAAGGGATAAACGCCGTACGCACGACAAGGCCGTATTGCCAACGCTTACTACCTGCAAAACTACAGGCGCCGTACATTTGCCGCACCGTGCTTATACTGTTGACGGTAACGTTTACTACAACGGTAAATTACTGATAGAGAAAGCAGCCGTAGCCTAAGTTTAATTTTCTGCAATGAAGATTGGCTTGGATATTATGGGCGGCGATTTTGCCCCGCAGGCAACCATGCTGGGGGCAATAGCTGCGCACAAATTGCTTAAGCCGGACGAAAAGCTGGTGCTTATTGGCGACAAAGATGTTGCCGAAAGCATTCTGCGCGAGCAAAATTTCAACCCGGATCTTTTCGAGTATGTCCATACCACCGAAGTGATCGGCATGGGTGAGCATCCCACCAAAGCTGTCGTTCAAAAACCAAATTCAAGCATTTCGCTGGGTTTTAAGCTGCTTAAAGAAGGGGCAATCGATGCCTTTTCTTCGGCTGGCAATAGCGGCGCTATGCTGGTTGGGGCTATGTTCAGCGTAAAAACAATTCCCGGTGTTTTGCGACCCGCAATCACCGCTATCATTCCGCAGTTAAAAGGTACGTTAAGTGTTTTGGTTGATGTTGGCGCCAATGCCGACTGCAAGCCGGAATACCTTCCTCAATTCGGCGTATTAGGCAGCTTATTTGCCGAATTTGTTTATCATATGCCCAACCCCCGCGTTGCGTTAATGAATATTGGCGAAGAAGCGGAGAAAGGGAATCTGCTTTGCCAGGCGGCATACCCCCTGATGAAAGAAAATACACACATCAATTTTGTGGGCAACGTGGAAGGCCGCAATGCTTTTGAAGACCATGCCGAGGTAATCGTTTGCGATGGTTTTACAGGGAATGTGGTTTTAAAACTTGCCGAGTCGTTTTATGATGCAGTGGTTTCCAGGAATATCAAAGACGACTTTTTTGATATGTTTAACTACGAACAGTACGGCGGCAGCCCCATATTAGGGGTTAATGCGCCTGTGCTGGTGGGACATGGCATATCGAGCCCCGAAGCCATTAAAAACATGGTGATACTATCCAAAAATATGGTGGAAAGCGGCCTGACCGACAAGATCAAGCAGGCTTTTCAGTAAATCACAACAATGAGTAAAATTCACGCTGCTATTACCGCCGTGCATGGTTATGTACCCGATTATGTGCTAACCAATCACGAGCTGGAAGGCATGGTAGAAACTAACGACGAGTGGATCGTCACCCGCACCGGTATTAAAGAACGCCGGGTACTAAAGGGCGAAGGCCTGGGCACATCAGATATGGCCGTACCGGCAGTGAATGCACTGCTCGAAAAGCGCGGCATCACCGCCGAAGAGATCGACCTGATCATTTTCTGTACCACTACCCCTGATTTTGTTTTCCCGGCTACGGCCAATATCCTGGCTGATAAGATCGGCGCAAAAAATGCCTGGGGTTATGACCTGCAGGCAGCTTGTTCCGGCTTTTTGTACGGACTGGCGACGGGCTCGCAGTTTATTGAAAGCGGCAAGCATAAAAAAGTTTTGGTAGTAGGCGGCGACAAAATGTCGGCGATAGTAAACTATAAGGACCGTGCTACCTGCATTATTTTCGGTGATGGCGCAGGCGCTGTTTTATTGGAACCGAACGATGAAGGCTACGGCGTGATCGACTCGATATTAAGAAGCGATGGCTCAGGCGCACCGTACCTGCACCAAAAAGCCGGCGGCTCTGTCAGGCCCGCTACGCATGAAACGGTTGACGCCAACCAGCATTTTGCCTACCAGGAAGGCCAGGCGGTTTTTAAATTCGCCGTAACCAAGATGGCCGATGTGGCTGCCGAAGTGATGGAACGCAACAGTTTAGTTGCTGACGATATCGCCTGGCTGGTACCTCACCAGGCTAACAAGCGCATCATCGACGCAACCGCAAACCGCTGCGGCATAGACGAAGAAAAAGTAATTATCAATATAGAACGTTACGGCAATACTACCAATGGCACACTGCCTTTATGCTTGTGGGAGTGGGAAGATAAATTTAAAAAGGGCGACAATTTGATACTTGCCGCCTTTGGCGGTGGATTTACCTGGGGATCGATCTATTTGAAATGGGCTTATTGATTTGACGGTTTACGTTGAAAAATATTTTCAAATCGTCAATGTGACACTTTTTCGAATTGAAAAAATATATTTGCACCGGCAAGCTTGAACATTATTAAACTGACTTTGTTATCATCATTTACTAACTAATAATAATCAACGCATTTGCTCATTTTAAACACTTGCACAACTGCACATTAAATTCATAACTTTATCAACCACCAATTAACAACCGGGCATGGATATTAAACAAATTCAGGACCTTATACGCTTTGTCTCCAAATCGGGGGTAAACGAAGTTTCTATTGAGCAGGAAGGTTTTAAGATCACCATAAAAACCAACCAGGCGCCAACATACGTGAACGCATCAGTACCTGCCGACCATCATGCAGCTGCTGCCGCGCCCGCACCAAGCGCCGCCGCACCGGCCACCTCTGCCGCACCAGCTGCGGAGACTCCCGCCGACACTTCAAAATATATTACGGTACGGTCGCCTATGATCGGCACTTTCTACCGGTCGGCCAGTCCTGAAAAACCATTATTTGTTAATGTTGGCGATGAAATTAAGCCGGGCGCAGTTCTTTGCATCATCGAAGCCATGAAACTTTTCAACGAGATCGAATCCGAAGTTTCGGGCCGCGTGGTAAAGATCCTGGTTGACAATGCCTCGCCTGTTGAATATGATCAGCCACTGTTCCTGGTTGAGCCATTATAGTGATTTCACCGATTTAAATAAGTTAAACCCCTATAATCGGTGAAATCAAAAATTAATCGGTGAAATCCCCAAACTAAAATCGGTGAAATCGAATATTAATCGGTGACTTCAAAAAACTAAAATCGGTGAAATCGAATATAGACCAGTGGAATCAAAAAAATCCAAAAATGTTTAAAAAGATCTTAATAGCTAACCGCGGAGAGATTGCCCTCAGGATCATCAGAACCTGTAAGGAAATGGGCATCAAAACCGTAGCAGTATATTCCACCGTTGACCGCGACAGCCTTCATGTTCGTTTTGCTGATGAGGCCGTTTGTATTGGCCCTGCGCCAAGCCGCGACTCGTATTTAAATATTCCGAACATCATTTCGGCTGCTGAGCTTACCAATGCAGATGCCATCCATCCGGGTTATGGTTTCTTGTCCGAAAATGCAAAATTCTCCGCCATCTGTGCCGAATACGGCATCAAGTTTATCGGCGCAACTGCCGCACAGATCAATGCGATGGGCGACAAAGCTTCAGCAAAGGAAACCATGAAGAAGGCCGGCGTGCCAACCATTCCCGGCTCCGAAGGTTTGCTGAGCAGCGTAAAAGAAGGTATTGAAATTTCCAAAAAAATCGGCTATCCCATTATTCTGAAAGCTACTGCCGGCGGTGGTGGCAGGGGTATGCGTATTGTTTGGAAAGACGAAGAATTTGAAAATGCATGGGACTCGGCCCGTGCAGAATCTGGTGCAGCCTTCGGCAACGATGGTATGTATCTGGAAAAATATGTGCAGGACCCACGCCACATCGAGATACAGGTGGTGGGCGACCAATATGGTAAAGTTTGTCACTTATCCGAAAGAGACTGCTCCATACAGCGCCGTCACCAGAAACTGGTTGAGGAATCTCCATCGCCGTTCATGACCGAAAAGCTGCGCAAAAAAATGGGTGATGCCGCCATCAAAGGCGCTAAAGCTGTTAAATACGAAGGCGCAGGCACCGTTGAGTTTTTGGTTGACAAGGACCGGAACTTTTACTTTATGGAGATGAACACCCGTATCCAGGTAGAGCACCCGGTGACCGAGGAAGTGATCAATTTCGACCTGATCAAAGAACAGATCAAAGTGGCTGCCGGCATTCCTATTTCGGGCAAAAACTATGAACCCCAGATGCACGCCATCGAATGCCGCATCAATGCCGAGGATCCGTTTAATAACTTCCGCCCTTCCCCGGGGAAGATCACCAATTTCCATTCGCCGGGAGGCCATGGCGTGCGTATCGACACCCACGTTTACAGCGGGTATGTTATACCACCCAACTACGATTCGATGATCGCCAAGGTGATTTGCGTAGCTCAAACCCGCGAGGAAGCGCTAAGCACCATGGAGCGCGCATTGAGCGAGTTTGTTATCGAGGGCGTTAAAACCACCATTCCTTTCCATTTAAAGTTGCTGCAGGACCCTAACTTCCGTGCAGGCAACTTCACCACCAAGTTTATGGAAACCTTTGAGTATACTGAGTAAACCGAAAGATACTAAACGAACCGCTGTAATTTTAACACTAAGAAGGCGCAGAGAACACAGAGAAAAAATAAAATCACAAACTACAAAAACTTTGTGCCCTTTGTGATCCCACTTTGTGTTCTTTTGTGGTAAAACTCTTAAACAGTTTTTATATAGAAGAAGTATATATATTTGCCGGTGCCGCACACCGGTATTTTAATTTAAAAAAATGGCAAGTTGGGGAAGTAAGCTGATCAGTTCCATCAGGGAAAAAGGCAAAAGCATGCAGTCTGAAATGTCGTTTTTCGAGCATCTAGAGGCATTGCGTTGGCACATTATACGCACGGCTCTCTTCATCCTGGTATTTGCGATCGTTGCGTTCATTTATTTCAAGGACATTTTTAAGGGTGTCATCATGGCCCCTACTACACCCGGTTTCTGGACCTATCAGGTGATGTGCCACATGGGAAACTGGCTGCACGGCGTTTTCTCTTTTATAAAACCGGACGATTTTTGCGTACATGCTTTCAATTTCAGGCTGATCAATACCGAAATGGCCGGTCAGTTTACGCTGCAGCTTAACACGTCAATCATGATCGGGCTGATATTGGGCATTCCTTACCTTTTGTTCGAGCTTTGGCGTTTTATCCGCCCCGCTTTGCACGAAAAAGAGCGCAAAGCCGCCAGCGGATTCGTGTTTTATGCCTCTTTTTTATTTTTCCTGGGGGTATTGTTCGGTTATTATATCGTTACGCCGCTTTCGGTCCGCTTCTTCGCGACTTATAACGTAAGCGACTCCATCACTAACATGTTCGATGTCGACAATTATATCTCATCGGTTACCTGGCTTACGCTGCTGGCGGGCATAGTTTTCCAGTTGCCGATGGTAGCGTATATTCTGTCCAGCCTTACTATCCTTACCCCTAAATTTATGCGGCGAACCAGGCGTTATGCCACCGTATTGATATTGATGCTGGCTGCCGTCATTACCCCCTCACCGGATATATTGACAATGCTGGTGGTAGCGGCGCCGCTTTTCCTTTTATATGAGTTTAGTATAATGGTAGCCTCATTCGTTGAGCGGCGACGGGAAAAGCGGGAGAAAGCGGAGGGATTGGCCTAATAGGCAGATGATCTGATGATTTGAAGATTTGGTAATGTGTCGATTTGAAAATGATAAAATGACGCCGCTTCATCTTCAAATTCTCAAATCATCAAATTTTCAAATTGAACTATGAAACAAGGATTAAAAATAGCCATTGGCGGTGACCATGCCGGATTTGAGTACAAGCAGCGATTGATCGATGCTTTGGCCGGGAATGAAGTAAAGGACTTCGGGCCTTTTTCGGCTGATTCCTGCGACTACCCTGATTTTGCGCACCCTGTAGCTGCTGGTGTTGAAAGCGGAGATTTTGATTTTGGTATCCTGATCTGCGGCAGTGGTAACGGCGTTGCTATGACTGCCAATAAACACCAGGGCATCCAGGCGGCTATTTGCTGGAACGAGGAGCTGGCCGAGCGCGCCCGCAGCCATAACAACGCCAATATTTTGTGTTTACCCGCCAGGCATATTCCGTTTGAATTGGCTCAAAAGATCGTTGAAATATTTTTGGAGACAGCGTTTGAGGGCGGAAGGCATGCGACGAGGGTGGGCAAGATCGCTTGTTAGACCCCATACAGCGTGAGATTATTTAAAGAGCTGTTATTCCCCGCGATTTTTTCCATCGCTTTTATTTTCCTGACAGCGTGGATAGCGTTTGCTTCCGTTGACCTCGGCCCCCTCAGGCGGTTTTGCTTTTGTTTTCATTTGCTTCCCTTCGGCATAGGCTTTTCCGGAAGCAGTGATACGTCGACTGTGCTGATCTATTACATTGCGTTATGGCTGGTCCTTACCATCTTTTTTCTTGGAATAAAGCGGATAATCAACCTGCTTTTTAAAACGGGTTCCCAAACCGCCTGCAAACAATTAGATAGCCTATTGCTTGTCTTTTTGTTTAATAAAACGTTATTTTCGCCTTTATGGGGAACGCTTCAGAAGAATTCCAGGTTGCCTCGGAAGAAAAGGCATTTGATGCCAAACACCGGCGTATAATCAACTACAACATTGGGAAATACGATGCTGCGGTTGAACGTGGATTGTCGCGAATGGTTAACCTTGAGAATGCCAAACGCAAACAGCACGTGATCAAATGGAAGGTGATGGAGAACCTTGACAAGCTGCTGCCGGAGTTTGAGGCGAATTTTCAAAAACGGGGCGGAAAAGTGATCTGGGCCAATGATGCCGCTGAAGCCAATAAAGAGATCCTGAATATCCTGAAAAAAGCGGGTGCCAAAACGGTGGTTAAATCTAAGTCCATGGTGACGGAAGAGATTGAGCTGAACGAGTTTTTGGAGCATCACCATATCGAATCCCTCGAAACCGACCTTGGCGAATACATTGTTCAGTTGCTGGGCCAAAAGCCGTATCATATAGTTACTCCGGCGATGCACCTATCCAAAGAAGACATCGCCAAACTGTTTAACGAACGTTTTGGGACGCCATTGGATTTTAGCCCCGAACAGCTCACCCAAAAAGCCCGCGAACTGCTGCGCGACAAGTATGTACACGCCGATGTAGGTATTACCGGCGCCAACTTTTTAATTGCCGACACAGGCAGCATCGCCATCAGCGAAAATGAGGGTAATGCACGTTTAAGTACCTCGTTCCCTAAAATACATATTGCTGTGGTTGGGATTGAAAAGCTGATCCCGTCGCTGGCTGATCTTGACGTTTTCTGGCCAATGCTGGCCACTCATGGAACCGGCCAAAATATTACGGTTTACAACACCATCCTGAGCGGCCCGCGCAAGCCCGAAGAGACTGACGGCCCCGAAGAAATGTACGTGGTGCTGCTGGATAACGGCCGTACCAATTTGCTCGCTCAAAAAGAACAACGCCAGGCACTATACTGCATCCGCTGCGGCGCCTGTTTAAATGCCTGCCCGGTATACAAAAACATCGGCGGGCACAGTTATGAAACCACTTACAGCGGACCAATAGGCTCCATTATCACCCCGCACATGAATGGGATGGCCGAGTTTAAACACCTGAGCTACGCCTCCAGCCTCTGCGGCAAATGCACCGAAGTTTGCCCGGTAAAGATCGATATACATAAAATGCTGCTATTAAACCGCCGCGATGCCGTTAACGAGCAGATGGTAAGCCCCGCCGAAAAATGGGGCTGGTCCGCATGGAAAAAGGGTATGCTGAAACGCAAATGGATGGATTTTTTCAGCGGCAAAACCAAAAATTTCTTTCTCAAAAGATTCTTCAAAAAAACATGGGGACACTACCGCGAGATGCCGAAAGTTGCGCCAAAATCCTTCAGCCAGGAATGGACGGAAAGGAATGATTTTAAATAGAGACTAGAGGTTGGAGACTAGAGATTAGTGCCGAAGTTGGAATGCCGATAAAGCGCATTACTATAATGTAGTGCCCGCAAACTCTCTTACAATAAATATACTCTAGGAGTTTTCATTTATAACTTCTCTAAAAAGTTCTTTATTAGTGCTCTGCAGGTCAACACTAAAACGGCCATATATTTTTATAATAAATTTTAATTCACAGTGTGAAACATCTAAGTTTTTATAATAAATACCTTCTTCATTAAATACCGCTGATGGGTATGATATTAAATCCCTGGAATATTTTAATAAATCATCTTTAGTAAAAATTAAAGCGCCCTTAAATGTATTGGGAATATTATTTTGTTTGAATAATGTTCGTAAGGAGTTTAAATTAACCTCGTCATTTGGAAACCAATTCCGGTCTTTATCATCATGATTTACAATCCAGGACGAGTTATTATCAAGTTTTAATACTACTTTTTTAAACAAACCTTCATAAACATCAACAAATTCCGTTAACCCGCCTGCTTTTCCTTCTTTGGCGCCGGGTAATTGAAATGACACCCCATTCCATTCACTAGGTAAACCATTGTCATCATCCCAAAATGCCAGGTATTCCTGTCTATTATAGGGAAGCGCCCTTTTACACGCTTATTAAATTGTATCACAATTATATTTTATTAACACTAAAATGACTCCTGGAAGCTGTCTAAAAATGACCTGAATTGATTTTTCATTGCCGTTGACTTCAGTCAACGGGTAAAAATCAGCTATATCAATGGGCTTTAGCCCAACCTATCTGGCGTGTTTCGGCTAAAGCCATTAGTTTATTTGTTATTAGTACCGTCGGCTAAAGCCAACGGCAATGAATATTGCGATTTCTAAACAGTTTCTAAGGATTTTGTTGTGGAAGTGGCATAAAGTTTTGTGATGAAAATGATTAATGATTCACATTCCTTTATTTCAATGATTCCCTTTCGCGGTATTTGATGCGACTATGTGCGCAGGGCAAATTATTGGCATACTTGTACGCGTTTAACCCTTCAAAAATCCTCATTTCTCAATCCGCATTAAATAATTCCGAAATCGAAAATCCGAATTCCGAAATCAATCAATGGACATCCCCAAATCCAAATTCCTTATAGCTATTCAGCGCGTCATCTGAGCTGCTGAATGGGAAGGTAAAGGTTGTCCACCAGCTAACGTAATCGGCATCCTTATCGGTTGTTGCCTCCACGTGTACACTGCGCAACATAAAAATTCCTTCGCGGCTCATGGTGATGGTCACCTCGCCTTTATCATCGGTGGTATAGTTTTGCGAATAAACATTGCCGCCAAGTGATTTGATGTACAAAATGATCTGCTCGCCTTTTGCCGGCTTGCCTTTGAATAAAAGCTGGGCTACCAGGTCCTCGCCGTACCGCTTCTTGTATGGATTGTCCTTTAAAACAATCTCACTGGCCTCGCCCAATACTTTGCTGTATTCACTGCCGTCGTGATTATCTACTGAAAACAGCGTTTTCATATATCGGGCATATTTCTCCTTCACCCTAAACTGGTTGCCGTTTTTTACTTTGTCGGCTAGCTTATCGTAACCTAAAAAGTTTAAAAAATCGGAGTAGGCGTCGCGGGATGAACTGCTGTGATCGACCCCGGTTGTAACGGAAACAAGTTGCTGCCCGGAGCTTTCCAAGGGGTAGTTTTGCAGCAATGCGTTTGAGTCGCGCGCCATGCTGGTGAGGTCAGCTTTCTTCTTCCCTGACAGCAGCGTGAACGAGAGCACCTTGCCGGCATGAAAACCAATTTCGGCTTGTTTGATAAACTGGTCGCCTTCAACCATGTGCAGGTTCAGTTTATCGCCTTTGTGGAAGAAAAAGCTTTCCGGCAGTAAAAAGAAATCGTGCGTTGCTGATATGGCCATTACGGCGCCGATGAGTAATATGATTAGGGGGATTCTTTGTTTGTTCATTGGTTCAATAGTTCATTAGTTCATTTGTGCCAGGCGACTAATTGTCGTGGGCATGGCCTGAATCCATTTTCAGTCGCAAGTTATCAATTTGTTTAAATGTAAACGAAAGGAACCTGTAAACTATGTTCCTAATCAATTTTTTACAAACCGATCAACATACGTGTATGCAATTCCACATCAAACTATCCACTAATAAACTAATGAACCAATGAACTAATGAACCAAATATGTAGTTTTGCCTGATGATTTTCGACCGAAAAAACCTCACCAATAACCAGCTCATCGATTTTTACTCCAGGCTGCTGTGGCCGCGGATGATCGAGGAGAAAATGCTTATCCTGCTGCGACAGGGGCGCATCGGCAAATGGTTTTCGGGGATCGGACAGGAGGCTATTGCCATTGGCAGCACCCTGGCCATGAACAACGACGAGTACATTTTGCCGATGCACCGCAATTTGGGGGTGTTTACCTCCCGCGATATACCGCTGTCAAAACTGATGGCGCAATGGCACGGCAAGTCATCCGGCTTTACCAAAGGCCGCGACCGTTCCTTTCACTTCGGCACACAGGACTATAAGATCATCGGGATGATATCACACCTGGGGCCGCAAATGGCTTTGGCGGATGGCATCGCGCTGGCTGATGTACTGAACAACCGCAACAAGGCCACGCTGGTTTTTACCGGCGAAGGGGCCACCAGCGAAGGCGATTTTCACGAGGCGCTTAATGTGGCCGCTGTTTGGAATTTACCGGTGATATTTTTGATCGAGAATAACGGCTATGGCCTTTCCACCCCGGTAAATGAGCAATACAAAGCCCGGCAACTGGCGGATAAGGCCATAGGCTACGGCATGGAAGGCTGTCGAATTGATGGCAATAACGTACTGGAGGTTTATCATGCCATAAATGAACTGGCCGCCGGTATGCGGCAAAAACCGAGACCCGTTTTGGTGGAGTGTATGACTTTCAGAATGCGGGGCCACGAGGAAGCATCAGGCACTAAATATGTACCGCAATACCTGTTTGATTTTTGGAAAGAGAAAGACCCGCTGACCAACTTTGAACAGTACTTACTTGATGAAAAGGTGTTGCGACCCGAATGGCTGCCGCAGATGCGCAAAGAATTCTCGACCCTTATCGAATCGGAAATAGAAAAAGTTTTCAGCGAGCCGGATATTATCCCAAACATAGATGCTGAGGTGGCGGATATGTACAAACCCCACAACATTCCAACCCCCGATAACTATCGGGGCCAACCTTCCAACATTTCAACAAAAAGGTATATCGACGCCATCAGCGATGGCCTGCGGCAAAGTATGCGCAAGTTTGATAACCTGGTGATCATGGGGCAGGATATTGCCGAATATGGCGGCGCCTTTAAAATTACGCAGGGTTTCGTGGAAGAATTTGGCAAAGCGCGTGTTCGCAATACGCCTATTTGCGAGTCGGCTATTGTGGGTGCAGCGATGGGTTTGGCGCTTAACGGCTACAAAGCGGTGATGGAAATGCAGTTTGCGGATTTTGTTACCAGCGGATTTAACCAGGTGGTAAACAACCTGGCCAAAACCTATTACCGGTGGGACCAGCCGGTGGATGTTGTCGTGCGAATGCCTACCGGCGCGGGGACAGGCGCGGGGCCATTTCACTCTCAAAGTAATGAGGCCTGGTTCACCAAAACGCCGGGCATTAAGGTGGTTTACCCCGCCTTTCCAGACGATGCCAAGGGCCTGCTGATGGCCGCCATTGACGACCCAAACCCCGTAATGTATTTTGAGCACAAATACCTTTACCGCAGCAACAGCGGCGAAGTACCCGAGGGCGACTATTATGTGGAGATAGGCAAAGCGCGCATAGTACAGGAGGGGTACCTTGCCAGCATTATTACCTATGGACTGGGCGTACACTGGGCCCTGGAATACGCCGCCAAACACCCCGACCTGTCGATAGAGATCATCGACCTGCGCAGCCTGCAGCCATGGGATAAGGAAGCCGTGGAGCAAAGTGTTATTAAAACTGGCCGTGCGCTGGTACTGCACGAGGATACGCTGTGCAGTGGTTTCGGGGCAGAGATCGCGGCTCATCTATCCGAACATTGCTTTAGTAACCTGGACGCGCCTGTGATGCGCTGCGCCAGCCTGGATACCGCCATCCCTATGAACAAAGCGCTGGAGGACCAGTTTTTGGCAAAAGCGAGGCTTGAGGATACGATGCGGAAGTTGTTGAGCTATTAGTACCTCAGAAGCTGCTTAAAAATCACAATAATTCATTGCCGTCCCGACCTTTGATCGGGATGGGACTAATGACAAATAAACCAATGGCTTTAGTCAAAACACGCCAGACATTTTGGGCTAAAGCCCATTAGTATAACTGACTTTTACCCGTTGACTGAAGTCAACGGCAATGAAAAATCAATTCAAGTCATTTTTAAACAGCTTCTCAGTAATCTACCGGGCACTGCATTCCAATGACGGCAGCAGGAAAGCCCCGGTTGAGGCTAAAATACAACGGCCTCCGCACTGCTTTTTAACAGTTACGAAGGCCGTATTTATTCTTTTTACTGCTCGTAAATTTATTCCAGGGTGATCTGTCTCCTGATGCTTTCTTCTAATGAAATAAAAGTTTCAGTACGCTGAATACCTTTTACACCCTGTATCTGCTCGTTCAAAACTTCGCGCAGGTGGGTGGTGTCGTGGCATACAATTTTCGCAAAAATGCTGTAGCTGCCGGTTGTGTAATGCAATTCTACGATCTCTTTAACGGTTTTTAATTGCTTTACGGCTTCATTGTATTGCGAGCCCTTCTCCAGGAAAATGCCCAAAAAAGCCGTAATATCATACCCTAGTTTCTGAGGATCGACCTCCAGGCTGGCACCTTTTATCACACCCATTTCCTCCAACTTTTTCATCCGCACATGTATAGTTCCGCCGGAAACGATCAACTCTTTAGCAATTTCCGTGTACGGAGTGGTTGCATTCTTCATTAATATCGATAAAATCTGTATGTCGAGATTATCAATTTCTAAATTTTGAGCTTTTCTGTGGGACATAAATTCGAAAAAATATATTTATTCACAAGAATAATTAAAATCTGATAAAAATACAAATATTCTATTGAAATATTTGCAACAAATACATTGGTCTGTTAGATTTGTATCAAGCCGATCAAAACAAAGGCTTGTTCTTTTACGTAAAAAAACACATTGTTGGGTGGTGAAATTTTTGGCAGACACACCTCCTTGTCCCGGTGGCGAAGATTATGGGAAACTCCGCAAGGAATAACCACTTCGTGAAGGTTCGACCCCTTCCCCAACAGCTTTGAGTCGAAAGTCTCCAGTCGAAAGTCTTAAGTCAATGCGACTTCGGACTTTAGACTTCGGACTCAAGACTTAAACAAGAATGTAGGATGGTGAAATTTATGGCAGACACACCTCCTTGTCGCGGTGGCGAAGATCATTGGGAAACTCCGGAAACGGAATAACCACTTCGTGAAGGTTCGACTCCTTCTCCTACAGCTCTTCTCATAATTTAGGTTTATAATTGGTTAGCAAAGGCCCCTGCCCATC
>OLLK01000182.1_pt1 | contig 22821 bp, 22 predicted proteins | sample 1604531 | NCBI WGS metagenome assembly OLLK01 (sample SAMEA104055722, study PRJEB20765) | soil metagenome | isolation source: soil | reverse complement strand
TTTATACAGCAGGCCAGCCATTTAAAAACACTTAATTTTTCGGCAAAGAAATGATTTTTGTGTTAACCCTGTATTTTTTAACTAGTTGATTATAAAATAGTTAAAAAAGACTAACATGGAATTATGTTAAGTTGTGTTAACCCTGTTGCTTGTTTAATTTGTAAGTGCGGGAAAAACGAAAAGCCACAAAGCGCTTTTCTTATGGCCGTTGTGCCTCTGATCCGAAGGACTTCGGAGGGGTTTAAAAACTATTCTTTAAATGCCCCGATTACTTCTATTTAACCTAACAAGCTGAAAATTATTTCAATGCGTTTACCCTGAGCGAAAGGCCTTGACGCCGTGAGACTCTTCGCTGTTTCGCCTCAAAAGGGTATTGTAACTGTCGGGATTTGCCTCCACGCCCTACCTTTCGCCTTTAACCTTTCACCTCAAAAACGCCTTTAACCTTTAACCTTTCACCTCAAAAAGGTACCTTTGCTGCACAAATGGCACACGTAATTCCGGAAGATGGCACGCAGCTTCCTTTGATGGAAGAGTTTTACACGATACAAGGCGAGGGGTTCAACACCGGTAAAGCCGCTTATTTTATCCGTCTCGGCGGTTGTGACGTGGGCTGCCATTGGTGCGATGTAAAGGAGAGCTGGGATGCCGAGTTACATGCACTCACCTATGCCGACCAGATCGTGGAGAATGCCGCTAAATACCCTTCAAAGGCTGTCGTGGTAACCGGCGGTGAGCCGCTCATATATAACCTTGACTATTTAACCGCGGCCCTGAAAAATAAGGGGATCAAAACCTTTATCGAAACATCAGGCGCCTACCCGCTCTCAGGCCAGTGGGACTGGATTTGCCTTTCACCAAAAAAATTCAAAGGACCGGTTAAACACGTTGCCGAAAAAGCGGATGAACTTAAGGTGATCATTTTTAACAAATCTGATTTTGCATTTGCCGAACAAAATGCCAAACTGGTATCGCCGGGGTGCAAGTTGTACCTACAACCCGAATGGTCAAAACGGAACGAAATGACGCCATTGATTGTGGATTATGTGATGAATAATCCGCAGTGGGAAATCTCTTTACAGACGCACAAATACTTAAATATTCCTTAATATTCGTACCTTAGGAAAAGATATCGGTAAATTAAGGAATGAGAGGTCTGTTCTTCGTCTGTTTTCTATTATTAACGCCTGTTTTGCTTTTCGCCCAGGATCGCCAATATTCCACCAGCAACAAAAAAGCCATCAAGTTTTTCACACTGGCCAACCAAAGCCTGGATGAAAATTTATATGACCAGGCTTTAACCCAATTACAGGAATCTTTGCAGGCCGATAGCAGCTTTGTGGAGGCCCGTGGTTTAATGGCCGACCTGTACCGCCAAATGCGGCAGCATGAAGAAGCAGTTGAGCAGTACGAAAAAGCGATCGCGCTAAATCCCGAGTACAGCCACGCTGCCTACCTGCGGGTCGGCGATGAAGAGGTGCATATTGCCCACTATGAAAATGCCAAACGCCACCTCGAAAAATTTTTAGCCTACCAGGATATCACCCCTCAACAAACCCTTCAGGCCAAACACCTGCTGGCCGACTGTGATTTCAGTATAGATGCTCTAAAGCACCCGGTTGCTTTTAAACCCATCAACATGGGGCCGGCCATCAATACGGCCGCCGATGAATACCTGCCTGTTGCCACGGCCGATGAAAGCGAGCTGATATTTACCCGCAAGATCGCCAATAATGAAGATTTTTATAAAAGCTTAAATGTTAACGAGCAATGGCAGCCGGCCACTTACCTGAGCAATAATATTAACACGCCTGAATACAATGAGGGTGCACAATCTATAACACAGGACGGGAAATATTTGTTTTTTACCGGCTGCAACCGCCCCGATGGACTGGGCAGGTGTGATATATATGTGGCTGCAAAAAAAGGCGACGACTGGGCCAAACCATTTGACCTGGCGCCACCCGTTAACACCCCGGGCTGGGAGTCGCAGCCCTCCATTAGCTCAGACGGGCGGACATTGTACTTTACGAGTAATCGTAAAGGCGGGTACGGCGGCTATGATATCTGGAAATCAGTGCTAACCGAAAAAGGCTGGGGAAACCCGGTAAACCTGGGCCCCAATATTAATACCGCATTTGATGAGCAGTCGTCATTTATTCATCCTGACGATAGTACCTTATACTTTTGCTCCAACGGGTGGCCCGGCCTGGGCGGAATGGACCTGTTTGTGAGCCGCCTCGGTAAAGACGGCCAATGGGGGAAACCTGTAAACATGGGCTACCCCATCAACACCAATGGTGATGAAAATGGATTAACGCTAACCGCAGAGGGCAGCCATGCGTTTTATTCGTCCAATAATCTCAGTGGCTACGGCGGCTTTGATATTTATACGTTTGAATTACCTGAAAACCTGCGCCCCCGCCTGGTTACCTATGTAAAAGGCAGGGTGAGCGATGCCAAAACGAAAGAACCGCTGGAGGCAGCGGTAGAGATCATCGACCTGCAAAAGGACGAGCCTATTTACGAAGACTACAGCGACCCGCAGGAGGGCACTTTCCTGGCGACGCTTACCAGTGGAAAAAACTATGGCTTAAACATTTCCAAGGCCGGATATTTGTTTTATTCGCAAAATTTCTCGCTGGTTGGGCACGAACCAAAAAATCCGTTTATCATATCGGTACTGCTGCAACCGATCGAGATCGGCAGCAAGGTGATTCTTAATAATATCTTTTTCGATACCAATAAGTTTGATCTGAAACCGGAATCCATTGCCGAGCTGCAAAAGCTGGTTGATTTTCTAAACGTTAATCCAGCCCTGAAAATTGAAATTTCGGGCCATACCGATAATGTCGGCAACGATGAGCTAAATCAAACACTGTCTGAAAACCGCGCCAAGGCTGTGTATCAATACCTGGTCGACAATAAAATTGATCCAACACGGCTCCAATACAAAGGTTACGGTAAAACCCAGCCTATTGCCACCAATGATACCGACGAAGGTCGCGGCAAAAACAGGAGAACTGAATTTAAGATTGTTGCGAAGTAGAGGTTAGAGATTAGAGGCTGGAGATTAGAGATTAGCTTTTTGGCGACTTTTACAAAGCATAATACCTCATTTATGAACAGGTTGCTGCCAATCTTTTTTATCGCTTGCGTTTTATCCTGTTCGCCGGTTTATAAAACTATGCATGCCGATAAACCATGGCAAAATAAAATACAGTCCATTTCGGGCAGGATTGAGTGTGAACTTTACAACGAGGGAGGCGAGGGAATCGCTTATCACGATAGTGACAGCATCAACAATGGCAGCGGCAAGCTAAACCCCGCAAACGGCACCTATTTAAACGAATTCAGGATGAAGGAAGGTGTGGACATCAGTTATACCAAACCTCACGGCATAGATGATAACCCTTTTAACCGCGCTCCCCGTGACATGGGGCAATTGTATGTAGGATGGACGAAACCGGGAGAATGGATCAATTATACCGTAATGGTTACGCAAACAGCCAAATACAAAATTGGCCTGATGTACACAGCCAACAGTGATGGGCAAATCTCGTTGGATTTAGATGGAAAAGACGCAACAGGGCCATTAAATGTAGCCTCAACCCACGATGACCGCGATACAGTAGCCTGGCGGCAATGGCATCATTGGAATAAAGCGGATTCTTTAACTGCTGTTGTTTTGAAAAAAGGTATTCATATTTTGACGCTGCACGTGGTGGCTAACGGCAATATGAATTTTGATTACCTGGAATTCAAATTACTATCGCCTTAAAACAGAAAGACTTACGAAGTTTTTGAAACTTCGTAAGTCTCATCGTGTACTTTTTCATCCGCATCTCAAGTACATAGCAACAGGGTCCCCGCACATCGTGCGCCGTAGCTCTAGCGAAGGAGCATCAATTCCCCATCTCCGACAGGAACTTAATGCGCACCAGCTGTACCTCTTCGCGGGTGAAATCCTCTCCGCCCAGTTCGGCAAGGGCATCGTCGATCGAGTCAGCCTCCGCAGTGCGGAAATAGTCGAATATTTCTTCCTGTTTGTCCTCGTCTATCACCTCATCAATGTAATAAGCGAGGTTTAGCTTGGTGCCTGAATTGACGATGGTTTCGATCTCCTTTAAAATTTCGTCATAGCTTAGCCCTTTTGAGCGCGCTATATCCTCAAGGTTGATATGGCGGTCGATGTTTTGGATGATGAATACCTTGTTGGCCGATTTATTGGCGGCGCTTTTGATCACCATATCTACCGGCCGGTCTATTTCGTTATCCTCAACGTATTTCTGGATCAGGTCGGTAAACGGCTTGCCAAACTTCATGGCTTTGCCCGCTCCCACGCCCGATATCTGCTTCAGTTCCTCATTGGTGATCGGGTAATGTATACACATTTCCTCCAGCGAAGGGTCCTGGAAGATTACAAACGGCGGCAATCCCTTTTGTTTTGCCAGCTTTTTGCGCAGGTCCTTCAGCATTTGCAGCAACTCAGTATCCAATGCGCTGCCGCCTGTTTTTGGGCCGTCTTCCGAATCATCATCATCCGTAGCCTCCATAGGCCGGTTAACAATAAAGCGGATGCTGTAAGGATTCTCAATAAAAGACTGACCGGTCTTGGTCAACCTGAGCAGGCCATACTGGTCGATATCTTTCGAAAGGAAATTATTCAGCAGCGCCTGCCTCAGGATCGAATTCCACAAATTGCGTCCATCTTCCTTGCCCGAGCCGTAGTAATCCAATAGGTCGTGCTCGTAGTTCTTTATCTGGGCATTATCCTCACCCAGCAGAATGTTGATAATATGCGCGTCGTCAAATTTCTCGCCGATCTGTTTGATCAGGCTCAGCGCCCTATGCAAATGCACCTCGCCGTCGATGTGTTCTTTAGGCCCGCAGCAGTTATCGCACATGTTATTGCAGCCTGCTTCGTTAAAGTTTTCGCCAAAGTAATGCAGCAGTTGCTTGCGACGGCATACGGACGACTCGGCATAATCAATAACTTCTTTTAATATTTGGGTACCTATCTCACGTTCCGAAACAGGTTTATCCTTCATAAACTTTTGCAGCTTATCGATATCCTTTTCAGAATAAAAAGCAACGCAAACACCCTCGCCCCCGTCGCGCCCCGCGCGACCGGTTTCCTGGTAATAGCCTTCCATGCTCTTGGGTACATCGTGATGGATCACATAACGCACGTCGGGTTTGTCAATGCCCATACCAAAGGCAATAGTGGCAACAATTACCTCTACGTCTTCCATCAAAAACTTATCCTGTGTATCAGCCCGTACCTTCGGATCCAGGCCGGCATGATAAGGTAAAGCTTTCACACCGTTCAGGCTCAGCACTTCGGCAACTTCCTCCACCTTTTTACGGCTAAGGCAATAAATGATGCCTGATTTCCCTGCGTTTTGTTTAACAAACTTTACGATCTCCTTGATCACATTCCTTTTAGCCCGAACTTCGTAAAACAGGTTGGAACGGTTAAAGGATGACTTGTAGATGGTTGCATTGTTCATCTGCAGGTTCTTCTGGATATCCTGCTGAACTTTTGGTGTAGCTGTTGCGGTTAAGGCGATAATGGGGATATTATCGCCAATATTGCTGATCACCTGCCTGATCTTGCGGTATTCGGGCCTGAAATCATGCCCCCATTCCGAAATACAGTGTGCTTCGTCAACGGCTACAAAGGATACATTATTTAACCTTAAAAAGTCGATATTTTCCTGCTTGGTAAGTGACTCAGGGGCTACGTATAACAGCTTGGTTTTACCGCCGAGCACGTCTTCTTTAACCCTGGTAATATCCGATTTGGTTAGTGATGAATTTAAAAAGTGGGCAATGCTATCCGACCCGCCAAAAGCCCTCAACTGGTCAACCTGGTTTTTCATTAAAGCGATCAAAGGGGATATGACGATCGCGGTACCTTCACTCATCAGCGCGGGCAACTGGTAACACATGGACTTACCACCGCCGGTGGGCATAATCACAAATGTGTCGTTACCTGCTAAGATGTTGGTAATGACCGCTTCCTGCTCCCCCTTAAAATTATCGAATCCAAAAAAGTTCTGGAGATTATCAAAAAGCGATTTTTTAGTTTCTATCATTATTATAAATACTCTATTGTTACGAAAAGTTTAAATTAACAAATTTTTATCAATAAACGATGGATTTTCTTTAAAATTTTATACTGAAATGATTATTCGTTTTAAAACAATTCATTTAACTTTTTGCTTAATGTTAGCGTAACAAGGGCGTTATATATTTAATTTTATTTAATCCTTAAATTACAAATTATTGTTCAATTTTGCTTGCGTTATCAGAATAATATTGTTTAAAAACAAATGAATAAAAACTACTATGCCATCATCATGGCGGGCGGTATTGGCAGCCGTTTTTGGCCCATCAGCCGCACTTCACACCCTAAACAGTTCATCGACATCCTCGGAACCGGCAAAACACTGATACAAAACACGTACGATCGCTTCCTGAAAGTGTGCCCCAAGGAGAATATTTATGTAGTAACCAACGAAATTTATACCGGCCTGGTAAAAAAACAACTGCCGGACATGGCCGATAACCAGATACTCACCGAGCCGGTAATGCGCAATACAGCCCCTTGCATTGCCTATGGCTCGTTCAAAATAGAAAGCCTGAATCCTGATGCCGCCATAGTAGTAGCGCCCTCAGATCATCTTATTCTGGACGAAACGGCGTTTATCAAGTCCATCGAAAAATCGTTGGAAGTGGCATCGCAAAATGGCTGCCTCGTTACCCTGGGCATCAAACCGTCCCGTCCCGATACCGGCTACGGCTACATCCAGTTTACCGATAATACTTTGGTAGACGATTTTCATAAAGTGAAAACCTTTACCGAAAAGCCGACTATCGAAATCGCCAAAACCTTCCTGCAAAGCGGCGACTTTTTATGGAACGCGGGCATATTTGTCTGGTCGGCTAAAGCGATCGTAAATGCTTTTAACCAGTACCTGCCCGAAATGTTTGAAATATTCGCCGAAGCCCGACCCGTTTATAATACCGATGACGAAAAAAGCCACATCCACAAGTCGTACCTGCAATGCACCAACATTTCTATCGACTATGGCATCATGGAAAAAGCAGATAACGTGTACGTACTGCCATCTGAGTTTGGCTGGAGCGATCTGGGAACCTGGGCGTCCATTTACGACCTTGCCGAAAAAGACTACGTAGGCAATGCCGTTATCCCCTCGGAAAAAGTGATCATGTACGATTCATCCAATTGTATGGTAAACGTTCCAGGCGAAAAGCTGGTGATATTACAGGGATTGCATGATTTTATCGTGGTAGAAGCGAATAACACGCTACTGATTTGTCCCCGCGACCAGGAGCAAAACGTTAAAAAAGTGGTGGCCGATGTAAAGCAGCAATTTGGAGCTAAGTATATTTAGTTTTAGTGATTAGAGATTAGTTTGATTTCTCGTCGGTAACTATCACGATAACCCCAAATTCACTGCTAATTCCATTAGGGATGGCTGAATTATGACTGTTCTTATCCCAAATAGAGATGGCTTTCACACGATATGCCTGAATTGGCTCGAGTTGGTCGTAACTAATCACTTTGTCATTTAAAAGGATAACCGGACACGGTGGCGGCTTTTTAAATTTACTGGTATCGTTAAGATATGCGGCGTTTGCTGAATCAATATTAAACCCGAAATGCTGTTTAGATAGATCATTTATGATTGTGTTTAGCTTAGTAGGGTGATCCGTTTTCGCGAATGAATTATAACAATCCATAGCCCATCCGACACCTTTAAAGGTTGTAAATTTCCATTTAAGTCCGGTTTTTATCGCAATTACCGATGAAACCCACTCACCATCGAACACGCGGTGTTTATAGGCATATTTCCGATAATCTGCTGTGTCCCCTGATTCAACTATTATCCTGAACTCTGGATCGAATGACTTAACAAAATCTGATGCATCTGTTTTTATACTGAATTTTTGATTCACTACTTTCCCTTGCTCCAAATCGTAATCATAGTCATAATAACAGCTTGCGCTTCTGTTCCAAATAATTTGAGAAACCGATCCGTGTTCAGCTCCTTGAAAATGAACCATAAAGACGGTATCAGTGTTGAAAAACGAATGCTTATTTTCTTTTTCGAAGCGATTTATAGTCAGCGATAGTCTTTTTATTGTTGTATCGATCAGTGCAATTCTTTTTTTTGTGGGATGACTTGTTATCTCAATCATAAAAGTTCTATAATCTTTTATGAAATTCTGAGCGGAAACTATGCTATGCAGACCAACAAACAAGAGAAGGAAACTGATCTGTTTAAGGTTTTTGGAAATCATATATAAAATTAACTAACCGAAATGATTAAAGCAACCCGACAAATACTAGAAAAGGCGAGAGGCCGTTAAGAGGCGATAATGTTTCTTTGTCGGATCGCTTCATATAAAATGACCCCCGTAGCTACCGAAACATTCAACGATTCAATCTCCCCATACATCGGTATTTTGGCCAGGTGATCAGCAATTCTTATGATCTCATTCCGAACGCCGTCTTCTTCAGAACCCATCACAATGGCTGTCGGTGCGGTATAATCGGGTTTGTAGATGAAATCATTTGTTTTTTCGGTACAGCAAACCAGCTGCAAGCCTGATTCCTGGAGGAATTTTACAGTTTGCAGGAAATTATCATGACGGCACACCGGGATCTTGTACAATGCCCCCGCCGAGGTCTTCACAGCGTCTGGGTTGATCTGTGCCGAACCTTTGGCCGGGATGACGATAGCATGTACCCCGGCACACTCGGCCGTCCTGGCGATGGCGCCCATGTTGCGTACGTCGGTGATGGCATCCAGCACAAGGATCAAAGGTACTTCCCCTTTTTCAAATATCTCCGGGATGATGTTTTCAATTTTTTGGTAGATGATGGGCGAAATAAAAGCAACGGCCCCCTGGTGATTTTTAGGGGTTAGCCTGTTCAGTTTTTCGATGGGTACTTGCTGGGCCGTAAGTCCATATTCGTTCAGCAGCGTTTTTAATTCAGTAATTAATCCACCGCCAAGTCCCCGCTGAATGTACAACGATTCGATTTCTTTACCTGATTTAATAGCCTCAATAACAGCGCGTATCCCGAAAATTAACTGGTTGGTCTCGCGGTTTTCGCGTTGGTGAAACGACATAATGTTGATAAAAATAGAGGGGCAAAAATAGCTATATTAATTAACTTTAACAGGATACAGGATGATGCTGTTGAGCTATCAATTTTTAATGTAATTAGCAATATTTAGTTATTAACATGCTTGTTACCGATTGATTTTCAGTCGATAAAATACTTCCTAACAATCGGCTGTTGATTACTGGCCGCTAAATTTCAACGAAACGCGGCATTTGCCGCAGCTTTTCAAAAGATATTAATTGTTGATAAGCAGGTAAATTTTTGATATACTTTTGGTGCACTAATTATGGAGAACGAGAACCAATACAACAAGCCGAACACTGAAAGAAAAAGCAGGATAACTAACCCAACGCCTTACAGCGGTTTGGGTAAATTACCTCCGCAGGCAGTCGATCTGGAAGAAGCAGTTTTGGGGGCATTAATGCTGGAAAAGGACGCATTATCTTCGGTGATCGACATTTTGAAGCCCGAGGTTTTTTACAAAGACAATCACCAGAAGATATTCACGGCGATAAAACAATTGTTTGAAAAATCGCAGCCGGTAGATATCCTGACGGTTACCGCGCAATTACGCCAACTGGGCGAGTTGGAAATGATAGGCGGCGCCTATTACATCACCGAGCTCACCAACCGCGTGGCATCAGCCGCCAATATAGAGTTCCACTCCCGCATCATCATTCAAAAATACATACAGCGCGAGCTGATCCGGATATCTACAGAGGTGGTGCAGATGGCCTATGAGGATACGACCGACGTGCTCGACCTGCTTGACCGCGCCGAAAAGAACCTGTTCGAGATCGCCCAGAATAACCTGCGTCGCGACTCGCGGAAGATGGACGACCTGATGCATGAGGCTTTAAAGGAAATTGAAGCGCTTAAAGACAAAAAAGACGGCCTTACCGGTGTAGCATCGGGCTTTACGGACCTTGACCGCATGACCTCGGGCTGGCAAAAATCCGACCTGGTGATCATTGCAGCGCGCCCCGCAATGGGTAAAACGGCCTTTGTATTGAGCTGCGCCCGCAACGCTGCGGTCGACTTTAACAAACCGGTTGTGGTGTTCTCGCTCGAAATGTCGTCAGTTCAATTGGTAAATCGTTTGATATCCGGCGAAACCCATATTGAACAGGAGAAGATCCGTAAAGGCAACCTGGAAGAATGGGAATGGGCACAGATCCACTCCAAAATCCGCAGACTGGAACAAGCGCCGCTGATCATAGATGATACCCCGGCACTAAACATATTCGAATTCAGGGCTAAATGCCGCAGACTTAAATCGCAGCATGATATCCAGTTGATCGTAATTGACTACTTACAGCTAATGCAGGGCAAAGCCGATGGGAAAGGCGGTGGTAACCGTGAACAGGAGATCGGCAGTATATCGCGCGCATTAAAGTCTGTGGCAAAAGAACTGAACGTGCCTGTGATAGCCCTTTCTCAATTAAGCCGTGCGGTTGAAAACCGCCCAGGCGGTTCAAAACGGCCAATGCTTTCGGACTTGCGTGAATCCGGTTCTATCGAGCAGGATGCAGATATGGTATTGTTCCTTTACCGTCCTGAATATTATGGTTTGGAAGTGGATGAAGACAATAACCCTACGCAAGGCGTTGGCGAAGTGATCATCGCCAAGCACCGTAACGGCGAAACCGGCCGCGTTAGGCTTAAATTCGTCGGCAAATACGTTAAATTCACCGATCTTGAGGATAATATGGGCGGTGCATTCCAGCAGGGGAATCCTTTTGCAGCAATTGCCCCGTCGCAGGATTTTGAAAAACCCAGCAATTTTATCATCCGGCCGTCGAGCATGAATGATATGGAGGATGAGCAGCCTTTCTAAGTTTTGACTGAGCCAAAACGCTGAAAAACTTTATATTTGTGTAGAAGTTTTCAAACTGAAGTAATGGTTTTACAAGTGATCACTCCGGAAAAGGAGAATTTTGAACTACCAGTATCCTTGCCAAAAAGCTATTTGGGCAAAGAAGTACATTGTCTTTTTTATATTGAAGAGGAAGCGCAAAACGTTCCCGCCCCAACAACATCAAAAAAAAAGCCATCTGATTTTTTCGGTATTCTCACCGAACAGGAGGGTGAAAAATTTGATAAGCATATTAATCAACTCAGGGAAGAATGGGACAGAAATACCTGATCGATACCAATGTGATCTCTCACTTATTTGCATCTAAGATACCTGAACACGGGAAAGAATTTGTGCAAGAAATCGTAAACTCGGAATTTATAATTTCAGTTTCGTCGAAATCGAAGTTTTATCGCATACTGATATTCCGGATAAAATGCCGCTTATCGAAGAATTCGTCAGTCTTGCTGCTGTAATTCCGCTCGACAAAGCGGCGGAAAAAAAGACAATTGAGCTGCGTAGGAAATATAGAAAACTAAAACTTGGTGATGCTATTATTGCCGCTACGGCTATTCTAAATAAACTTACCTTAATTACAAATAACACAAAAGATTTTGTCTATATTAAAGATCTAAGAATAATAGATCCTCATACTATTTGATTCAGCCAATTGTTCCCTCTTTAGGGGTTAGGGGGTTAAAACAACAGCCCCAACCCTATCCCCAGTAAAATAATCACCGGCGCTTTTATTTTGGTGAAGTTTAACAGCAGGAAAGTAACCGTCATTACGACATAGGCCATCCAGTGTATGCCGAAGGGTTTGGTAAGCAATATCAAAGCCGTGGCCATAAAACCTACCGCGACTGCGTTTATGCCGCTTAGTGAGTTGCGGATCATCGTTATTTTTTTCAGATCTTCCCAAAACGGCACGATAAATAAGATCAGGATCAGGCCTGGTGTATTTAACCCGATAACGGCAACGGCGCTGCCCACTATCTGGCCGACAATACCGTGCCCTTTATTGCCCATACTTACACCACCCAGGAACGAAGAAAAAGAAAACGTTGGCCCCGGCAGTATTTGCTGAAGTGCATACCCGGAAAGGAACTCCGAGCCGCTTAAATAATGCTTCACCTGTACAAATTCAGTGTAGAATAATGGTACAAGCACCTGGCCTCCGCCAAATATCAGTATCCCGTTACGGTAAAAGTTTTCGAACAGCCGTATGGGTAAACTGAATGGTGATGTTTGTTTTACAACTGCACCCAGGGCTGCAAAAAATAACAGGATGCCAATAAAATATGCCACCTTGTTGGGGTTTACATTGGCAAACAATCTGACACGCAACGCGCTCTCTTGCGGCGGTGTTTCCAGCGCCGACGATACGATCCCTCCCAGCAAAACCAATAAAGGAAATGCGTAAGCGTTTTGAAGTATCAGGGTTACAATGAGCGAACCGATGGCCAGCATGGTGCTCACTTTGCTCTTTAAAAAACGATTGGCAAACGTATAGGTTGCATAAGCCACGATGCCTACTGCCACCGGCTGCACAAAACGCAATACGTGCGTAAATTTTGACTTCTCGGCAAACTGGTTGTAGCTGATGGCCGCCAAACACATGATGGTGGCGGATGGCAGCATCCAGATCAAAAAAGTAATAATTGCCAGCCGCAGCCCTCCCACTTTCCAGGCAATGCCCACCAGTGTTTGGGTTGAGGAAGGGCCGGGTAAAAGCTGTGCCAGGGCATTCAACTCCATCAATTCGTCTTCAGTGATATATCGCCGCTTCTCTACAAACTCGCGCAACAAGACAGCTATATGCGCCTGCGGTCCGCCAAAGGCCGTAAACGTATAGATGATCACATCGCGGAGGAAGAGTAGTTGTCGTTTCTTCATTGGTTCACTGGCTCATTTGTTCATTAGTTCATTGGTTTTTTGCATCAGTTTATTGGGTTTATCGTTGGTAACTACTTCCGCCATATCCGCATTATTACAAATGAACTAATGAACCAGTGAACTAATAAACTAATAATCCATCAGTTCATCATAAACCGCCTGCAACTCCGAATAGGCATGGTTATCCCGCTTTTCTTTGGTTAGTTTCATGCCGGCTTCGTAGGTGTTTATGGCATCATCACGGCGGCCCAGCGCTTCGTACAGCTTGCCCAGGTGATAATATGTTCCTGTATAGTCGGCATGGTTTTTTACCAGCTCTTCGTAATACTCAAGCGCCATGTCGGCCTGGTTAAGGCGCAGGTATTCCGTAGCCAGGGCATATTTTAAAAACGGGTCGTTGGGCTCGTTCTTTATAAATTCCAGTAGTTTTTCTAATCTGTTCACCTGCATTTTAAACTCTATCTTTTTTAATTAAATTTGCACCAATCTATTTGTGAGTTTTTATTCATCAACGGTAGCTCACAGGTTCGCTATATTTAAAAATACATCCATGAAAATACTGGTTTGCATAAGCAACGTGCCTGATACCACCACAAAAATAACTTTTACGGATAATAACACGCAATTTAATACGGCAGGGGTTCAATTTATACTCAATCCGTACGATGAGATTGCCCTTGCCCGCGCTATTGAGCTAACGGACGGCGGCGACGGCTCAGTAACAGTGATCAATGTGGGGGAAGTGAGTACCGAACCCACCATCCGTAAAGCGCTGGCAATCGGTGCAACAGACGCCGTCCGCGTTAATGCCAAACCCCATGATGCCTGGTTTGTTGCTTATCAAATTGCGCAATACGTGAAAGCAAATCCATTCGACCTGGTATTGACCGGCCGCGAATCCATCGATTATAATGGTTCCAAAGTTGCTGCAATGCTTGGCGAATTGCTGGATATTCCGTCAGTTTCCATCATCAAAAAACTCGACGTAAATGGCGGCAAGGTAACCGTAGAGCGCGAAATTGAAGGCGGTAAAGAGGTTTTGGAAATTCCCCTGCCGATAGCCGCCGGCTGTGCAGAGGGCGTTGCAGAACCCAAAATACCAAATATGCGGGGCATCATGTCGGCCCGTACCAAACCGTTAACGGTTATTGAGCCTGCCGAAGTGAAGACATTTTCGGAAGTGCTGAGCTATGAAACACCTGCCCCGCGCGGGCAGGTAAAACTGGTGCCCGCTGATGATGTTGCAAAACTGGTAACATTATTGCACGAAGAAGCGAGGGTAATTTAATTTTAACTGTACGATCTTATAAACCACTATGCCTGTTTTAGTCTATACGGAAAATGCTGAGGGGAAATTCAAAAAATCAACCTTTGAGGTGGTTTCCTACGCCCGCGCCATCGCGGATCAAAATAATACTACCCTAACCGCCATTTCCATCGGGAATGTGAGCAAGGACGATTTGAGTTTATTGGGTAAATATGGCGCCGATAAGGTGCTTAATGTATCAAATGATAAACTGAAAAACTTTGTTAACCAGGCCTATGCATCGGTAATTGCCGACGCTGCCAAAAAAGAAGGCGCCGATATCGTGGTATTGTCCAATTCATTTTCGGGCCGTGGTTTAGCGCCGCGTATCGGGGTTAAGCTGGAAGCCGGTGTTGCTGACGGCGTTGTTTCATTGCCTGAAGCCGGCAACAAGTTTATCGTCAAAAAAACAGCATTTTCGGGTAAGGCATTTGCGAAGGTTGAACTGACGTCGGCTAAAAAAGTCATTTCACTGGTGCCTAATTCTTATAAAGTAGTCGAAAAGAGCTCGTCGGCAACCATTGAAGATTTTAACGCCGATGTAAATCAATCCGACCTTGCTTCGGTTATAAAAGAAATCGTACGCTCCACCAATATAGTTTCCTTACCGGATGCCGACATCGTGGTATCGGGTGGCCGTGGCCTTAAAGGACCCGAAAACTGGGGCATGGTGGAAGAACTGGCCGACCTGCTGGGTGCGGCGACAGCGTGCTCAAAACCGGTATCTGATGCCGGGTGGCGGCCGCATAGCGAGCATGTTGGGCAAACCGGTATAGCTGTCAGTCCAAATTTGTATATTGCAATAGGAATTTCAGGCGCGATACAACATTTGGCCGGTATAAGTTCATCAAAGGTTATTGTGGTGATAAACAAAGACGCCGAGGCGCCGTTTTTCAAGGTGGCTGATTACGGAATAGTAGGCGATGCATTTGAAGTGGTACCAAAATTGATTGCAGCAATAAAAGAATACAAGGCTTCGGCATAAACAGGATACGTTGTGATGGGTAACGACATGAAAAAAATAAAGCTGGATATTGTTGGCTTATCCTACAGCCAAACACAATCCGGCGCCTATGCCCTGGTTTTAGGCGAAGTTAGCGGCCGCAGGCGGCTCCCGATCATTATCGGCGCATTCGAAGCGCAGGCCATCGCCATCGAAATAGAAAAAATGACACCCAGCAGGCCCCTAACCCACGACCTGTTTAAAAGCTTTGCACAAGCCTATCACATCACCGTACAGGAAATCATCATCTACAACCTGGTCGACGGTATTTTTTACTCCAAGCTGATGTGCTTCGACGGTAAAAAAACGGTTGAGATAGATGCACGCACCTCGGATGGCATTGCCATAGCCGTACGGTTTGACTGCCCCATTTATACATACGAGTTTATCCTGTCCACAGCAGGCATCGTAATTGAAGGCAACGACTTTGTATACCTGGAGAATATCAATGAACCACAGGAAGAAAAAGTAGTTTCCCCTGCCGGCGGTTTTAACGCGCTGAGTGTTGATGAATTAAAAACCCGGCTCCAGGAAGCATTGGCCGAGGAATCTTACGAAAAGGCGGCCAAGATCAGGGATGAGTTGAACAGGCGGAAAGCTTCCTGATTTCGGATGTCGGATATTCGTCCCGATAGCTATCGGGATCGGATTTATAGTTTTGGTAAAACTCTTTCATTTTCTATCAATTTAAGCCTGAATCTTTAGATTTCATATTTAATTCCTTATTTTCCCGACGAATATGAATGTGAGTAAACTCCAACTTAAATCACGGCCTTATGAGCATTAAGCTGCGCTTAATATTACTAAACTTCATGCAGTATTTTATTTGGGGCTCGTGGCTCATCACCATTGGTACATACTGTTCAGTAACTAAAAATTGGTCTTTTTCGCAATTTGGAGCGATCTTTTCAACAATGGGATTCTCTGCCCTTTTTATGCCGGCGATTGCGGGGATATTGGTTGACCGACTGATCAATGCCGAAAAGCTTTTCGGCATTTTTCATATACTGGGGGGCATTGCATTGTGCTTCGTACCTTTAATAAGCACTCCCGTTGCTTTTTTCTGGATAATGATGCTGGTGGTGATTTTTTACATGCCGACCATTTCATTGTCTATAACGGTTGCCTACTCTATTTTGAAAGGTAATAATATCGACGTGGTGACCGAATATCCGCCGATAAGAACCTGGGGAACCGTTGGCTTTATTGCAGCATTGTGGACAGTAAGCCTCACACATAATGAAACCACTTCCAACCAATTCTATATCGCCGGGGTTGTTGGTATTTTGCTTGGACTATACGCATTTACATTACCTAAATGTCCTCCTTTATCTCGCAAAACCACCGGTAAATCATTTGTGGAAGCATTTGGTTTAAAAGCTTTCACTTTATTTAAAACGCCAAGATTTGCAGTATTTTTTATCTTTTCAATGCTATTAGGTGCCGCATTACAACTTACAAATGCTTATGGAACCAGCTTTTTGCACGGTTTTACGCAGCCCGAATACCGGGGTTCGTTTGCGGTTAAATATCCGGCTGCCCTTATTTCTATATCGCAGATCTCTGAAACTTTATTCATTTTGGCTATTCCCTTCTTTCTCAAAAGGTTCGGTATAAAAAACGTGATGATATTCAGCATGGTTGCATGGGTGCTACGGTTTGGCTTGTTCGCTTTTGGCGATCCTGCCGGCGGCCTCTGGATGCTGGTGCTGTCTTGTATCGTCTATGGAATGGCATTTGACTTTTTTAATATTTCGGGGTCGCTTTTTGTTGAAAGCCAAACCCCTCCTGAAATCAGGGGCAGTGCACAGGGCGTGTTTATGATGATGGTAAATGGCGTAGGCGCAAGCCTGGGAAGCATTATTAGCGGACTGGTTATCGACAGGTTTTTCGTTTCACCTCAGCACGTTAACAACTGGCATGGCATCTGGCTAACCTTTGCCGCCTATTCACTTGTTATCGCAGTTATTTTCCCTTTTGTTTTCAGGTATAAGCATAATGCAGCACTAAAACACGCCATTGAAAAAGCGTAATACTTTTAACTAAACTATGAAAAAGCATTACCGGCACGAAAATGATTGTTTAAACTGCGGCACTGAGCTCCAGGGCAAATACTGCCATGTTTGCGGCCAGGAAAACCTTGAGATAAAGGAAACGTTTGGCCACATGATGAACCATGCCATCAGTGATTACTTTCACTTCGACCACCAGTTTTTTCACACACTAAAGCCACTGCTTTTTAAGCCCGGCTTCCTAACCAACGAATACATGGCCGGCCGGCGTGCGCAATACCTGCACCCGGTTAAGATGTACATTTTCATCAGCCTGGTATATTTTGTATTATTTTTTCAGAAAGATGATCGCATGGCTAAAGTTGAGTATAGCCAGGATACTATAGAACAAGTGACAGCTGCGGCAAAAGCCATAAAACAAAGCCCCATACCGCAACAAGCCAAAGACGAGGCGCTGGAAGGCTTGTACAGGGATAACGGCTACATTATGGCAGGCAACCGGCTGGTAAAAGACACCTCGAAAAAAGCAAGAGAAAAACTGGCGGCCGAAATGGCCAATCCGCACATCATAACACCGGGCACGAAAGACACCAGCTACGGCGAATATCTGGTTAACCAAAAGGCCCTTGACGCATCGAAACGCGACGGTTGGTTCCTGCGCTACTATAACAAAAAAGCGTTTGCCATAAATGCGCAGAAGGTTAACATCAAGGAAGTGGTGTCGGAAGGAATAGCGCATGATTTTCCTAAAATGATGTTCATTCTGCTGCCATTGTTTGCGCTTACTTTGCTAATTACCTTCAGGCGAAATAAGAAGTTTTATGTAGAGCACCTGATATATGCCTTTCACCTGCACTGCTTTATATTCCTGTTTTTAACGATGCTGATGATCATTAATTTTATCATCCCTGCTAATTGGTACGTATTTACCGGATGGCTTACTTTTGCCGGCATACTGGTTATAATATGGTATGTTTATCGCTCCCTGCGTGTAGTGTATCATCGCAGCGCCTTGCGGACAATAACAAAGATGATAGGGATTTCGCTGATTTACCTGCTTGCGTTTAGTATTTGTATGGCATTGTTAACAACAATTATCGTATTCAACTCGGTGTAAATCCGTTTAAAACAAGAGTGCGCTTAATTTGGACCAATAGTAACGCCGATGATCACCCCGAAGTCGCCATCTGTTTGCAGCCAATTTTTGTCAGCGATATAAGCCCGCGAAACAAATCCATCCAAATAAAGTGCATTTTTGCATCCCATCGATTTAAAATAGTTGGCCAGATCATAGAAATTTACCGGTACTTTCGAGATCACGAAAATAACCCTGCCGTCCGGCAGTAACCCCACCCCATTGCGAATGTTGAGATTGGTTGATCCTTGTTTAAACACCGCACTTATTTGCCCGTCAATTACCAGCATCGGCCCTGATTGGGTGGCATATTTTATTTTGCCATTATTCCGGAAGCTTTTCGTATCGCAAATAACCGGCACAGCCTCTTTTGAGATGTAAAATACGCCGTTAGGTTTCAGATAGAAATTTCCTTCGCCCGAAGCGGTGTCTAATGGTGATTTAACTATGCCACCCTCTATAAATAGCCCTTTGGGTGAATGATCGGGGCCGTACATGCCGCCGTTCATGGCAAATACCAGCTTTCGGTGATTTTTCTGAAGTGATAACTGCAGATTGCCAATGCTGGCAAAGTTTTTATCCTGGTCGTCTTTCCAATACATCGCCACACTTTGCTGCTTACAATCTGCTGTATAGGTAACAAAGCGGTCATCTTCAGCCTGCCTTATCTTCCACGAAACAAATATCACGGTTAGCGAAACCGCAGATGCGATTGTCAAAAATAATTTCAGGCGGCGTTTCATCTTAGAAGCTGATTAAAAATTATAATATCATTGCCGTCGGCTTTAGCCGACGGACTACTGACAAATAAAACGATGGCTTCAGCCAAAACACATCAGATAAGTCTGGCTAAAGCCCATCACTATAGCTAATCTTTACCCGTTAACTAAAGTCAACGGCAATGAAAAACCAATTCAAGGCGTTTTTGACGATTTCCAGGTAAATGTATAGAATTTGAACGAGCCGGCCACGTGCATCATCAAAAAAGGGCAAGACCATCTCTACAGCCTTGCCCGATGTAAGGTTTAAGTAAATATTTTAAAATGCCGTCAACGCCACAGTTGGTTTACCGGTTGGGTCAAAAGCACCCGAGCCATAGCCCTGCCAGTTATTATAAGCTTCGGGTTCCCAGTAAAATACACCCAGGCCATTTCCGCCCGAAACTGATTTTACTTTGGTGATCAGGTCGCTCAAAAATGATTTGCAGGTGGTAGCGGCTGATTCGCTCATGCCTGCTTCGCAAATCATCACCTGCTTGCCGTAGCGCGAAACCATATCATTCATATTGGTTAAACATTGGCTGTCTAACGTCGACCAGTTGCTGGTTGTTGGGTATAACGACATGCCGATTACATCCCAACTGGCGCCATTGGCTTTAAGCCCGTCAAACAGCCACCTGAAGGTGGTATTATCATAACCATTAGCCAGGTGTACAATTACCTTGCAGGACGGAAATACCGCTTTGGTTGCATTGTAGCCGCAATTAACCAACCAGGCAAAGTTTTTCATATTAACCGAAGCCCGGCCATCCTGCCATAACATTCCGTCACTGGTTTCATTCCCTACCTGCACCCACGTTGGCGTAATGCCGTTGGATTTTAATGTATTCAAAGTGGCCTGCGTATAGTTATAGGTCGAGTTCATCAGGTCGGTAAAGCTCTGGCTTGCCCATGCCGCGGGTTTGGTTTGATGGCCCGGATCGGCCCAGGTGTCGCTGTAATGAAAATCGATCATGATGCTCATACCGGCGGTTTTGGCCCTTTTGGCTTTTGCAACCAGGTCGGCAGTATTGCACCAGCCGCCCGATGGGTTTACCCATGCCCTTAACCTGATGGCGTTGATACCGAGCCCCTTTAAGATAGTGAACAGGTCCTGTTGGGTGCCGCTGCTGTTGTAAAACTTCAGACCGGACGCCTCCATCTGGGTTACCCAGCTTACATCCGAGCCATTAGCAAATGAAGTGGAGGCAAGCGGGGTCGTGAGGTTTGAGCCGATCTTTGTACTGGCCTGCTCTTTTTGCGGCTTACCTGCGTCCTTTTGGCAGCCCAGACCCAGGCACAGCATCATGGCTGTGCAAATTGCAATTCTACTTTTCATAATCATTGTTTTTTTTGGTTTATATATTGGTTCATTGGTTACTTTTTGGAAGAGCCAGGAAACAAGAATCAAGAGCCAGGAAAGAAAAATCAAGAGCCAGGAAACAAGAATCAAGAACCAAGAACCAAGAGTCAAGACAGGAAGTCGGCCAATCAGGCAAACAACTTTCCAACTTGATTTATTTCGCATTAGCCCAAAATAAAAAGCTCAGTAGCATTCGTTTAACTCCTGGTTCCTGGCTCTTGACTCTTGGTTCTCTTCTTTATTTATGTCATTTTTACATTTATTTTTCAGGATAAAAAAATACCCGCTATTTGCGGGTATCTATTATGTTATTTAGTTTCCGAATGCCTCAAGTGCTTCAGAGGGCTGACCTGACCCTGTAAAAGCCCCGAGTGTATATCCCTGCCAATTATAAGCTTCGGGCTCCCAGTAAAACACTCCAAGGCCATTGCCGCTGGCTACCGAATTCACTTTGGTGATCAGATCGCTCAAAAAGCCCCTGGCAGTAGCGGGCGCATCCTCTTCCATGCCCACTTCAACCACCATGCATGGTGTTCCGAAACGCGACACCATATTGTTGATATTGGCTAAACACTGGGTATCATAGCTTTGCCAATTAATAGTTGAGGGATAAAGCGACATGCCAATAATATCCCATTGCGCACCATTTGCTTTCAAGCCGTCAAACATGTACTGAAACAAACTATTATCATAACCATTTGATACGTGAACGATGACTTTAGTAGTGCTGCTTACAGCCTTTACTGCATTATACCCTTGCTTAACCAAAGCCGCAAAGTTAGCCATGTGGGTCGACGCACGCCCATCCTCCCAAAGCATGCCGTCATTGGTCTCGTTACCAACCTGCACCCAATCCGGGGTAATACCGTGGTTTTTTAAGGTATCCATCACTCCTTCCGTGTAGGTGTAAAGGGTAGATTGAAGCGTAGTGAAGTCAAGCGAAGCCCAGGCGACGGGTTTGCTTTGATGTCCCGGATCAGCCCAGGTATCGCTGTAATGGAAATCGACCAAAATCTTTAGGCCTGCATTTTTTGCACGGATGGCTTTTGCAAGCAGATCCGCAGTATTGCACCATCCATCCGATGGATTAACCCATGCGCGAAGACGTACGGAATTAAACCCGATACTCTTGAGTAAGGCAAACAGATCCGTTTGGGTTTTATTCTTGTCAAAAAACTTATATCCCGACGACTCCATCTGCGTAACCCAGCTTACATCTGCACCTTTTGCAAATGAAGCGGACACAACGGGTGGTTTATAAGGATCAGGCTGCGTTTGGACGGGTGGCGGCGTAGCCGATTTTGAGCAAGCCGTAAAAAACAAAAATGAAGCAATCGCACTTATCTGCAGCACTTTTTTCATGAGGGGTAATTTTTATTAATAATTGGTTAAGCCAATGGCTTGCACAAATATAAAAGAGAAAATTGAAAAATAAAATGTTAAGTTGACATTTTTTAATTTTTTTGATGAGAAGAGGCAATTTTACAACCACGCCATTAACATTTTCTTAATCGAAATAAAACAAAAAATGGCCCTGTGTAGTTATTAGGCATGAAAAACATAAACAAATAAAAAAACTACCATGAGTACAGATTCAACCAAACCTGAGGAAAAGGGATTTTTCGAAAAGGTTAAAGAAACCATCGAGGAGCTTTGGGAAGGAACCAAAGACAAAGCCGAAGACATAAAAGATGCAGCCGAAGATAAATTTGAAGACCTGAAAGATAAGGTAACCGCTAAAAAGGCGCCTGCGAAACGTAAAGCCGCCGCTACTGCACGCACAGTTTCAACAAAAGTTAAAGCGGCTGCGTCAGATGCCAAAGCTGCCGTTGCCGGCGTGAAAGCAAAAGCCGAAACAAAAGCCAAAGAGATCACTGCCAAAGCAAAAAAGGAAGTTGCTGATGTTAAAGCCAAGGCAGCCACCAAGGCGAGCGCCGTATCTGCCAAAGCTAAAACAACAGCTACTGCAGCTAAAAAGACTGTTGCAGCCAAGGCTGGGACTGCGAAGGCAGCGACTACAGGAAAAAAGAAAACTCCGGCCGCTCATTAAGCTACCGTATCAATTGGGTAATGAGGGTATTTTCCATAGATTGGAAATACCCTCATTATTTTTTTGCGCCGTTAGGCGCAACATATCGGTAGAAAAAAATAAAAATGAATTTAGCGTGCCGTAGGTACGCAACTAATGAAGCGGCACTACAATGAGCCAGACGGAAGAATATTTCGTACCTACGGCCAATGTCATTAAGTTAAGGTAACTCTGAGATTTAGCCCCCTCTAAATCTCCCCCGGTAGGGGAGACTTTAGCTTCGATTACGGCGCATTTT